>OOIF01003236.1_pt1 | contig 9856 bp, 5 predicted proteins | sample 1691961 | NCBI WGS metagenome assembly OOIF01 (sample SAMN06348146, study PRJEB24527) | human gut metagenome | biome: human gut; feature: ankylosing spondylitis patient; material: feces | host: Homo sapiens | place: China | collected 2015-10 | reverse complement strand
GTTAAGGCAGCATGGGATGCAGCGGCAATCGCAGCAGCTACAACAACTGCCAACGGACTGACAGCACATGCAGATGCCAATGATGCAAACGGCGGCTGGAAGACTGCAACAGTAACAGAAGCCGATACAACAGGTGAAGGTGCTGTATGGCAGGTCGGAACAGAATATGTTGCAGCCGGTAAGACGAAGGCAATGGATTCAGACGGTAAAACACAGTCTAAGGGAACAATTCCGGTATCAGGATGCTTCCTTACATATGAAGCTGCAGAAGACGGCGTATTAAGCATTGACCAGAAGACGCTTGCAACCAAGAGATTTTATGTAGTGGATTCAGATGGTAAAGTTGTTGTAGACTATCAGAATACCAATGAAAAGGATACAGCAGCAAAATATGAAACATTAACTGCACAGGTACAGGCTGGAAAGACCTATTACATTTATGCAAACGGCGCAACAGCAAATATTTTAAAGATTACATTTGCTACAAAGACAGCCGGTACAGCAGCGCAGACAGCAGTACAGGCACAGACCGCCAAGGCTTCTGACGGACGTCAGGTAAAGCTTTCATGGAATGCGGTTGAGAATGGAGCAGAAGAAGTATTCTACGGTGTAGATACTTATGTAGATGGTGAAAAGGTTGATATTACAGATGGTATTACAGGAACAGAAACCATTATGGACAGATTATCATCCGGTGTAACTTATACATTTAAAGTATATGTAAGTGAAAAAGGTGACAATGCAAACAGCATGAGTGTTACAGGACAGAATAAAACATTACTCGGGGAAGTAACTGTTACTGTAGACGGTGAAAAAGATACAGCAGATATTGAAGCACCGGAAAATGTAACATCAGAACTTGCAAGTGCAGTTTATACACATGCACAGGGAACATGGACAGCAATCAGTTCAAGTGATGCAAGAATCAGAGGTTATAAGATTTACGCAAACGGAAAGCTTGTCAATACAGTTTATAACTATCAGATTCCGAAATTTGCAACGGCAGAAACCGTATCAAAGCAGATTGGCAGACTGACACCGGGTACAGAAAATACCGTTGAAATCGTTGCATTTACAGATGCAGGGGTTGAATACAAGTACCCACAGGCACAGATTACAACACTTGGCAGCTATGATTACAAAGCACCAGTATTTGCAGAAAATGCAAAAGTAACGGCAGAAGTAAAGGATAACGATATTGTTCTTACATGGACAGCAGCAACAGATGACACCGCAGTCGGCGGATACCGTGTATATGTTGACGGAACACCGGTTGTACCGGAAGGTAAGGACTTCAATCCGGTAAACGGCGATTATACAACGGCTGAAACAACTTATACAGTAACAGGTCTTGATTTAACAAAAGACCATACATTTACAATTCAGGCAGGCGATACATGGTGGAAAGCCGCACAGACTATGGGAACATATGATAAGATGGCAGGCTTTAACTGGACCGTAGAGGGCATCAGCACAACACTGAGTGCCAGATATGAGTCGGATTCTGCTGTAACAGATGCTTCCGGTGCAAATATAGCGGTTGCAGTAAAGGCAGATGCAGGTGTAATTCCATCAGGAAGCCAGCTGAAAGTAACAGCATTGGGAGAAGGAAATGCATATGATGCAGTAAAGAAATCTTTTGACAATAAGAAGTTCTCACTGCTGGATATCAGACTGCTGGATACAGAAGGAAATGTCGTTCAGCCGGATGGAACAGTTACAGTTACGATTTCAGTTCCAAATGGTTATGACGCTGCGAAAACAAAAGTATTCTATGTTGCAGAGGATGGAAACATGGAAGATGTAAATGCAGTTTATGCAGATGGTAAAATGACATTTACAGTGGCTCATTTTAGCAATTATGTAATTGTGGATGAAACAGTAGTCAAGGATAATGACAATTCAAACACTGGTGATGACAACCAGAATAATGGTGGACAGAATAACGGAAACCAGAACGGTGGCAACCAGAATAATGGTGGACAGAATAACGGAAACCAGAATGGTGGCAATCAGAACAACGGTGGACAGAATAACGGAAACCAGAGCGGTGATAACCAGAATAATGGTGGACAGAATAACGCAGACCAGAACAGCAATAATCAGAATAACAGCCAGAATGGCGGAGCAGTATCAGATCATACAGATACAGGCGTAAAGACAGGAGATTCTTTTGCAATGTGGTTCTATGTAATTCTGATGGCAGTTGCAGCAGGTTTTGCAGGATGCCTTGTTATGAAGAAAAAGAAACTTGAAAAATAAAGAGCAGAAAATTGTATAATTAAAAGGCAGGGACACCGCATAGCTTGTGTTCCTGCCTTTTGCTGTATGATGTTAAAACTTATAGCTGTGGGCTTTGCCCCGGTAGCATTATAAAGCGGTTGTATAAATGGTAGCCATGTCTTCAACAGACAGGTGTTTTACTTTTCCGGCATTGTGGTGGGTGGAAATGTCACATTTTTCAGCCATAGTGCGAATCTGCTCCGGTGTCGGGGTAACGCCGAGTTCGGATAAAGAAACCGGCATATCGATGGAGTGATAAAAGTCTTCCATGGCTTCTATGCCCTTCAAAGCGGTTTCTGTATCATCTGCACCGGCGGTTACGCCTAAGACATGTGTGGCAAACTGCGCAAAGCGGGCAGGACGGGCATCCAGTACAAATCTTGCCCAGCTGCCCCACAAAGCGGCGAGTCCGGCACCGTGTGCCACGTCAAACAGACCGCCGACTTCATGCTCCATTTTATGGGTTGCCCAGTCACCGCCGTCCGTGCCGCAGCCGGTCAGTCCGTTGTGGGAAAGACTGCCGGCCCACATGACTTCTGCACGCGCATCATAATTATCAGGTTCGTCTTTTAAAATCTTTGCATTTTTCATAACGGTGCGCATTAAAGATTCACTGATACCGTCTGTCAGTTCCATATTGTCACACTGGTTAAAATAGCGTTCCATGGTGTGCATTAAAATGTCAACACAGCCACTTGCCGTCTGATATGGCGGGAGTGTCATGGTCAGCTCCGGATTCATAATGGCAAAGCGGGCACGGCTGAAATTACTGCTGTAGCCGCGTTTAATCTGACCGTCTTCTTTGGTGATAACAGAAGAACCGCTCATTTCACTTCCGGCAGCAGCAATGGTAAGCACCGCACCGATTGGAAGACAGCCTTCTGCCTGACGTTTAAAATCATAAAAATCCCAGACATCGCCGTCGTTGTAGACACCGTAACCGATGGCTTTCGCAGAGTCTATGACACTGCCGCCGCCGACAGCAAGAATAAAATCTACATTTTCCTTTTTACAGAGTTCAATACCTTTATAAACAAGGGAAAGGCGCGGATTTGGCACAACGCCGCCCAGTTCCACGTAAGAAACCGCTGCTTCATCAAGGGATGCCTTAATGCGGTCGAGCAGACCGGAGCGGACAACACTGCCGCTTCCGTAGTGAATTAAAACCTTTTTGCAGTGCTGTTCTTTAACTAGCGCACCGGTCTGATTTTCAGTGCCTTTGCCGAAAACAACCTTTGTCGGTGTATAATAAGTAAAATTTTCCATAGATAACTGCCTCCAAATATTTTAAAATAAGTATGTATTTATAAAAAATACATGACAGATGAGAATGATTTCAGTATTATTATAGAGAAAGATTTTTTAAATTTCAAGAATGGAGCAATGTGAAGCACCCTTAAATTTAAGGCGCTTCACATGGCATTTTGTGCTGCGGGCATCACAAAATGCTTTTATCGCAGAACTGAATGAATTCAGATGAGAAATTGCCCGTGCGAATTGCTCATCGCTGGATTGCGATAAAAGGGCGCAAGAAAAGGAGAAGAATATGACAACAATTCAGACGATTGCTGCAACGACGGAATGTAATGATGTAATTCCTGAGCAGATGAATACAGAACTGACAATTTTAAGCGGCAAGTTTGCCGGTACGTGCTATGCAAAGGAAGGGTACCAGACGATTCGTACCCAGCCGGTGGAACGTGCGGTAAAGAGAGCAGAAGGCACGGCGGAACGCGGACATCATTCGGTATTCCAGCACTGCATGGTGACAATGGAAATCCAATGTCCGAAAATCATTGCCATGTTGTTAAATTCTATCGGTGTATCCAATACATCAGAAAAAAGTGCAAGATACACCAAAATGCAGCCGCAGACCGAAAAAGAACGGGAGTTCTATGAAAAGTGGCATACACTGGTATTAGAACGGATTTGTGAGGTGTATCCGGGAAAATTTGATGAAAAGGAAGTGGACAAGCTTGCCTATGAAAATGCAAGATATATGATTTCTGTTTTTTGTCCGACTGCAATGGTCTATTCCCTGCCGTTCCGTAACATTTTCTATGTGCTGGACTGGACAGAGCAGATGAAGAAAAATCTGGAGAAATTATCTGGCGGCTTTAATAAAAGACTGCATGACGAACTGGAATCCTTAGAGGAGCAGTTACTTTTAGTTGTCGGCGGAAAACAGAATTTCCATGACAATAAAAATGAAGCCTTCCGCTTTATGCCGGTACAGGCTTACGGGGAGGACGATAACGACAACCGTGAATATTTTGGTGATGTCTATACGGCAAAATTTCTCGCTTCCTTTGCACAGGTAGCACAGGAACAGCGCCATAGAACCCTGCGCGTAAAGCTTCATTTCAGCGGGGAGGATGCAGAGGAATACGGTTTTTACGTGCCGGAAATCCTTCGGGGAACACCGTTAGAGGAACAGTGGCTTTCGGATATGCGAAGCATTAAGGAAATTTATCCGCAGGGAACACTTGTATCCGTTACGGAACAGGGCTTGTTTGAAGATTTTGTATTAAAAAGCAAAGAGAGAATGTGCGGCAGGGCGCAGCTTGAAATTATGCGCATTACAGAACAGCTCACACAGAAATTTGTTGAGAATGCAGATAATCTGTCCACTGCCAATAAGAAACGTTTAAAAGACACCACAGAAAGCGGGAAGCCGTGCGCCCGCTGTGGATTTGCGGACTTTACCTGTACAGAAGGCTGCAAATGGGGCAAAAACGGCGCACTAACACGCACAATTTAGGAATACAAAAATATAGAATAGAAAGCTGTCAGATACAGAAATGTATATTATCTGCTTTTTGCATAAAATAAGCCGAAGTCAAGTGACAACGGTGAGGCGTTTTTATGCAAAAAGCAGATGTGCCAAACATTTTGCCTGACAGCTTTTTTGTATATTTTTTTAAGAATCTGCCATACTGAAATTGTGATGTTAAAATGGAGGAGCTTTATGAAAAGAAAATTTGGTATGGCGGATAAGCTTGGGTATATGTTTGGCGATTTTGGCAATGACTTTGCATTTATATTATCGTCTATGTTTTTGTTAAAATTTTATACGGATGTGATGGGCGTATCGGCGGCAGTCGTTGGCACGATGATGATGGCAGCGCGGCTGCTTGATGCGTTCACGGATGTGACGATGGGGCAGATTGCGGATAGAAGCCGTGGAAATAAAAAAGGCAAATTTGCACCGTGGCTATTAAGAATGTGCGGACCGGTGGCAGTATCTTCATTTTTAATGTATGCTTCGTGGTTTGCAGAAATGCCGATGACATTTAAGATTATCTGGATGTTTTTTACGTATCTGCTCTGGGGCAGTGTGTTTTATACGGCAATTAATATTCCATATGGTTCGATGGCATCGGCAATTTCGGCAGAGCCAAAAGACAGAACGGCGCTATCGAACTGGAGGACAATCGGTGCTACGCTTGCGGCAACGGTTATTGGTGTTGTACTGCCGTTAGTGGTTTATTACACCGATGAAAACGGGAACGCCGTGCTTTCCGGTACGCGTATGAGCATTGCAGCATTCTGGTGTTCTGTAGGTTCAGTTATCTGTTATCTGTTGTGTTATTTTATGGTAACGGAGCGCGTAAAAGCAGAAACAACAAAGCAGAAATTCTCATTTATGGGGCTGGTTGGCAGTCTGATTCAGAATCGTGCGCTCATCGGAATTGTTGTAAGTGCACTGCTGTTACTGCTTTCCCAGTTGTCGTTATCCAATATGGGGGCATATATTTATCCGAATTATTTCGGTGATGTCAAAGGACTTTCGCTGGCTTCACTGATCGGAACGGTGGTTACTCTGGTGCTGTCTGCATTTACGGTGCGGCTGGCGGAGCGGGTCGGGAAAAGGGAAATGTCGGCGGCCGGATCGCTTATCGGTGCGGCGGCATTGATAGCGGTATATTTTGTGCATACAAGAAATGTGTATGTGTGGCTTATTTTTTACGGCATTTCCTATATCGGACTGGCAATGTTTAATCTCGTGTGCTGGGCGATGATTACAGATGTGATTGATGATACACAGGTGCGTACCGGACAGCGCCCGGACGGAACAATATATGCGGTGTATTCCTTTGCAAGAAAGTTAGGACAGGCGGCATCATCCGGGCTTGTCGGTGTTTTGCTGTCAGTGATTGGCTATAGTACAGCAACGGCATATGACGAAAAGGTTGTAAACGGCATTTATACGATTACGTGTATTGTACCGGCAGCAGGATTTGTTTTACTTGCACTGTCTTTATGGTTTTTATATCCGCTAGGAAAGACTAAGGTGGAAGAGAATGCACGAATTTTAAAAGAACGAAGGGACAGAAACGGAATGTAAGGACCCAGCAGATCGTTGTTTTGGTATAAAAACAGGAACAATTGCTGATATTATTTACTTTTACACGGTAATGTGGTATAATCAAAATTACTTAAATAGTGTGACTGGATTAAAATTGAAAATTAAAATACGAAAGGTAGGAGAAGGTTATGGAAAGGGTACACAAGGCGAATCTGCTGGTGATTCTGGCATGTGTCCTGACAATGTCGGCTACAACGGTCATGTCATATGGAATGTCAACGCGGACAATCAAAGGATGCGGTGTGTTATGGGCAACGCTGATTATTGTAATGATTGTCCAGTTTTTACAGGTCAGTGATTTTGTCAAGGCAATGGTAATTGTTTTATGCCCGTCTTATGCAGTATTAATTTATTCAGGCTTGGTGAATGGCAACAGTATTGCATTTCTGGCAAATTTCATCACATTATGTATGGCAGTCCGGTATTTTGATAAGAAAATTATCAAGTATTATGCGATTCCGTTTACGGCGACATGTGTTGCCTGTCTGTTTATTAATGTTAAGATTATTGATGGGGCATTTGTTGGTGCAATTTCAAAAATTTGTTTATTTGCAATAAGTGCAGTGCTTTTATATCTTGGGACGAAATTTGGGGAGAAAAAGCAGGCAGAAGCGGCACTCTGCCAGGTGCAGGAAAATACAGCAGTTGCCAACCGGATTGCTTTTAATCTGAACAGGGAAATTGTTGAATGTGGCACACAGGTAGAAGAAGTGACTTCCCATGCACAGTCTGTTAAGACATCCGCAGAACAGATGGAGCAGGTTGTGGATGAATCTAGCCGTGCGATTCAGACAGTTAGTGAGAAACTCAATACAGCCAAAGAACAGATTGATAAAAATTATGACTATGCACAGCAGCTGGAGCAGAGCTTTGCAGAAGTGACACAGGCAGTAAATGACGGTAATAAAGAAGCAAAGACCGTTCAGAAATCGATGCTTGAAATGTCTGAAACGGTCGGTCAGGCAAGTGATGCCACGGCAGGGCTGTTAGAACAGATGAATACGATTACAGGCATTTTAAATGATATTAATGCGATTGCGGGACAGACCAATCTCCTGTCCTTAAATGCTTCAATTGAAGCGGCAAGAGCCGGTGAACACGGAAAAGGATTTGCAGTCGTTGCAGACCAGATACGGGTGCTTTCAGAAGACAGCCGGAAATCGGCAGACAGCATCAAAGAAATTATTCTGGCGCTGACAGAAACCGTCAACGGTGTGGTAGATAAGATTTCAGCAGGCGCCGATGCAGCAAAGACCAGTTCCGTGCAGATTGAAGATTTAATCGGAAAACTCGATACTGTCAATAACTCCGCAGAATCTGCAACAGTGGTTGTCAAAGAAGAATACGATGTTATCGGCGAGGTCAAAAGACAGTTTGATGATATTCAGGAAGAACTGGATACCGTAGCTGCAACTTCTGAAGAAAATGCTTCAATGGTTGCGGAAATCGGCAATAATATTGTCAATCAGACAGATTATGTCATGAAGCTTTCCGGTTCAATTGGCAGTTTAAAGGAAGCTTCCCAGAAACTGGAAGAACATTTTAACGATTAAAAACACAGATTTAGTAAATTATCTGGCGCAAAAGTATAGACAGAATAAACAGTTCTGTATAGATGAAAGCCGCAGGGGCATATGCTTCTGCGGCTTTTGGTATTTCAGCTATCTTTATGCGGGGGCTTGAACGGAAGCCCATAGTGTTGTGCTTATTACAACTATAAAATGTAAATAAGAATAGATACAACCGTACTTGTCAGTCCGACCAGTGCTTCATACGGAATCAGCTTCATGCGGTCTTTAATCGCCATGTTAACAGAGCCGCCGGTTGCGTGGAAGAATGAGCCGTGTGGCAGGGAGTCGATGACGGTTGCACCGCTGTGAATCATCGCACCGGCAAGAATACCCGATGTCAGAATCCGTAAAACGGAAGACATCATACCCTGTGCGCCGCTAATCATCGTATTAACAGTGCCGGTCAGTCCGCCACCGCCGATGAATCCGCCGATTAACGCACCGAGAATAAGGCTATATGCAGGGTGGACTTTCTTAATAATTAAAATAATTGCAATCACGAGCCCAATCAAAGCTCCAATTTTTCTCTATAATGATGAAAATGTCCGTATTGTGCGGAATACCTGCTCTGCGGTGTCCGCCATATTCTGACGGGCGTTGGCAGGATTCATGGCATCTTCTAAAGAAACAACATTTCTTAAAACCGGGAAAAAGGCATCAATGCCCTCGCGGTTGCAGGCAGTGGCATCTTTTGTGACACAGCCTGAGAACGCAAGTACCGGTTTGTCAAACTGCTTGGCAATCTTTGCGACACCAATCGGAGCTTTTCCCATAACCGTCTGACCGTCTAACCGGCCTTCTCCGGTTACGACAATATCTGCATCTTTGATATAATCACTTAACCGGGTTTCTTCAAGAACAATCTTAATCCCGGATTCAAGCGTGCCGTTTAAAAAGGTCATAAAGGCAAAACCGAGACCGCCTGCGGCACCGCTTCCTTCCGCTTTCGGATTGGCGTGCGGGAAAATTTCCCGTGCCAGTGTGGCATAGTAAGCCAGCCATTTATCCATTTGCAGAATCATGGCCGGCGTAGCGCCTTTCTGCGGACCGAAAATAGCACTGCAACCCTGTTCGCCGCACAGAGTATTGGTTACATCACAGGCAATACGGAACGTACAGTCTTTTAATTCCGGCAGGACATTGTCGGTGGTAATTTTATCAAGGACTTCAAGACCCATAGCGCCGAAAGGAACCGGATTGCCGTTTTTGTCAAGCAGTCCGAAACCGAGGGCCTGTAACATACCGGCACCGCCGTCATTGGTGGCACTGCCGCCGATACCCACAATAAAGTGGCGGAAGCCTTTTGTAATCGCATCGCGGATGACTTCGCCGACACCGTAGGTCGTTGTATAGAGCGGGTTGCGCTCCGTGTCGGGAACAAGTGTAATACCGGCAGCACCGGACATTTCAATAATGGCAGTCCTAGTGCTGTCAACAATGCCGTACTGGCAGGATACCGGCTTGCCGAGCGGTCCGGTGACGGTAACGGTTGTAAGCTGTCCGGCACAGCCGAGTGTCAGTGCTTCAACCGTTCCCTCGCCGCCGTCTGCGAGCGGACGGACTTCAATCTGCGCATCGGGATAGACGCGCCGGATACCTTCTGCGGCGCTGTTTCCCGCTTCAAAGGAAGATA
>OOIF01003221.1_pt1 | contig 9900 bp, 11 predicted proteins | sample 1691961 | NCBI WGS metagenome assembly OOIF01 (sample SAMN06348146, study PRJEB24527) | human gut metagenome | biome: human gut; feature: ankylosing spondylitis patient; material: feces | host: Homo sapiens | place: China | collected 2015-10 | reverse complement strand
AGAACAAAATGGACAGGGGAGGGAAGCGTGTGAAAGGTTTGCCGGAGGAGCGTGTCATTCAGTTGGCTCAATATATCATCGAACAGGATGCAACCGTACGCCAGGCGGCAGGGCGGTTTGCCATATCGAAAAGTACCGTACACAAGGACATCAGCCAGCGTTTGGAGAAGTTGAGTCCGTCACTGCATCAGCAGGTCAGGCAGGTGCTTGAACGCAATAAACAAGAGCGTCATATCCGCGGAGGAATGGCGACCAAGGAAAAGTATGAGCAGCTGCGTAAAGCAAATGCAGAAAAATAAGGAGCAAAAAGGAAAGATATTTTAACAAGTTAAATCATAAAATTCCATAAAAAAAGGTATGTTTAAGCAATTTAAATGGTTTAAATATACAAAAAGCGGGGTAGATTGCATAAGAACCGAATAAAAGTATTGATTTTATCTTCAGAAATCCTTATACTATATAAAGTAATAACTTTTCATACTTCTGCATTGTACTTTTTCTGTGATGAGCTGTCCATATAATCCAGCTGATTGGAGCGGGAGTATCTACGAGGCGACCTCAATCGTCCTACACTATGGAAAGCAGCTTTTTTGGAGCAGAAGGGTTGTTACCTTTATGATGATATTTTCTTAAGATTGTCTTTTTCCCGTATAAAACAAAAAGCGTCGGTCTTGTGACCGGCGCTTTTTGTTTTCTGTTATATTTTATTTAGGCGATGAAAAAAGCACCCGCATCACAAGGATGCAGGTGCTTAAAAATTCTATCGACAGACAAAAGCTGATTAGCAGAATTTGGAAGGGTTAACCTTAACACCAGGGCCCATAGTGGTAGCCAGAACGCAGGATCTTACATACTGACCCTTTGCTGCTGCCGGTTTTGCTTTTACGATAGCGCCCATCAGGGTGTCAAAGTTCTCCTGAAGTTTCTCAACACCAAAGGAAGCTTTGCCGATTGGGCAGTGGATGATGTTGGTTTTGTCCAGACGGTACTCGATCTTACCAGCCTTTGCTTCCTGAACAGCTTTTACAACGTCAGGAGTTACAGTGCCAGCTTTTGGAGAAGGCATCAAGCCTCTTGGACCGAGAACTTTACCCAGACGGCCAACAACGCCCATCATGTCAGGGCTAGCGATGACAACGTCGAAATCCATCCAGCCGCCCTGGATTTTCTGCATGTACTCGTCAGAGCCAGCGTAGTCTGCGCCAGCTGCCAGAGCTGCGTCAACCTTGTCGCCTTTGCAGAATACCATAACGCGAACGGTTTTGCCGGTGCCGTTTGGCAGAACGACCGCGCCACGAACCTGCTGCTCAGCGTGACGGGAGTCAACGCCCAGTCTTACATGGATCTCTACGGTTTCGTCAAATTTAGCCTTTGCGGTTTTCAGGCAGTTTTCAATAGCTTCGGTGGTATCGTACAGAACAGCGGTATCAACCAGTTTGGTGCTGTCCTGATATTTCTTTCCGTGTTTCATCTTTAATTACTCCTCCCTTAAATCTGAGTGGTAAATGCGGAAATCTCCTCCCACCCGGGGAGTACTAGTCAACTACCTCGACGCCCATTGCGCGAGCAGAACCAGCGATCATGCTCATAGCAGATTCGAGGTTTGCAGCATTGAGGTCTGGCATTTTGATCTCAGCGATTTTCTGCAACTGTGCTTTTGTGATTTTTGCAACTTTGGTTTTGTTTGGTACACCAGAACCGGATTCGATTTTGCACTCTTTTTTGATGAGTACAGCAGCCGGAGGGGTTTTGGTGACAAAGGTGAAGGATCTGTCAGCATATACAGTGATGATGACAGGGATGATCATGCCAACGTCATTTTTGGTTCTTTCGTTGAATTCCTTGGTGAATGCCATGATGTTGACACCATGCTGACCAAGAGCAGGACCAACCGGTGGCGCCGGAGTAGCCTTTCCGGCAGGGATCTGCAGCTTAATGTAGCCGGTAACTTTCTGAGCCATTAGTAAATTGCACCTCCATAACATGTGGTCAACCGGAACAGATGATTTGTTCCTCCCACTGGGCTGCCCATTGCCCCATGCAAAGGCAGCAAGAAAAGCCCTTTTCGGGCAAGACCTAAAACGGGTTATGGTTTTAAGTCACCTCATAAAGACGATATTATTCTATGGTCTGTACCTGATCCAGTTCAAGCTCTACGGGTGTCTCTCTTCCAAACATGGAAACGACGACCTTGACCATGTTGCGATCGGTGTCAAGTTCTTCAACCACACCGATGAACCCGTCAAGATAACCGTCGATGATTTTGACAGAGTCGCCAACCTCGAAGTTGACTTCGACCTGTTTTTTCTCCACACCAAGGGCAGCTACCTCTTCATCGGACAGCGGGACCGGTTTGGAGCCTGGTCCGACAAAGCCGGTTACTCCACGGATGTTGCGGACGACATACCAGGAATCGTCTGTCATAATCATGTTGACAAGCACATAGCCTGGGAAAATTTTGCGCTCCACTTCACGTTTTTTGTTGTCCTTGATCTCGACAACCTTTTCAGTAGGAACCATAACGCCTGCAATCAAATCATGCAGCTTGCGGTTTTCTACTGCGTTTTCGATATCTGTTGCAACCTTGTTCTCATAACCTGAGTAGGTGTGCACCACATACCATTTTGGAGTTTCAGACATACAGTTATCCCTCCGATGGTGTAGATCGTTTCGGTAAGCTTTTGATTAATGGAACAAACCGACAAGAGCATTGAAAACAAAGTCGATGATTCCAATGCTGACGCTGGAAAGCACAAGCACAACGATGACGATGCCGGTGTTGTTGAGCACGGTCTTCTTGCTTGGCCATACCACCTTTTTCAGTTCACTTTTGGTGTCCTTGAAAAAGCGCTTGATTCCAGAGGCGATACGCTTAAAAAAGCCTGGTTTTTTTTCATCAGCCACTTTAACAGCCCGCCTTTCGCCTACTTGGTTTCTTTGTGAAGTGTGTGTTTGCGGCAGAACTTGCAGTATTTGTTCATCTCAAGTCTGTCAGGATCGTTCTTTTTGTTTTTCTTTGTGTTGTAATTACGCTGTTTGCACTCTGTGCAAGCTAAGGTAATTTTAGTCCTCATATCGGCACCTCCTGATAAAACGGATTTTTTTGCCTCCCTCGTAAAGGAAACGCTTGAATCTCCAACCTGACACAGCCGTGGCTGCTGTCTGTTGGCGGGTGGATGGTTCATTTTTGGACATAAAAAAATAACCCTTTTAGAGGTAACGTTAGTTTATCACATCCGGGTCCTTTTCGTCAACGCCTTTTTGCCGTTTTTAAGCGATTTTTTTGAAGTTTAGGTATTCTGCTTACAATCGCCGCTCTGCTAACGGCTGCGCTTGTTCTTTTTTGCCCGACAGCGGTCCCACAGCCGTGCAGTTGTCGGTGCAGAGGATGCAAACAGAAAGAAGATGGTCCGGTTTTCACAGGATAAAAGAGACTATATTTTATAGGAAGGAAAGAATCGGTCAAATCTGACAATCCGGCAGAGATTAAAATATACAAAATGATACAATGAACCCATTGAAACAAAGCGCTTTGATGTGATACAATGAATAGACACTGTAAATCGGCTGTTTTTTCCTGCACGGCAGAGAAAAACATAATGCAGCCGTCGGTTGTATATAGTATGAAATAAAGATGGAATGATCTGCTGATAAAAAGGGAGTGTATTGGATGACAGGCAAACGCATCAGGGTCGCTGTGCTGTTTGGCGGCGTATCAAGTGAGCATGAGGTTTCGCTGATGTCGGTGGAATCGGTGCTGGCAAACCTGCCGCAGGAGTACGAGGTGCTGCGAATCGGCATCACAAAGGACGGACGCTGGGTGGAGTACACCGGCAAAAATGATGAAATTACAAGCGGAGCATGGGAACAGGACAAAAGTTTGCGCACCGCTGTCCTGTCGCCGGACCGCTCCCACAAAGGCTTTCTGCTGCTGGGCAGCGACGGCTGGGAGCTGGCGCCGGTGGACATCTGCTTCCCGGTGCTGCACGGTAAACACGGCGAGGACGGCACCATCCAGGGTCTGTTCCAGCTGGCGGGCATCCCGTTTGTAGGATGTGATGCCATCTCCAGCGCCAACTGCATGGATAAGGAGATGACCCACACCATCCTGGAGGCGCATGGCATCCAGATGGCAAAATGGCTGCGAGTGGACAACGAAAAGATGCAGGACTTTGACGCCTTTGCTAAGCAGGCGGAGCAGAAGCTGGGCTACCCAATGTTTGTAAAACCGGCAAACGCAGGCTCCTCGGTGGGCGTAGGCAAGGCGCACGACCGCGCAGAGCTGAAAAGTGCCTGCCTGCACGCTTTGCAGGAGGACTACAAAGCGGTGGTGGAGGAATGCATCGAGATGCAGGAGATGGAAACCGCTGTTTTGGGCAACAGCAATCCACAGGCGGCAGGTGTGGTCGGTGAGCTGGTACCGGTGGTGGAATTTTACACCTACGAAGCCAAATATATTGACGGCACCACTGCACTGCACATCCCGGGCAGGGTGGATGAGGAGATTTCGCAGCAGCTGCGCCGCACCGCAGAAAAGGCGTTTGCTGCCATCGGCTGCCAGGGCTTTGCACGCATCGACTTTTTTGTGCGCAAGGGCGACCATGCGGTCATCCTCAACGAAATCAACACCATCCCGGGCTTTACCTCCATCAGCATGTACCCGAAGCTGTGGGCACACTGCGGGCTTTCCTATCCGCAGCTGCTGGACCGCCTGATTCAGCTGGGACTGGAGCGCAACGCACAATAACCAAACCAAAGGAAGGGACCAGACGTTTATGGATAACAGGGCAATCGGGGTGTTTGATTCGGGACTGGGGGGCTTGACCACCGTCAAGGAGCTGCACCGCATCCTGCCGCAGGAGGACATCATCTATCTGGGGGATACCGGACGGGTACCCTACGGTTCCCGCAGCAGAGAAACGATTATCAAGTATGCCAGACAGGACATTGCCTTTCTGCTGCAAAAGGACATCAAGATGGTGGTGGCTGCCTGTGGTACGGTCAGCAGCACGCTGCCAAGGGAAATCTCCGCCAATCTGCCGGTGCCGTATCTGGACATCGTGCTGCCGGCGGCACAGCAGGCGTGCCAGCCGCGGACGCATCGGCGTGGTGGGGACCAATGCGACGCTGCGCAGCAATGCCTTCGGCAAAGCAATCCACAACATCCGCGCGGATGTGCAGGTGTACGGCAACCCCTGTCCGCTGCTGGTGCATCTGGTGGAAAACGGGTTGGTGCAGCAGGAGAATCCCATCACCCGCCTGACGGTGCAGATGTATCTGGAGCCTTTGATGAAGGAGCAGATTGACACGCTGATTTTAGGATGCACCCACTACCCGCTGCTGTACGATATTTTTAACGAGCCCGGGCGCTGTGCGGCAGGCTCGGTGCGCGACCTGCTGATGAAAAACGGTCAGCTGGCACAGCGGCAGCGGCAGGGTATCACCGAATACAATGTCACCGATGAAACGGAATCCTTCAACAGGACCGCCTCCATCTTTTTGGGAGAACAGGTCAAAGGAGCTGTCAACCGCATCGAGCTGGGCTAGGCAGGGCAGGAAAGGGAGAAGGATAGTAAGATGGAAATTGCAAAGGATATGAAAAAGGACGTCCTCATCACCATCAAAGGCACCCAGAAGGTGGGAGGAGAAAGCGACGTCATCGAGATGATGACCACCGGCAGGTTCTACCGCAAGAACAAGCTGTACTACATCAGCTATGAGGAGACCGAAGCCACCGGATATGAGGGGTGCAGGACCACGCTGAAGGTGGGTCCAAACGACAAGGTGACCATGACCCGCTTTGGACCGTCGCGCTCGCAGCTGATTGTCGAACAGGGAGTGCGCCACCAGTGCCAGTACGACACCGGATACGGCACCATGACTATCGGAGTGATGGGCGAAAGCTTTGAAAGCACCCTGAGTGACCGCGGCGGGCTGCTGCGGTTTGGCTACACACTGGACATTGAGGCAACGGTAGCCAGCGAGAACACGGTGAGCATCACCGTCAAGGAAATTTTAGCAAACTGATACAGAGGTGCCAAAACAGTATACAACCATTTTTAATAGACAAAAATCAGGAAAGGAAAGAACAAGAATGAATAAAAACTTTGTGCTGGATGCAAAAACAGAGGTAGAAGCTCTGATTCGGGACGCCTTTGCTGCGGCAGAAGCGCAGGGCAAATTGCAGGGCGGTCAGCCGCTGCCTGCCTTTACTGTGGAGATTCCGGCGGACAGCTCCCACGGCGATTTTGCGACCAATGCAGCGATGGTTTCTGCAAAGACCTTCCGCAGCGCACCGGTCAAGATTGCAGGAGCGCTGGTGGAGTGCATGGACTTTTCCAAAGCGCGTTATATCGACCGCGCAGAGATTGCAGGTCCGGGCTTCATCAACTTTTTTGTCAGCCCGGTCTGGTTTGCAGACATCGTAGCGGGTGTGCTGGAAGCCGGAGATGACTACGGCAGAAGCGACTACGGCAAGGGCGAAAAGGTGATGGTGGAATTTGTTTCCGCAAACCCAACCGGTCCGATGCACATGGGCAACGCCCGCGGCGGCGCGATCGGCGACTGCCTGGCAGCGGCAATGGATGCCTGTGGCTACGACGTGACCAGAGAGTTTTACATCAACGATGCCGGCAACCAGATTGAAAAGTTCGGTCTGTCGTTGGAAGCAAGATATTTGCAGATTTTTAAAGGCGAAGAGGCAGTTCCGTTCCCGGAGGACGGCTACCACGGCGAGGACATCAAGGAAAGAGCGCAGCAGTATGCCGACATCCACGGGGACAGCCTGTTCAACTGCTCGGAGCAGGAGCGCAGACAGGCACTGGTGGACTTTGCCCTGCCAAAAAATATCGAGAAACTGCGCACCGACCTGGAAAAATACCGCATCACCTATGATGTATGGTTCCCGGAAAGCACCCTGCATCAATCGGGTGCGGTCAAAGCAGTGGTGGACGAACTGACCCAGCGCGGCATGACCTATGAAAAGGACGGCGCAATCTGGTACAAGGCGACCCAGTTTGGCGGAGAAAAGGACGAGGTACTGGTGCGTGCCAACGGAAACCCAACCTACTTTACCGCAGACATCGCTTACCACAGAAACAAATTTGTGGACCGTCACTTTGACAGGGTTATCAACGTATGGGGCGCTGACCACCACGGTCATGTAGCACGTCTGAAGGGCGCGATGGATGCCATCGGTCTGGACGGCAGCAAGTTGGACATCGTGCTGATGCAGCTGGTGCGCCTGATGAGCCGTACCGCATGAGCAAACGTACCGGCAAGTCGATCACCCTGTCCGATTTGACCGATTTGGTTCCAATCGACGCAGCCAGATTCTTCTTTAATATGCGCGAGCCAAACTCCACCCTCGACTTTGATTTGGATTTGGCGGTGGAGGAATCCTCCCAGAACCCGGTATACTATGTACAGTATGCCCATGCAAGAATCTGCTCGATCTTAAAGAATTTGCAGGCGCAGAACATCCAGCCGAAGGACTGTGACAGCCAGCAGCTGATGTTGCTGAACAGCTCGGAGGAAAAGGAACTGATCCGCAAGCTGGCACAGTGCCCGCAGGAAATCATCAGCGCAGCCAAGAACTATGACCCGGCGCGCATGACCCACTACCTGATGGATGTAGCAACCCTGTTCCATAAGTTCTACAACGCTTGCCGTGTACAGGGCGAGGACGAGGCTTTGATGCAGGCAAGAATTTCGCTGTGCCTGGCAACCCGCGTGGTGCTGGCAAACCTGCTCAAACTGCTGAAGATCAACGCTCCGCAGAGTATGTAGAGAAAAAGAGCGATGCGGGCGATGGGCGACCATCCGGTCGGATAAAAAGGAGTATGAAATGGAAATCCCGTTATCACAGCCGCTGCTGATGGACGGCGCGGCAAGAACAAATCTGTGGCTGGAAGGAATGCCGATGTACAGCTGTCCGGCGCAGTGGATGCTCGAACACCCCGAGCGGGTGCAGAAGCTGCAAAGGGAGTTTTTGCAGGCGGGCAGCCGGATGCTGTGCACCCCGACAGCGCAGGCGGACAGTGTGACCCTGCAAAAGTGGGACGCACAGCAGCAGATGGAGCCGTACAACGAGCAGCTGGCAAGGCTGACGGTGGAAAGCTGCCGCCGGGCAGAGCAGAAAACGCTGGCAGCCGGGGTGATTGCACCGCTGGAGCTGCTGGCGGAGCCGTTTGGTGAAACGCCGTTCTTTGAACTGGTGAACATCTATGCGCATCAGGCGTTTGCCTTGCAGCGCGGCGGGGTGGACCTGCTGATTGCAGACACGATGACCACCCTCTCGCAGAGCCGGGCGGCAATTTTAGGATGCCGGCAGACCGGTCTGCCGGTGATGGTCACTCTGAATGTGGAAGAGGACGGCGAGACCTGCATGGGCAGCGATTTGGTTTCCGCCCTGATTGTCTGCCAGAAGCTGGGTGCGGCGGCATTTGGACTTTCCTGCTGCGACCGACCGGAAAAGCTGTATCGCCACATCGAGGAGATTGCGCCCTATGCCAAGGTACCCATCATCGTGCGCCCAAGGGCAGGGGAGGATTTTGACCACCTGCTTTCGCCCGAGCAGATGGCGCAGCAGATGAAGGGACTTTTGCAGCGGGGAGCCACCCTGGTGGGAGGCTGCTGTTACACCACGCCGCAGCACATCCGTGCCATTGGGCAGATGATGTCGGATTTTGACTTTGCCGGTGTACACATCCGCAAGGAGGACAGCGACACCATCCTGATGGCGGGAGCGACTGAGCCGTACTTCCTGGATGAATACTTCGACCAGACCGAGTCGGTGTACTGTCGGGTGGATATGTCTGATGAGCTGTTGGAGCTGGAGCACAGCGGAGCAGATGTGGCAACCATCTGCATCGAAACGGTGGACGACGCATACAACTTTGCACTCAACGCTCATATGCTGCATATGCCGGTGTCCTTTTTGTCGGACAGCGAGGAAGCGCTGGAGATGGCACTGCTGATGTACAACGGCTGTGCGTTTGTGGATTCCCGCAGCGATTTGGATGAAACGATACTGGAACGCCTTGCCAAAGGGTACGGCGCGACAGTGCGATAACAGAAAAATCAAGAATAGAAAAAGAGAGGCAGCGCCTGTGTAAAAACAGGCGCTGCCTCTCTTTTTGCGTTGTTAGAGGTTGACTGAAAAAATGGAAAGCAGAGCTTATTCCAAAAAGCTGTATTCTCCGCAGGCGATGGTGGTCGGATAATTGTCGATGACCTCGACCTGTTCCCAGCGCAGCAGCTCGACCGAGCCGTCATCAGCAAGGACCAGAACAGCGGTGACGGTGCCGTCGATCGTCTGCTCGAACAGCTGCTTGAGGGCAGAAGGGGTGAACACCGCTTCGATTTGGCGGCTGCCGCCTTCCTGGGTCAGCGAAAGGGAGGAAAAGTTTTTCAGTGCAAATCCTTCTGCCAGTAGAGGGGTTTGCAGCCATTGAAGGGTTTGGGTGTATTCGTCGTAGCTTTTGTAGATTTCGCGGTTGCCCTGACCGTAATTGATGCCCGCCTGCAACGTTTCGGCAAGTTTCATCTGCGCTTCGATGACAGCCTTTTTGTTGAGGTTGCCATTTTCGTCGTAGGCGTTGGTCAGGTCAAACTCCAGCTCATAGGCGCCTTCGGTCCCATCGTAGTTTAAACGGTAGACCTCCAATTTGCCGCTCTTTCGGGAGAAATTTTGTTCGAGGACATTTTTAAACACCGCATACAGGCGGGTGTCCAGCTTTTGTGGGTTGTCCTTTAATTCGGAAGCAGGGCGGGTCTGCAGTTCCTTGGAAAAGTTGGGGAGCAGCGCCGTTGGTGCTGTGGTCTGCTCGGTTGCCTGCGGCTGGCTTTGGGCAGAAGGGTCGGCAGGCTTTTCTGCTTCGGGTTTGGCAGTATTGGCAG
>OOIF01003218.1_pt1 | contig 9909 bp, 6 predicted proteins | sample 1691961 | NCBI WGS metagenome assembly OOIF01 (sample SAMN06348146, study PRJEB24527) | human gut metagenome | biome: human gut; feature: ankylosing spondylitis patient; material: feces | host: Homo sapiens | place: China | collected 2015-10 | reverse complement strand
AGCTGGCTACTTATGCGTCGAGGTGTATTGAAAATGAGATCCTCATGTACTTCCGCTCCCAGCGGAAGCTGCAGGGGGAGGTGTCCCTGTCCGACGCCATCGATACGGATAAGGAGGGGGGCTCGCTGTATCTGCTGGACGTGGTGGGGGCCGACGACACCATGCTGTCGGACCTGCAGGACCGGGAGGAGCAGCTGCTGCTGCGGCGCTTGGTGCGGGACTGCCTGACGGAGCGGGAGGCGGACATCATCCGGAGGCGGTACGGACTGGAGGGGCATCCGCCCCAAACCCAGCGGCAGGTGGCGGCGGTATACGGCATCAGCCGCAGTTATGTCTCCCGCATCGAGAAACGGGCGCTGGAGAAGCTGGAAAAGGAGCTGCGAAAGGGGTAGGAGGATAGCGAAAGGGCTTGTCTTTGGGGCGGGAACATGGTAAGATGATAAAAAACACCTATGCGGCAGCCTGTGGAAATGAGCGGAGACAACATGAGAAAGTTTTTCAGAGGAATATGCGGCGTACTGGCGACGCTTTTGACCCTGTGCATCCTATTGATGGCGGCGGGGCTCATGGGGGTGCGAGCCTTCGGCATCACGCCTTATGTGGTGCCGGCGGACATGGAGGGGCTTCCGTGGTCCGCCGGGGCGCTGCTGTACGTGCGGCAGGAGCAGCCGGAGACGCTGCAGCTTGGGGACACCATCGCCTACGTCACGGACAGTGACCTATCGCTGGAGGGGGGCGTCATCGGTTCCGTGGACACAGAGCGGCGCTTCTTCTATGTGGAGGGAGCCCCGGTCTACTGGGACAATGTGCTGGGGCAGCCCTTGTGGGGCATCGATGGGCTGGGCTATGTGTCCGGCTATATCAGCCGGCCGCCGGGACTGTATCTGGTGCTGGGGGCTGCTGTGGTGCTGGCGCTGCTGTGCATCTTCCCCCTGCGACGCCGAAAGGGAGAGAAAACGGAAGAATCCCCCACCGGGAGACGTATGGTAACGAATGCGGGAGAGAAAACTCCCACCGAATCGGCGCAGGCTGCGGCGATGGAGGAGGAAGCCCCCACCTTGACGGAAAAGCCTGCGTCTGCGGAGGTATCTGAGCCTGTGAAGGTGCCTAAGCCTGCGGTAGAGATACCGAAACCTGAGCCTGTGCCGGAAGCGCCTGAGCCTGCGGCGGAGGTACAGCGGCCTGCAGAGACCGGGCGGCGGCAGACCTCCGGCAAGCGGGACGAGGCGGTGGCCCGTCACGGCGGCAAGCGCCTTCGGCGCTGATGGAATCGAGCAAAAGAAGGACCGAAGGGCTTTGCCCTTCGGTCCCTCTTTTGGAAGGGGGCGTTATTGGGGCGTATCGGACGGGGTCTCGCCGGGGCGGTCAGTCAGCACCAGCTGCACCTGACGCCGCCGCAGGAATACCGTCAGCCAGCAAACCGCCATGACGATCAAGCCGCAGATGGTCATGCAGAGCCGATAGTCCAGCACCTCGCCCAAAGCACCGATGGCCAGCGACAGCACCGCTCCCGCCGCCGTGCAGAGCATGGACTCATAGGCATTGAGCCGGGCCCGCAGCCGGTCGGGGATGTAGCGCTGCACCGCCGCCTGCCGGATGGTGGCACTCTGGATGCCCAGAAAGCCGCAGACGGCTCGGTTCACCAGCATCAGGGGATACGGCAGCCACAGAAGGCAGGTGTCCATCAGTTCGTAGGTCTGATACACCCCGAACAGGAAGCCGAATCGCTTTCGCTCCGGCAGGGAGTAGCGGTAGCGGACGGCGCCGCCGATGGTGCGCCCGGCAAACTCCGCCACGGAGAAGAAGGAGTACATGGCGGTGGTGAAGCCCGGCGCTGTGCGAAAGAAGGCGATGAGCAGGGGAGAATAGCCCATGGCCATGCCGTGGGTGACGGCCATGTACTCATAGAGGCCGTGGAGGCCGTGCTCCTGCCGAAGATAGGCGGCGGCCTCCCGGATGTCCCGCCACCAGGTTTTCAGGGACAGCAGCGGCTCTTGATCCCGGCGGCTCTCCTGCACATGGATGCGGTTTTCGATGAGGGCGGCCAGCACCGACAGTGCGCCTTGGATCAGCAGCAGCCGTCCCACGCCTAAGGTGTCGTACAGCAGCGCCGCCAGCGGCATCATGAGGACCTTCAGAATGGGATAGAGCATGGCGGAGACGGTGTAGGCCCGCTCCTCCTGTCCCTCCGGCAGCAGCAGGGGGTAGAAGCTGTTGTAGGCCAGCTCATCGAAGGCTGCAAGGCACGATACCAGCAGGGAAAAGGCCAGATAGGCGGTGTAGGAGAAGGCACTGTGCAGCAGGAACAGTCCCGCCCCGGCGTAGCACAAGCCGTTGAGCAGGTCGCCCCACACCAGAAAGGGCTTGCGGGGCAGGCGGTCCATCATGGGGGCGACGACCAGCGGCAGCAGCACCATGGGGATCAGCTGAATGGCCACCACCAGCGCCGAGGCCAGAGTGCTGCCTGTCTCGTCAAAGACCAGAAAGGACAGGGCGAATTGACTGATGATGCCGCCGGCAGCGCCCAGCGTCGTGGCGGCGGTGATGCGGGTAAAATTCCGTGTCCAGAGAGTTTGTTTCATAGCGTTCACCTCACTGCTATGATTATCCCACAGCTGCTTACAAAAGAAAAGGGGGTCATCGTGGGAAAGTTATTCCCGTGATGACCCTCTTAATGGGGCAAAAATGCTATTTTACAGGAAACTCCTCCAACAGGCGGCAGGCTTGACGGTACTGACGGTTGGCCTTGTACCACGCCAGCACCCACGGCAGGTGGAAGCGGGTGAAGCCCATAGGATATGTGTCTCGCAGACGCTGGAAGCAATCCAGAAGTTGGGTGCCGTAGGTATCGTCGTGGAGGTAGTCCGGGTGCTCCAGCCGATAGCGCACCAGCGCCAGCATCCGCTGCTCCATTTCGCCGGAGGCCATAGGCTCCGCCTGCTGGACGGCGGTCAGCGCCTGCTCCCGATGGCCCAACTGCTCGTGGCAGATGGCCAGTTTGTGCAGGTCCAGAAAGCCGGGGCGGGGGAGGGAGGCAAAGTAGGGCAGGGCCTTTTCCGGTTGACCCAGCTCCAGTTGAGTGGAGGCAACATTGTAGCGGAGGGCAGACAAGCTGCCGGTATCCCTCAAGGCTTCTGCCAGACGCTCCGCTACAGAGTAGTGGGTCAGCATCTCCTCCATGCGGCCCAGATCCGAGTAGCAGTTGCCCATCCACGCCCGGCAGGACAGCATCAGGTAGGGGTAGCCGGCGTCCGATGCCGAGCGGTAGGCGTCCCGCAGCACCTCGATGGCGGCGGTGTATTCGCCCTCGGCGTAGAGGAACTCTCCGTAGTGGGCAGCCAGCAGCGGCAGCGGCTCCAGCCTCCCATCGGCCTTGCAGGCCTCGCTGTAAGGCCAGCTGCCGGGTGGAGAGAAAGGGCTCCCACTCCACCGGCAGAGGGCGCATCTCGTCGGCGTAAAAGGCATCCATCAGCAGGGCATCCGCTGCCAGCGGACTGGATGCAAGAATCTCCCGCCGGGGCTGCACCAGCTGTTCATAGAGGGAATCGAAATTCGGGCTGCCGGAGAGCAGGGCCTTCCAGCAGGGCGCTAAGCCCTCCGGCTCCGGAGTCCAGACAAGACCCAGCCGGTGCAGCAGCAGCTCCGTCACCTCCGGGGAGGGGGCGGCCTTGCCCTGCTCGATTTTGGACAGATAGGAGGGGGCGCAGATGCCACGGCACAGACCTTCCTGACTCCAGTCCCGCTGAAGGCGGGCCTGCCGGATCAGCAGTCCGGCGATGTCGCCGCCCCTCATCCGATGAGGTCCCGCACAATGGCGCCGGCCAGCAGGATACCGGCGGTGGAGGGGACCCATGGCACACTGGCCGGGACGCTGCGGCGGCCGGGGGAGGGGGCCTCCAGCTGGGTGGTGGCGGCGGGCTGCTCCGGGCTGAACACCACCTTCAGGTGGCGGATGCCACGGCTGCGCAGTTCTTTCCGCATGACACGGGCCAGCGGGCAGCCGCTGGTCTGAGAGATATCCGTTACCCGCAGCAGGGTGGGGTCCAGCTTGTTGCCGGTCCCCAGCGCCGACAGGATGGGGATACTTCGGTCCATGGCCTGCTGGATCAGATCCAGCTTGCAGGTTACCAGATCGATGCAGTCGGCAATGTAGTCATATCGGGCGGAGAAGAAATCCTCCCGATGGGCGGCGTCGTAGGTGGCGCAGATGGGGTGGATGACGGCGCTGGGGGAGATGTCCCGGCAACGGCGGGCGGTGACCTCCGCCTTGGACTGGCCCACGGTGGAGTGGAGGGCGCAGAGCTGGCGGTTGATGTTGGTGACGCTGACGGTGTCCTGATCCACCAGCGTCAGCTCACCTACGCCGGAGCGGGCCAGGATCTCGGCGGCATAGCTGCCCACGCCGCCCAGACCGAACACGGCCACATGGGCGTTTTGCAGGCGCTCCAGCGCCGGCTGGCCCAGCACCATCTCGGTGCGCAAAAACTGTTCGTGCATAAATAGGCTCCTTTGCTTCCAGACGGTATCAAAAAAGACCGGCCGAGGCCGGTCTTTTTCGGAAATTCATCAGGCGAGGTACTTCATACCGGAGGCCTCGGTGGCGGTGATATCCTTCACGAGATCGTTGTTCCACTGGGTGTAGTCGGCGTTCTTCATGGCGTTGCGGACCTGCACCTGCCAATAGGGGGCGTCGGTACCCACAAAGTATATGACATGGTAGCCGGTGTAGCTGCCCTCGTTGTAGACGATGCCGGTGTCGCCGGGCTGACGGGACTCGTCGAAGCACCAGTCATTGAACTCGGTGACCATCTGGCCCTTGTACACCTGCGTATACAGACCGCCGTTGGTGTTGGAGCCGGTGTCGGAGGACAGCTCGTTGGCCAGCTCGGCAAAGCTATCCTCGGTGCGGGCGCCCTCCTCCCACTTCTTCAGAGCGGCCTCGGCGGCCTCCTTCTGCTCGGCCTTGCGGGCGTCCAGCTTCTCCTGATAGTCGTCAGCCTTGCTGTCCAGATCGGAGGTATCCACCTTGAACAGAATGTGGCGCACGTCCACGGTGTTGTAGTCGTTGCGGCCGCGGCTGTGGAACAGGACCACATAGTAGTTGTCGCCGCTCTCGATGAGGGTCAGATCACCCTCCTGACGCTCCTCGTTGAACACCCACTCGGTGACGGCGTCGCCGCTGTAGGTACCGGTGGGACGGTCGGTGTAGGTGCCGTTATCGTAGTTGCCGGCGGCCTTCTCCATCAGAAGACCGTTGCGGACAGCCTCCAGAGCGGCGTTGGCATTGGCGGAGGCAGCCTCCTTGGCGGCGGCGTTCTCCTCGTCGGTGGGCTTCACGGTGTTGCCGTCGGCATCCTTGGTGGAGTCGGCAGTACCCTTGAAGTAGATGTACTCGTAGTCGGCCACGTCGAAGTTGTTCTTGTGCTCGTTATAGTAGGTCTCCACTTCCTCGTCGGTGTAGGTGAGGCTGTCGATGTAGTCCTGCTGATAGTGGGAGGCCAGAAGGGTGTCCTTCAGGATGCTCTTGAAGGTGGACATCGTCATGTTATTGCCGTACATCAGCTTCAGGTAAGCGCTGGTGGAGTAGCCGGCCTTCTTGGCGTAGGTGGAGAAGGTCTCCACGGTGCGGTCCACTTCCTTCTGCATATCGTCGTTGAAGGTCATGCCCTTCTCGGCGGCGCCCTTCTTCAGCATGGTCAGCTGAATGAGACTCTTCTTGGCGGCGTCACGGAAGTAGGCGTCCCAGGTCATGTCCTCGCTGACACGCAACATCATCTTGGCGGTGTCGTTCAGGCTCTGCTGAGACAGGGAGGTATTCTTGTCAATGCCGTAGAGACTGGCATACTTGGAGTTGACGATACTGTTATAGGCATTGTGATAGTAGTAGCTGACCTCGGCGGCGGAATAGGACTCGCCCTCCACCGTGACGGCGGTGGTGCCACGCTGGATGATGTTGGAGTTCCACACCACCAGACCAATGGCGACCACCACAAAGGCGATGGCGATGATGGCATAGAGCCGGTTGGAGCGGCGCTCCTTGGCCTGCTCCTGAGCTTGACGGGCAGTCTTGGGGTCTGCGACGCCGCTGGCGGCGACCTCCTGCCGGTTCTTCTTTTCTCTTGATGCGCTCATAGTTGTTTCATCCTCTCAAAATAGGGGTCATTACGACCCGACTTCGTAAAGTTAATCGTTATTATACAGGAAATCTGTCTGCTGTGCAAGGGGGAACCGGAAATTATCCGGCCATAGGCCGAAAAAGCGGTCAGCTCCGGAGGCATTCCGGAGCTGACCGGGCTTTTACCAGTTGTCCCGCCGGGCGTGGGGGCCAAGTTATAACCTGCACCGTTTCAGCAGGTGGGTTGTCTCCAGCGTGCTTCACCGCTTCCAACTTCCAGCCGCAGACGGCAGCCGGGAGGCCTGCGATCCACATACTGATCCGACATCCCCTATAACAAAATGTGAGGATAAAAAAGACCCGTCACATCCCTGCGGGACCTCGCCTTTCGGCGATGGTCTTATTATAACAGACCTGCGGGAAAAATAAAAGGGGTTTTCGCAGAAACGGTCAGGAATTTTCTTCCTCGTCGGCCAGCAGCTGTTCCATGAACAGCTCGTAGATCTTCTCCAGCTCCGCTTCGTCATCCAGCGTGCTGAGCAGCTCCTCGCTGTTTTCCATGACGGATTTCAGGATCACCAGACCATAGTCCTCGGATTCCTCGTCCGCCTCGTCCTCCACGGCGGGGAAGAAGGCCATATAGGTCTGCCCCTCGTACTCCAGTGCGTCCACATACTCCAGCTCGATATCGTTGCCGTCCTCGTCGGTGAGGGTGATAAAGCTGGGGCCAAACTCATCGCTCATGAGAAAATACCTCCTGCATAGGTTGATGTCCCCCTACTATAACGGATTTCCACAGAAATTGCAAGAGGGCGGCGCTGCCGATTTCCGCACAAAAATTGGAAAAGCAGCACAAAACGGAACCTATGTGCCGGGTCAAAGGATACGGTGATTGCATTTTTTGCGCAAAAAGGTATTTTTATCAGTTGACAGGTGTGGTAAAATAACTCTTATATTGGTTTAGTATGTGCTTTTTGCCGCAGCCGGGACCTTCCGGAGCAGGGCGGCAGGGAGAAGCCGTATAAAAAGCCTGAGGCCGCCCGTCGGCGGCCGGAACAACGAAACAGAAAGTGAGGTGCGCTGTCCATGAAAGAACACTCCAACGACCGTGATAAGGCAGAGCAGAGCGCCCATCAGAGGAAAAACCGAGGGAAGGGACGGGCCAAGAGGGTCTGGGGCGTCATCGGCACCATCGTGCTGGTGGGCGTGCTGACCATGGCCATTTTTGTGGGGATCTTCATGACCTACATCAATAAGTCCCTGAAGGGCCACGTAGAGGTGGATATGTCCGAATATGACCGGAAGGTATCCACGGAGCTGTACCGTCTGGGGACGGACGGCGAGACATGGGAGATGTATCAGACGCTGTTCAGCGATGAAAACCGCATCTGGGTGGATATCGGGGACATCCCCGAGTATTTGCAGGAGGCCACCATCGCCATCGAGGACAAGCGCTTCAAGACCCACCACGGGGTGGACTGGAAGGGGACCCTGCGGGCCATTACCAGTACCCTGACCGGCAGCGGCACACAGGGCGGCTCCACCATCACCCAGCAGCTGCTGAAAAACGTCACCGGCGACAATCAGGGGACGGTGAAGCGGAAGGTCACGGAGATCTACCGGGCGCTGGCGCTGGAGAAGGATTACTCCAAGTCCCAGATCCTGGAGATGTATCTCAACACCATCTATCTGGGAGAGCAGTGCTACGGCGTGCAGACGGCTGCCCGGATGTACTTCCACAAGGATGTGAAGGACCTGACGCTGGCGGAGTGTGCCTGTCTCATCGGCATCACCAACAATCCCTCCATGTATGATCCTCTGCTCAGCGACTGGGCCCGTGAGAACAACCGGGAGCGGCAGCTGACCATCCTGGGCGAGATGCTCGGTCAGGAGAAGATCGATCAGGCCACCTACGATGCCGCCGTGGCGGAGGAGGTCCAGTTCAGCGACGGGTATACGAATCTCGGCAATTTCACCGAGCCTACGGAGGATCAGGAGACCCCGGAGAAGCCCACCGTGCAGTCTACCGCCAACAACTCCTATTATACGGATCAGGTCATCTCCGATGTGGCGGCGGCGCTGGTGGAGAAGCTCGTCAGCAAGATTTACAGCAGCGGCTATAAGATCTATACGCTGCAGGACAGCAAGCTCCAGTCCATTGCGGAGAGCGTTTTTGAAAACAGCGATCTGGTGGAGTATACTGACGACTACGGCAAGCCCTTGCAGGCGGCTATCACGCTGGTGAATAATTCCACCGGCAACGTGGTGGCTATGGTGGGCGGTCTGGGCGCCAAGACGGTGGATCGTGGCTGGAACTGGGCCACGGAGCCCCGGCAGTGCGGTTCTGCTACCAAGCCCATCTCCGACTATGCCCCGGCGCTGGACGACGGTACCATCACCGCTGCCTCCGCCATCGACGACTATCCCGTCCGGGATTTGAGTGGCTACGGCGCATGGCCCAAGAACTCCCACTCCGGCTTCTACGGCTTGACCACCGTGTGGACGGCGCTGGTGGAGTCTCTGAATACCTGCGCCGTGCGGGTCAATGAGAGCTACGGCTCGGCGGCCTCCTATAATTATATGGTGGAGAAGCTGGGCTTCACCACCCTGACCCAGCGGGACAGCCAGCAGTCCGGTAACATGGGCCTGGGCGGTTACGACGTGGGTGTCACCACGGAGGAGATGGCTGCGGCCTATGCCGCCATCGCCAACGACGGCGTATACACCAAGCCCCGGACATGGCTGCGGGTGGAGGACTCCGAGGGGAATGTCGTCATGGAGAACGAGACCTCCGCCCACAGCGCCATGAAGGAGACTACCGCCTATCTGCTGCGGGATATACTGGAGAGCGTTATCACCAGCGGTACCGGTACGGAGGCATATTTCTCCGGCATGACCATCGCCGGTAAAACCGGTACCACGGACGACAACCGGGACCGTTATTTCGTGGGCTTCAGCCCCTACTACTGCGCTGCGGTATGGACGGGCTATGAGTCCAACGATGAGCTGTCCTACGGTATGGGCAACGGCTCGGCGCAGCTGTGGAAGCAGGTGATGCGGGAGATCCACGCCGATCTGGAGGACAAGGGCTTCGACAGCTGCACCGGTCTGACGCAGGTGACGGTGTGCTCCGACAGCGGCCTGCTGGCCACGGATGCCTGCACCAAGGATCTGCGGGGCAGCCGGGTCCGCACCGTGACGGTGGCGGCGGATACGGCTCCCACGGCGACCTGTAACGTTCACAAGATGGTGGATTATTGCACCGAGGGGAAGCATATTGCCACCCAGTACTGCCCCAAGGACAAGGTGAAGCAGGTGGCGGTGCTGGACTGGAACCGGGCGCTGTTCAACGATATCAAGGCCAGGGACCATGAGTACCTGTTGAAGGTGCTGGACGGCTCCGCTACGCCCAACGATCCCAAGGATGATATCTGCCCGGCGCACCAGAAGGCCATCACACCGGTGACACCTACCGACCCCACCAAACCGACGACCCCCACCAAACCGACGACCCCCACGGATCCGACAGATCCCACCACGCCGGATACCGGCGGTGCTGAGGACTCCGGCGGCGTTGGGGACTCCGGCGGCGTTAGAGGCGGCGGCAGCTGGTGGAAACGACCGTAAGTAGAGAAACGAAAATGCAGCCTGTGAGCGGTGCTCACAGGCTGCATTCTTGCGAAGCGGTGAAAAAGAAGGGGTATGGCTCGGCCGTCCCCCTTCTTTTCTTGCATAATAGGGAGATCAGAAGCTGCGGATGATATCCACGATCTCGGTGCCGATGCGCTTCTGAG
>OOIF01003216.1_pt1 | contig 9913 bp, 6 predicted proteins | sample 1691961 | NCBI WGS metagenome assembly OOIF01 (sample SAMN06348146, study PRJEB24527) | human gut metagenome | biome: human gut; feature: ankylosing spondylitis patient; material: feces | host: Homo sapiens | place: China | collected 2015-10 | reverse complement strand
GGCGGTGGGTGATGACGATGAACTGGGTCTTGTCGCTCACCCGGCGCAGATACTGCGCAAAGCGGACGACATTGGCGTCATCCAGCGCGGCCTCGATCTCGTCGAGGATGCAGAAGGGCGCGGGGTTGACGGCGAGGATGGCGAAATAGATGCTGATGGCCACCAGCGCCTGCTCGCCGCCGGACAGGGCTTCCAGGTTCTTGATGACCTTGCCCGGCGGGGCCACCCGGATGCCGATGCCGCAGGAGAGCACGTCGCTCTCATCTTCCAGCACAAGGCTGGCCTCGCCGCCGCCGAACAGCTCGGTAAAGACGCGGCCAAAGTTCTCGTTGATGGCCCGGAAGCTGTCGGTGAAGATGTCTTTCATCTGGCCCGACAGGCTGGTGATCATCCTGGTCAGCTCGTTCCTGCTGCCCTCGACGTCCTCCACCTGAGCGCGGAGGGTGTCGTAGCGGGCCTTGACCTCCTGATACTCCTCGATGGCGCTGACGTTGACGTTGCCCAGAGCGCGTATCTTTCCCCGCAGGTCGGCCACCTGCGCCCGGAGGACGTTCACGTTCTCGAACTCCACGCAGAGCTCTTCGGCCTGAGAGAGGGTCAGCTGATACTCGTCCCAGAGCTTCGCGGCCATCTGGTCGTATTCGCCCTCGGCGGCGGCTTTCCGCTCCGCCAGACGGGCCATCTCGCGGCCCATCTCTTCCCGCTCATCAGCGGCGGCGCGGCCTTTTGCAAGAGCCTCCGTCTCGTCCTTCTGGCAGAGCAGGCGCTTCTCGGTGGCCTCGCGTATCTCGGCCTCTTTTGCCGCGATGAGCGCGGTGCTGTCGGTCTTGGCCCGGCGGATGGCTTCTATCTCTTCCTGACAGGCCCCGCTGCGGGCGGCGAGGGCCGTGAGGCTCTCTTCCAGCGCGGCGCGGCGGCTCTCAGCGTCTCTGGCCTGTTTTTCCAGCGCTTCGATCTGGCTGCGGGCCAGCTCGGCGTCCTTCTGACGGGCCAGCTGCTCCATCCGCTTGGCGCTCAGGCGCTCGGCGAGGCTCCGCTGCTGTGCAAGGAAGGCGTCGTCGCCCTCGGCGATGCGTTCCAGCTCGGCCGTCCGCGTCTCGATGTCGGCGGCAAGGGCTTCTTCCTGCTTTGCGGCGTCTTCGGCACGGGCGCGGGCGGCGTCCAACTGGGCTTTCCGCCGCTCCATCTCATCCTGACGCCCGGCGAGCGCCGCTTCCGACTGCTCCACAGCCGCCTCGAGACGTTTCTGTTCGGCCTCGGCGCGGATGCGGTCATTGGCCGCCGTAATGATCTCGCTCTCGGTGGCGGTCAGCTCTGCGGCCAGCGCATCCACCTGCGTTTTCAGCTCGTCGGTGCGGTCCTGCGCCGCGAGGCAGTCCTTCTGGAGCCTGGCGGCCCTGACGCGCAGCTCTTCCATCTCCTGCCTGCGGGTGAACAGGCCCGCCGACCGCTGGACGCTGCCGCCGGTGAAGCTGCCGCCCGCGTTGATGACCTGACCGTCCAGCGTGACCACCTTGTTGTGGTAGCCCAGCTCCCGGGCCACACGGGAGGCTTCGTTGATGTCGTCCACCACCACGATGCGGCCCAGCAGATTCGACACGATGTTCGCATAGCGGGGGTCGGCCTTCACGAGGCTGGACGCCAGCCGGGCCGAACCGGAGAGATTCCCCCGGAAAAAGCCGGGCTGAACGGTGTCCAGCGGCAGAAAGGTGGCGCGGCCCGCGTTCTCGCTGCGGAGCAGGGCGATGCCGGCCTTGGCAGCGGCTTCGTTCTCCACCACGATGTTCTGCAGCGCGCCGCCCAATGCCGTTTCGATGGCGACTTCCCGCCCCGGCTCGACGCTCAAAATCGACGACACCGGCCCGATGATGCCCCGCAGGCGGCGGGCCGACGCGGCCCGCATGACCGTCTTGACCGAGTTCTGGTAGCCGTCCATGTTCTTTTCCAGCTCTTTCAGCACGCCGAGGCGCTGGCGGGCGGCGTCCAGTTCACGGCCAAGCTTCTGCTCGGCGGCATCGGCCTCATTGAGGGCGGCGCGACGGCCTTTCAGCTTGAGCTCCACGCCGGCCTTCACATTTGCCAGCTGCTTTTCGTTCTCGGCCAGCATCTTCCGGTACTCGATGGTATCGGCAAGGTCCTGCTTTGCCTCGTCCCGCTGGGCCTCGAGGGCCTCAGTGTTCTCGGCGAGGGTGGGCAGTTGCTCCTGCGCGGCCTGAGCGGCGGCTTCGGCGGCGGCTTTCGCCACCTGTGCCTCGGTACGCTTCGCCGTCAGGTCGGCCACCTCAGCCCGCAGGATGTCCCGGCGGGCGCCGCTGGCGTTGTTCTCGCTGGTCAGACGCAGCAGTTCCGCGTCCAGTTCGGCCAGCTCTGCGGCCAGCTTCTCCCCTGCCGCTGCCATGGACCGGGCCACGGCGCGGTGGCGTTCCAGCGCGGCGGCAGCCTCGGTGCTGTCCTGCTCGCCTGCGGCGATGTCCTCCCGCAGTGCGGCGGCGCTCTCCTCGTTGCGGGCGATGTCGTTTTCCAGCACGGCGATTCGGCTGTCGCTGCCGGAAAGCTCTTCTGTGATGCTGCGAATATCCCCATTCAGGCGCTCGACGGCAATGGTCAGCTGCTGTGCCTGCATACGGATCTTCTCAGCCTCGGCCTCGGCGGCTCTGGCCTCCCGGTCAAACCGCTCATACTCGGCCTGAGCGGTCTCATAGTCCCGCACCTGACGGCGGACGGCCTCCCGGGCGCGGTGGACGCCGTCGGTCCAGAGGGTGACTTCCAGCGTCTTCCGCCGGGCGCTGAGCTCGAGGAAACGCCGGGCCTTCTCGCTCTCTTTTTCCAGCGGGCCGACCCGGGCTTCCAGCTCGTCGAGGATGTCCCGCAGCCGCTCGAGGTTCTCTGCCGCCGCGGCCAGACGCCGCTCCGCCTCGTTTTTGCGGTAGCGGTACTTGGCGATGCCGCAGGCTTCCTCGAAAATTTCGCGGCGCTCGCTGCTTTTTGCGGCGACGATCTCCGCGATGCGGCCCTGTCCGATGACGGAGTAGCCGTCCCGGCCGATGCCGGTGTCCAGCAGCAGCTCGTAGATGTCCTTGAGGCGGCAGAGCTGGCCGTTGATGGTGTACTCGCTCTCGCCGGAGCGGTAGTATTTGCGGCCGATGACGGCTTCGTCGGCGTCGATGTCCAGCGTGTGGGCGCTGTTGTCCAGCGTCAGGCGCACCATGGCAAAGCCCATGGCTCCCCGGCGGCGGGTGCCGCCGAAGATGACGTCCTCCATCTTTCCGGCAGCGCGAAGCTGGCGGGAGCTGGTCTCGCCCAGCACCCACCGCACCGCGTCCGACAGATTGGACTTGCCCGAGCCGTTGGGGCCGACGACGCCGGTGACGCCCTCGTCGAAGCGTATTCTGACCTTATCGGGGAAACTCTTGAAACCTTGAATTTCTAGTTCCTTGAACACCATGTTACTTTTCCTTGATGACGCCCAACAGCTTCAGGGCCTCGCGGGCGGCATGCTGCTCCGCCATTTTCTTGCTGCGGCCCTCGCCCCGGGCCACGCAGTCCGAGTTGAACCGGACGGCCACCACAAAGTGCTTGTTGTGGTCGGGGCCGGTCTCCTGCTCCACCACATAGCTCAGCTTCTCTTCGGGGTTCTGCTGGACGATCTCCTGCAGGCGGGTCTTGTAGTCGGCCTCGGCGTGCTTGCCCTCGGTGATGAAGGGCAGGATGAAGTTCTTTGCCACCTCCATGCCGCCGTCGAGGTAGAGGGCGGCGATGAGGGCTTCAAAGGCGTCCGACACGACGCTGGGGCGGGTGCGGCCCCCGCAGTGCTCTTCGCCCCGGCCCAGACGCAGGTAATCGCCGAGATTGATCTCCTGAGCGAACTGGAACAGTGCGCCCTCGCTGACGAGGCTGGAGCGGATGCGGGTCAGATCGCCCTCAGGGCGGTCAGCATAGGCGTGGAACAGATAGTCCGCCGAGACGATCTGCAGCACGCTGTCGCCCAGAAACTCAAGCCGCTCGTTGTGTTTGACGGGCGGGCGGGTCTCGTTGGCGTAGCTGGTGTGGGTGAGCGCCGTTTCCAGCAGCTCCGGGTGCTTGAACTTGTAACCAATAATTGTTTCGAGTTGATGGCTCATTGATGTTATATCTCCCTTATGTCATTGCTTTTTTATGCCGTTCTTTTTATGAAAAACGTCTTGCAATTATAAGACTCAAAACCGTTTTGCCAAAGGCTCCCCCCTTGGGGGAGCTGGCCGACTTCAGTCGGCCTGAGAGGGCTTCAGTTCGTCCAGCGCAGCCTGCATGGTGCCGCACAGATCGTTCTCCACGCAAATCTTAGCCTGACGGATGGCGTTCTTTATGCCCTTGGCCTTGGATGAGCCGTGAGCCTTGATGACCGGCTGCTTTGCGCCCAGGAAGGGTGCGCCGCCGTACTCCTCGCTGTCCATCTGGTGCTTGAGGTCAGACACGCTTTCCTTCAGCAGCAGATAGGCCAGCTTGCCGCCCAGATTCTTGAGGAACATTCCCTTCAGCATCCCCAGCAGCATCTTGGCAACGCCCTCGGTGAGCTTGAGGATGACGTTGCCGGTGAAGCCGTCGCAGACGACCACGTCCACGTCGCCGTTCGGTACGTCACGGGGCTCGATGTTGCCCACGAAGCGGATGCCCGGAATGGTCTTGAGCAGCTGATGGGCTTCTTTGAGCATCGGGGTACCCTTGCTCTCCTCTGCGCCGTTGTTGGCCAGCGCCACGCTGGGGGAGGTGCGGCCCTCCACCTTGTTCACGTAGCAGCTGCCCATGACAGCGAAAGCGGCCAGCATCTCGGGGCGGCACTCGACATTCGCGCCGCAGTCCAGCAGCAGATACGCCTTGTTCTTGGCCGGCACCATGGTGGCCAGCGCCGGGCGCTTGATGCCCCGCAGGGTGCGGACGATGAGGCTTGCGCCCACATGGAGCGCGCCGGTGCTGCCGGCGGAGACGAAGGCGTCGCCTTTGCCCTCTTTGAGCATATTCAGGCCCACGACGATGGAGGAATCCTTCTTCGTGCGGATGGCCCTGGCCGGCTCGTCGCACATCTCAATGACCTCAGTGCAGTTCACCAGCTCGATGCCGTCCAGAGAGATGTTGTTGTCGGCGGCGGTCTTGCGGACAAGGGCCTCGTCGCCCACGCCGATGAGCTGGACGCCGTATTCCTTCACGGCAGCAGCCGCGCCTTCCAGCACGGCCAGGGGGGCGTTGTCGCCACCCATCATATCTACGATGATCTTCATAGGTTTTTCTCCCTTCTTGGGGGACAACCTCTCCGTCATGCCGCAGGCGTGACGGAGAGGTTGTCCATCTTACAGAGAATTTTCATCCAGCCACTGCTGTACAACATTGCTTGCTGGAATATTTTTTTCACGCTGATCCTGGCGCATAAGTGCCGCTGCTGACACAAGACTGTCTGCTGCCATAAAAATGATAAGACACCATGTTATGATTTTTCCGGCAAGCATTGGAATCTTTTCAATCCACTTAGAAAGATAAGGATAAACTCCTTTCAACCATACAACACCTGCAATTCCCCAGAAAAAACAAAACAGCAAATTAATTCGTCCTCCGATATTAAACATAAAACCGCTGTAATCCCAGAAGATCTTTCCAAATACGATTTCCGTAAAAACGCTGCACAAATACTCGTATACACCGCCTAATACGGTTCCCATCGCAAAAATAAACGATGAGGAGCGATTTCTGTAGTTGTACAAAAGCGATGTTGCCACCACCATTGCAAGACCCCATACAATACTAAATGGACCCCATACAACGCTGCTTCTGCTCATCCAGTACCCCATCGTGATACGGCAAAATATAGTCTCTATCAAATCGCCTGCAAATGCACCTATAAAAAACAATAATACAAGCTTGTAAAAACTGCAGCCTTCAGCAAAAACGGTTATTTTTTCCTTCTCTACGCGTTCTCCCTCATTGATCGCAGGATATGCTTTTTCCACACGCATAAGGATATGCTTTTCAAGCCATCTTCCAAATCGTTTTTTTCTGCTATAGAGTTCGTGATCAATCTTTTGAATCGTATCATTTCTCTTTACACTGCCGCGAATGATATATGTAGATCCCAAAATATCAACTATTAACACACCAAGCAGTGCCCACAATGCAATCTGCATCATAAATGATGGTACCATATGATAAAGTTTCATCAAAACAGGTGTTACAAACTTAACTGATAAAACGCCTAAGATACCCCATACAATAGAATACTGCAGACAGATGTATCCATCAAGATTCCATCTTTTAGAAGAATAGTCCCACCATTTTTTATTATCCAATTTTTCAAGAATCTTTGCTGTAAACCACTCAAGAAGTGTACTAACTCCCGCACAGCCCAGAAACAAAATCGGTATCTCATCAAACAATTCTGGAAAGCCAATTGTTATAATTACTGCTGCAATGCCATATACAATACAAAGTGGGCTGTTTAGCATACCTCTGTTCATAAATTTTCGGTATTTTAAGACGCAAAAACACGTTTCTGCAATCCACCCAAAAAATGAATATACGAAAAAGAGCCAAAGACACCCGAATAAATCAAGTCCTCCCATTATTTTCCAGCTATCCTTTCAAATTTTCAATTTCTAGAAATCAGTTATAGATCAATTTTTACAGCCGCCACAGCCACCGCAGCCAATCGTACCGTCCATATAAAATTCCGGCTTATCAATTAAGCATACTGCCTGTGAAGAGATGCCCTCTCCTGTTCCTGTAAAGCCTAGTCCTTCTTCTGTTGTTGCCTTAATGTTTACCTGATCGAGTTCAAGATGAAGTGCCTCTGCAATATTTGCTCTCATCTGCTCACGATATCCGGCAAGCTTCGGTCTCTGTGCAATAACAGTTGCATCTATATTGCTGATGTAGTAACAATTTTCCTCAAGAAGTTCTCCTACTCTTTTTAGCAATTCTATGCTTGATGCTCCCTTATATGCCGGATCCGTGTCTGGAAAATGCTGACCAATATCTCCAAGTGCAGCCGCACCAAGCAGCGCATCCATTATTGCATGAAGCAGCACATCTGCGTCAGAATGACCAAGAAGTCCTTTTTCATACGGAATCTCTACACCGCCTAAAATCAGTTTGCGTCCCTCAACGAGGCGATGCACATCATATCCCATACCAACTCTCATATCAAATCTCCTTACCTTTCTTTGTTTTATAATTATCATTTCGTAATCCGCTCATTTTCTTCAAAAAATGGCTACTTACTCATGTTTTTGGCGAGTCAAGAAGTCAGAAATTCTCTTGCATCGGATTTCTGACCTTTTGACCCTGGTATCAATATCATATCACGACTTACTTTTATTTTCCACGCAGATTCTATAAAAATTTTCGGAATTTTTTAAAAAATTTGCTTGACATTTTCTTTGATATGCGCTATACTTCTCTTCGTCAAGGGGTCTTAGCTCAGCTGGGAGAGCATCTGCCTTACAAGCAGAGGGTCATAGGTTCGAGCCCTATAGGCCCCATAACTTACAAATATTCGGAACATTTTGTTCAAGTTATGGCGGAATAGCTCAGTTGGCTAGAGCACACGGTTCATACCCGTGGTGTCGAGAGTTCAAATCTCCCTTCCGCTACTGACTACAAGGATCGCGCAAGCGGTCCTTTTTTGTGTCATAAAATTTCATCCCACAAAAAAGGAGAGTCTTAATAATAACTCTCCTTTTCCAAAAAAATTATTAACTAAATCCAAAGAAGCGCTGTGCCAAACCATATCCCCTGCATACAATCGCTCTTCCGACCTTACCTGGAAGATTTAGTGCAATTCCCTGAGCACTAAAACGAAGATGACGCCACATAGTTTGATTTTCTTTTTTCATATAGCTCCAAAGTGCTTCCTTTTTTTGTTTTGAATCCTCTGTGTTAATTAACGCATAATGAACTGTAGTTACCGTACACATAATCTGCAGATAGCTGTATAAATAGCTTCGCAGCTTTTTGTTGCTGATCTTTTCAAGATCAAATGCACCAAAGATGATGCGATTGACGCGATCCTGCTGGTCGATTCGCTTCATCATAACCTGCTGATTAACAGACTGATCTTCTCTTCCCGTATAGTACATATAAAAATCTACATCCAGATAATACATAACGCGCACATATGGAAATGGCTTGTATACATAAATATTATCAACATAGAATGTATGCTTTGGAAGCGTCAGGTTAATTCCCTTTAACAGACTGGTGCGGTATATTACTGCATGCATCAAAAGATAATGACCTGTCTGGAACTTACCTATTTCTTTCCAGCTAAAGAAACGTCCCCTTGGAAGTGTCTTGCGATAATCAATTGACTTCTGGCGGAGCACATCACCATTCTCGTCATGACGATCGTAAACAAAATTGGAAATCAGCATATCAAGCTCATGATTTTTTTTGACAATACGGCGCAAAAAATCAAGCACCTGCTTATAAGCTTCTGGTGCAAGGCTATCATCACTGTCAACTACTTTAAAGAACAGACCTGTTGCATTTCTGATTCCCGTCGTTACTGCGTCTCCATGACCTCCGTTTTCCTTATGAATTGCCCGCACAATATTCGGATATTTTCTCTCATATTCGTCCGCAATTTCTGCTGTACGGTCTGTTGATCCGTCATCCACGATCAAAATCTCTACCTCATCACCACCCGGAAGCAGCGTTGCCATGCAGCGATCCAAATATGCCTCTGAATTATAGCTTGGAACTGTTATTGTTAAAAGTTTCATCATAAATACCTTTCTGTAACCTAGCAGCATATGCTGCAGTGCAAATTTTCCTGTACAAATACCATACAAGGTGATTATATACAATTTTTCAGGCTACTGCAAGGTCTTTTTGTCAAATACAAAAGTTACTGTTCATGAAAGCCCCTCGGTGCAATAGTTTCCGGCTTATTCGTGAACTGTAATATACACAACTCCTGCAGCTGTTCCTGCAAGACCAATGATGCAGGCAGCCACTGCATATGTCTGCAAATGGCTGCTAAGCCATGTGCTTTGCTGTACAAGAATGGATATGAGGTTGGCTGATACATGCAAAATAATTGGTGCTGTAAGCTTTGCGAACCGTTCATATGTCCAAACAAGAAGTGCTCCTAAAATAAATGCGTACAGTGCCTGAAGCAGATTGCCATGAACTGCGGCAAAAATCAAAAGCGCTGCCAAGGCTGACGGCCCCACACTAAGCCACGTACGCATTCTTCTGTAAAGGATACCGCGAAATAAAAGTTCCTCTGCCACTGGTGCTGCAATGCCAACTACAAGTATCTGAAGCCACAGCTTATCTGAATAAAGTGCCTTTGCTACGTTTTTTGCATCTTCTTCTCTGATTGTCTTTAACCCAGTTAACTCAAACAGCATATTAACGCCAATACAAGCACATATTCCAATAATAATCATGATGATTACAGAATAAAGTGACAGCTTCTTGCCTTCCCAGCGAATCTGTTTGGAATCTTTGTAAAATAAAATTCCCATAATTATAATACAGGACACTTTTTCAATCAGATTTGCCATCAGACCGCCGTTTGGATAAAGACCTAGCACTGCCATTCCTATAGCCATATAGATGACGAGCGGATAGATCAAATTGATCAGTCGCCTCGACAATGGTTGATATCTCATTTTTTATTTCCTTTTCTTATTTTTTCTTCCCGTTTTTTCTGATCTGCTTTTTTCATGCGAGCACGAAAAGCCTCTTCTGACTGCCGCTTTTGCTGTGCTTTTGACACAGCAAGAGCTACTGCCTGTTTTTTCTCCTCAAAGGCTATTTTTTTCTCTTCAACGGCCTCCTGCACTAGCTGTTTTCGCTCCTCTGCTGCCAGTCTCCGTTCTTCTGCTGCCGCTTCTGCCGCCAATTTTCCCTCTGCTACAGCATCCGCCACTGCCTGCTT
>OOIF01003215.1_pt1 | contig 9914 bp, 8 predicted proteins | sample 1691961 | NCBI WGS metagenome assembly OOIF01 (sample SAMN06348146, study PRJEB24527) | human gut metagenome | biome: human gut; feature: ankylosing spondylitis patient; material: feces | host: Homo sapiens | place: China | collected 2015-10 | reverse complement strand
CTTTAACCAGAACAAGTTCCCTGCACACAGATGCATCCTGTGGAAGTTCCATAATTTCTTTTACATCCACCAGCTTTGTAAGCTGCTTCTGAATCTGCTCTAAAACATCGTCATCCCCGGTAACGGTAACCGTCATGCGGGAATACTTCGGATCCTGTGTTTCACCTACTGTAAGGCTGTCTATATTGTAACCTCTTCTGCTGAATAACCCTGCCACACGGCTTAATACGCCGGATGAATTTTCAACAAGAATAGAAAAAACTGCATGTCTCATCTTTTCCCTCCATTTTCAGAACCCTGTCAGAACTTTACTGGCAGTTTGATTTTCCAAATATTGTGGAATTTTGTCACTCACAATATTGTAGCAACTGCTTTGCCACTTGTCAATAAGCAAATGCCCGCCCCGAGCATTTTGCACATTTCCATATCATGTGTAACGGAAATAACCGTTCTGCCTCTCTGCTCCGACAGGATATATTCTGCGGCTTTTTTGCTGTTTTGGCTGTCAAGCCCTGTAAACGGCTCATCTAACAGTACAATATCACTGTCTGCCGCCATCGCCCGCACCAGTGCCACACGCCGTTTCATGCCGCCGCTGTATTCTCTGACAGGCTTTAAAAGTGCTTCTTTGGGAAGAAGCTGCAAAAGCTGTTCATATGCACATTTTCCTGCATTCCCGTATTTTCAACAGCATTTAAATGTTCTATCAGACGGTTCTCCTGAAAAACCGCCGATACTTTATCAAACCCGGTAATAATACCGGAATCTGCCTTTTCAAGCCCCATAAGCAGTCTTAAAAGCGTTGTTTTCCCTACTCCGGATTCTCCCATAATACAGGTTATGCCACCCGGTGTAAAAGCATACGAAAAATCCTGCAGAACCACTGCCTGTCCATAACTTTTATATATATGTTCCATCCTCAGCTTCTGCATCTGTCCTGTTCCTTCCCGCTGCCATGTATATCACCTGATATTACCCTGCCGCACTGCCTGATCAGCGCAACAGCCAGCTTCTCAAACAGAAAACTGATGCACATAATCGTAATACTCCACGCAAATAATTCCGGCATCATCAGATACAGTTTTGCATAATACAGCTCTTCCCCGATGGAATTTTTCACCAGTCCGATTACCTCCGCAGACACTCCCGCTTTCCAGCACATGCCTGCTGCCGTTTTGACTGCCGCATTTAGGAACGGCATAATCTGCGGCACATAAATATAACGCACCTTTTTTACCGGTGAAAGTTCAAAAACCGCCGCCATTTCAAGCAGTTTTGTATCCGCTGCACAAACACCTTCAAGCACTGCCTGATAAACCATTGGAAATACAACCATAAATCCAATCGTAACCGCCGCATTCTGCGAACCGAACCAGATCAGCATCACAATAATAAATGCTGCCACCGGCAGAACCCTCATCAATAACACCAACGGTTCCAAAAAGGACTGCACACCTTTTTTTACCGCTGCAATACTGCCCAGTACCAGTCCCGCCAGCAGCGCAGCCAAAAAACCGGCACTGATTTTAATAAAGCTGTGAAAAACGACCCGGTAAAATGCACGCGTACAAAGGGCTTTTCCAAGCGCTAAAAAAACAGTAACAGGACCCGGCAGAAGAAACGCCAGTCCTGTTACACTGCTTGCAATCTGCCAGATTACCAGCCAGATTCCAATAATTCCTGCTTTTTTTATAATAGAAAGCATTCTATTTCTGCTCATAGAATTTTTTATATACATCTGCAATCGCCTTTACTACACTGTAAATCGCTGAAATATCATCCTGACACCACTTTCTGCGGTTTACACCGAATATATCAAATTCAAAAACTGCCCACAGCTGTCCATTTAACATGCATGAAAACTGCAGCGCCGAACCGATATTATTCTCCTTAAAATGCCGGTAAACCTGCGGATACTCAACTGCTATGGATGCGGTATTATTAATCACGTGAATATGATGCTCATCAAAACGTGCAAGATACTTCTCTTCCGACAGACAAAGCTGTGTTCCCGGCTCTTTTTCATAATGCCCCAGCGTTTTCCAGCATTCCATGGACGGTGCCTTATAAATCGTCATGCCATGAATATTCATCTTATCCATAAGCTCCATCAGCACTTCCTCTGCCACATCCATACCGCCGTTGAAAACTTTCAGCATCAGATTCGTTGACAGCTCCACCTTATCAATCGGACGCATAAAATCAACACCCGCTGTCTTTTTATGACAGTATCCGTCTTCTGTCAGCAGATGTCCGTGTTTTTCCTTATCATATACGATAAACCGGTCTTTTCCCTTTTCTTTGGCAATATACAATGCACCGTCTGCGATTTTAAACAGTGTTTCATAATCCGTTCCATCTTTTCCGTACTGGGAAATACCGATGGATGCTGAAAATTCATAATCCGGCTTTTCCTGTGTCAGCTCCACTTTCAGCTTTTTGCGGACCGCCTTTAACAGACTTCTTAAGGTATCTTCTCCACTTGCTTCCTTTAACAGTACCAAAAATTCATCGCCGCCGATTCTGCCTACTAATCCACGGTTCGCCACTGCATGGTTCAGCTCTGTTGCCAGATGCTTAATAACCTCATCCCCGAAATAGTGTCCATAAGTGTCATTGACCTGTTTAAAGTCATCAATATCCCACACCATCAGATACATACTGTGGTCGCAGCCCACCACATTGGCAAGATTAATCGCTGCCGTCGCTTCATCTGTCACCGTTTTTTTATTCAGGACGCCAGTTGCAGAATCCTGATTGACGACTGCCGAATCCAGTAAAATGTCCGTACCTGTCATGCGGTTTCCCTGCTCTGTAATCAATCCTATGGTAAGCACACGTTCTTCTCCATTATAAATGGTCTGTCCCCTGAAACGCAGAACATCCATGCGTTCCCCTTTAGACATCAGCGTTGTACGCAGGGTCGTTGCAAAGCTTTCAGAACCTGCCTGTATATTATCACAGAGCCGTCTGAATGCCGCCTGCTGTTTTTCATCAATAAAACCCAGACGCATCATGCGTTCTTCCCATGCCTTTAAATCGTCTTTTTCAATAATCTCAGAACGGTTGTTGACATAACAGTATATTGTAAAAATTCCGGTGTGATGATTATATTCAAACATTTTATCCTGAATCATATTCATCACTGCACGATATTTCCGGATACGATCCATATACATGCCAAACCTGGCACTGACCAGACAAATATCCTGCAAGTGAATATTAGTCATCTGCTCCGATTTTGCCTGTTCATTATTTTTTTCCAGCATAAACCAGCGATATGAATCATTTGCGGTCATACACCGTACAACCGCATAAGCTGCAACATCTTCCGACTCCATAAACGATTCAAAATCCTGACGATCCTTTGGATGTATAAGCATATTAAATGCATAAAGTGTTTTTTCCCCAAACAGCCTGTAAAAACGTTCATCGCCCATTACAACTGCAAAATTATTGCTTAATGTAAAATTGGCCTCCGGTGTTCCACTTTTTGTTTGTGCATCTATTTCCCCAGACATTTTGATACCCCCTTTGCCACTCATGCGGCTTTAAGATTACATTTTCCCTATAGCCACAGCTTTACGATGCAAATGTCACCTCTAATGCCTGCTGAATATCATCAATAATATCTGCCACATTTTCAATACCCACTGAAAGACGGATTAAATCCGGCTGAACGCCTGCCTCTGCAAGCTGTTCGTCACTTAACTGTCTGTGTGTATGGCTTGCAGGATGAAGAACAGATGTCCTTGCATCCGCAACGTGGGTTACAATGGCAATCATTTTTAAATGATCCATGAATTTCACTGCCGTTGCCCTGTCACCCTTTAAACCAAAGGAAACAACCCCACATGTACCATTAGGCATATATTTCTGCTGTAATGCGTGATATTTACTGCTTTCCAAATCTGCGTAATTAACCCATGCTACATGCTCATTGTTCTCTAAAAATTTTGCTACCGCAAGCGCATTACTGCAGTGTCTTTCCATGCGCAGCGCCAGTGTTTCCAGCCCGAGATTAATTAAGAACGCATTTTCCGGTGACTGTACAGACCCCAGATCGCGCATCAGCTGGCTGGTTGCCTTGGTAATGTAAGCCCCTTTGCCAAAACGCTGTGTATAAATCACGCCGTGATAAGATTCATCCGGTGTTGTCAGTCCCGGAAACTTATCTGCATATTTTTCCCAGTCAAAATTACCGCTGTCTACGATACAGCCGCCGATTGTTGCTGCATGTCCATCCATATACTTTGTCGTCGCATGTGTCACAATATCCACGCCAAAGTCAAACGCATGACAGTTAACCGGTGTTGCAAAGGTATTGTCTACAATAAACGGTACACCGTTTTTATGGGCAAGCTTTGCAAACTTTTCCAAATCAAGAACAACGAGTGCCGGATTGGCAATCGTTTCGCCAAAAATACACTTTGTATTCGGACGGAACGCCGCCTGAATCTCTTCCTCTGTTGCTTCAGGATCTACAAATGTCACATCAATTCCCAGTTTTTTCATTGTTACACCAAACAGGTTAAACGTACCGCCATAAATGGCTGACGTACTGATAAAGTGATCACCCGCTTCACAGATATTAAACACTGCGTAGAAATTGGCAGCCTGACCGGAAGCTGTCAGCATCGCCGCATAGCCTCCCTCTAAATCACAAATCTTTTTCGCAACGTAATCATTCGTCGGATTCTGTAATCTTGAATAAAAATATCCTTCCTTTTCCAGATCAAACAATGCACCCATCTCATCACTGGACTCATACTTAAACGTTGTACTCTGGATAATCGGAAGAATTCTCGGTTCTCCATTCTTTGGCTCCCATCCGCTCTGAATACACTTTGTTTCAATTCTGTAATTACTCATTTTCTGTTGTCTGCTCCTTCTCCTGTATTTTTGTCACTCTGACTTTGCGAATCATCTTGTCTGCGACCTCTGCCACATCAAACAGATATCCGCCGCATTCCATTTGAAACTGCTCCTGTTCTTCCGGAATCTTTCCAAGCTTATATATCATATAGCCATTAATTGTATCAATATCTTCACATTCAAAATGAATATTAAACAATTCTTCCAGTTCTTCCAAAGTTGTCTGACCGTCAATCATATACGAACCGTCATCCATACGGCTGATCAGCTCTTCTTCCTCATCATATTCATCCTGAATATTTCCTACAATTTCCTCAAGAATATCTTCCATCGTTACAATGCCTGCGGTCTGTCCGTATTCATCAACAACAACCGCTATATGTACCTTTTTAGATTGCATTTCTTTAAACAACAGACTGATATTTCTTGTTTCAGGTATGTAATACGCATCAAAAAGCACCTGGTCTTTGATTTCTGACAGCTGTTTACTGCGTTTTTGTTCGTCTACATATACTTTTAATAAATCCCGTATATGCAAAATTCCCATAATATTATCAATATCCCCATCTATCACCGGATAACGGGAATAACTTTCATTCATAATGAAATCAAAAGCTTCCTGTACGGTCGCCGTACTGTCAATTGCTGCAATGCTTTTACGGTGTGTCATGACATCCTGTGCCTGTTTTTCACCGAATTCAAAAATATTGTTAATCATCTCGGCTTCATTTTCATTCAGTACACCATGTTCATGTCCTTCATTGACCATGTCTTTGATTTCTTCACCGGTTACATCATCATCTCTTTTCCCTCTTGTTCCAAGCTTACGGAATAAAGCTGAAAGCAGTCCTTCGTTCCCATCCGCGGGGTGCGCATCATTCATTTTAAATTTTCCTTCCTTTATAAATCTCTTTTTGTAAAATTTCTGACATTATACCAGAATCATTATAAATTCGTTAACAATTATATCATATACATCCTTATATAGTCAATAAATACAGCCTGCCAGTCGCGCCATAAGGCGCATTTATTTACGTCCTGCCAGGCTGTTCCCCATTTCAAGACTAATATAAAGTGCCTTATTCACCTGACTGATAATTTCATTGTCTAAATGACACACTTTATCCTTTAATCTTTTTTTATCAATTGTCCGCAGCTGTTCTAAAAGAATCACTGAATCTTTGACAATATCATACCGCATAGAATCAATCTCTACATGGGTAGGCAGCTTTGCCTTGTTCATTTTTGATGTAATTGCAGCACAGATAACTGTCGGGCTGTGTTTGTTTCCTGTATCGTTCTGTATGATAAGCACCGGTCTGACACCGCCCTGTTCCGAACCGACAACCGGTCTTAAATCCGCATAAAAAATATCTCCTCGTCTGATTACCAAAATTATTCACACTCCCCAAAGCACTTTTTGTTTATATGCTTAGTATTTCCAGCTTGCGGGCGTGTATTCATTTTTTATAAATTTTTCAAATTCCAGTTTTCGCGGAAACAGTCATGTGTTCCGATATATTCTCCGTTCAGATAATAGCTGCGTGGAATCCGCTTGCCCAGATCACAGACAAATTCATAATTAAATGTACCTGCCAGTGCTGCGATTTCTTCCACTGTAATCTCTGCATCACCATCTTTTCCAATCAACGTGACAATATCCGCTCTTGTGACATTTTCAATATCCGTTACATCTACCATCATCTGATCCATGCAGACCCTGCCGACAATCGGGGCTTTCTGACCCCGGACCAAAACATATCCCTTAGACGATAAAGCCCTTGGATAACCGTCACCATAACCGACCGAAACGGTCGCAAGCTTTGTGGTTCTTGTCGTTGTAAATGTACCGCCGTAGCTGACCTTTTCGCCTGCCGGAATTTCTTTTACCATCGTAACGTGGCTTTTTAAATCCAGCGCTGGGAATAATTCCACCTTTTCTTTTTTGACCTCATCTGACGGATACATGCCATACATGGCAATTCCCAGTCTTACCATATCCAGGTCCACCTGCGGCATATCAATCACCGCCGCACTGTTTGCACAGTGTCTGTATGTAAAATGGATTCCTTCTTTTTCAAGACGTCCTGTAAAATCCGTAAATAATTTAAACTGATGTTCTGCCGATGTCTTGTCAGTTTCATCCGATGCCGCAAAATGTGTAAAAATGCCGTCTGCGGACAATTCCTTTAATGCCGTAATCTGCTTTACAATGGCAATACCATTCTCATCCGGTTCCAGTCCGATTCTTCGCATACCGGTATCAACTTTGATATGGCAGTGTGCCTGTTTTTTCTGCACCCTTGCAGCATCTGCAAGTAATTGTGCCGTTTCCACATCAAATACGGTTGCCGTAATTTCATGGGATACCAGAATATCAAACTCGTACGGATCTACATACCCCAGCACCAGAATCGGCTTTTTCACACCGTTTTCACGCAGATTGACTGCTTCATCAAGTGTTGCCACGGCATAGCCCGTTACTTTTTGCGCAACTGCTTTTGCCACTGCGACATCGCCGTGTCCGTAGCCGTCTGCCTTTACAACTGCAAGTGCGCCCGTATTTTCCTTTGTCAGTGCCATCAGATTATCAACATTTTTCACAATAGCATCTAAATTAATTTCTGCATATACTCTATAATACTTATTATTCTTCATTTTTCTTTTCCTCAGACTTATGTATTTGCTTCTTAGTATTATACAACAACTTCAAAAAATGTCTAGTTCTCTTTAAGCACATTTGCCACTGCATCTGCAATGTCCATGGCTTTCATGCCTGCATTGCCAAATCTGTCTGCTGCCGCATCGCCTGCCCTGCCATGCAGATAGACCCCCATGCAGATTTTTTCAAAAAATTCGTATGAAGCATTTTCTTTTCCGTTCTTCTGTGTCCGCCCGGCAAGCACGCTTCCTGCAAGAATCCCCGTGAGCGTATCGCCTGCGCCTGCCGTTGACATACCGGAGTTGCCGGAAGTATTAATATAAATGTGTCTGCCGTCCGATATGACCGTTGCCGCATCTTTTAAAACACAGATTCCGCACAGTTTTTGTGCCAGCTCCTTTGCGGATTCACAGGACGTTTCTTTTAACTGAGCGATACTTTTGCCGGACAGTCTTGCTGCTTCCCCCATATGCGGCGTATACACGTACTGCTTGGAGCTGCCTTCATTCTCTGCAATCCCGCTTAACAGTTTTCTGTTTTCAGCAATGATGTTTAATGCGTCTGCATCCAGAAGCACCGGAAGCCTTTTTTCTCTTTTAGGCTGATAGGCTATCATCTCGGCTACAATTTCTTTTGCCGTATCTGATTTGGAAAGCCCCGGTCCTGCCACCACGCAGTCTGCCCAGTCCAGCTCCCCTGCAAGCTTTTCTTTTATATCTGCGATATCTTTATATGTTACCATAACCGCTTCCGGCACATGTGTTAATACAACGGTACGGTTGTTTTCGTGTGTGAAAACTTTCACAAGTCCGCAGCCGGTACGGTATGCCGCCCTTGCAGAAAGTGCCGCCGCTCCCGCCATGTTTTCAGAGCCTGCCACAATCAGCAGCTTTCCGTAGCTGCCCTTATTCGTATCCGCCGGACGTTCAAAAAAAGCCGCAATGTCTGTATCTTCCATTGTAAATGCCGCCTGCTCCCAGATTTCTGGAATTGTGCGGACGTCGGCAAAACCGGCATTGGCAACACACAGTTCTCCTGCGTATATTCTTCCCGGATACAGGCACAGCCCGCATTTTGCAAAGCCGAAGGTCACCGTCATGTCTGCCCTTACGGCACAGCCCATGACCTGTCCGTCCCCGGCATTAATTCCCGATGGCGTATCTACTGCCACAATCAGGCTTCCCGTATCCTTTGCCGCATTGATTTTTTCAATAATCTGTTCATATCTGCCTGTAATTGTTCTTGATAAACCGATGCCAAAAACAGCATCTATAATACAATTATATTCACCGGCAGGAATGTCGTTCACAAACACAATTCCCAGTTTCTGCAAAATCGCACGCTGCCGATTTAACTCTTCTGTTCCTTTTCCTTCCTCTGCTGTCGTATACACCTCTGCCGAAATTCCACGTTCTGTCAGCTGACGTGCTACCGCCATGCCATCCGCACCGTTATTGCCGCTTCCGCACACGCACAGCACCTTATCCGTCTTTTTAATCTTTTCAAGCACCGCCTCCGTCACACAAAGTGCCGCCCGCTCCATCAAAACCAGTGAAGGAATCCCCACCTCCTGAATCGAATACGTGTCAATCATTTTCATCTGCGCACCATTCATTAATTTCTTCATAAACACCCTCCTGCCCTGTAAAACAAAAAGCCGCCATACGGACTTCTTCCCGCACAGCAGCTTTCTTCTATTCGTCATTCTCATTTAACCGGTCTAATTCACTCATGATTTCAGGACCTAAGATCGCATGCATATAAGAATACATCTGCTCGTTCATATCCTCTTTGTCCTGCTTGACCAGTAAATTTTTCTTAAGTTTAATCCGCGTGTCTTCAATCCATGCTTCCAGCCGCTCCAGGTCTTTATTGTTGCGGTTGATTTTTTCATAACACATTTTGACTGTTTCATAAAAAAGATGCATGTTTGCTATGCGAAGTTTTTTAGGCACTTCGTCCGATTCATCTTCTAGCTGGGAGATTTTATCTCTTGCTTCATAAATCAGCCGCTGGCTTTCATCCATAATTTTCTGCTTTTTCGGATCTTCGTCATTCTGGTTCATATGATTAACAATGCCCCGGAACAATCCTTTTCTAATCTTTTTTACCTGAATCAGGTCTTCGTTGACCTGCCCCTGTTTTTTGAGCAGTTCATTGACACGTTTTTCCCAGTAACGGATTTCATCCGTTTTTACAGATTCCGGCACAAGTCTGTACCACCGTTGGTCAAGCGTTAAAATCGGCAGATTTTTCAAAGCCGCATTATCCTTCATTGCCTTATATGTAAGCTGTGCCATCCGCTATTCCCCCTTTGTAAATCTTTTTCTACCGTCCTTCATTTGCAATGGTATACGAAAGGCGCATCAGGCTTTCT
>OOIF01003203.1_pt1 | contig 9973 bp, 5 predicted proteins | sample 1691961 | NCBI WGS metagenome assembly OOIF01 (sample SAMN06348146, study PRJEB24527) | human gut metagenome | biome: human gut; feature: ankylosing spondylitis patient; material: feces | host: Homo sapiens | place: China | collected 2015-10 | reverse complement strand
CATCGGATGCTGCTGCTCTAGCTTTAAAATCTGGAAATGTCTGCGTACTTCGCACAGGAAAGGAAGCCTTTCACAGTGCTTTTTCAATTGTCACTGCACTCAAAAAAGGGCTTCATAGCTGTGGCATAAATGAACAGGTCATAAACCTGATTGAGGATACAAGCCGAAAAAGTGCACTTGACTTAATGCGTGCCGTTGGTTTTATTGATCTTTTGATTCCACGCGGCGGTGCAGGACTTATAAAGGCATGCGTAGAGCAGGCGCTTGTTCCTTGTATTCAGACAGGCACTGGAATCTGCCATATCTATGTGGACAAGGATGCCGACCTTTCCATGGCACTGCGAATAGTTGAAAATGCAAAAATGAGCCGTCCTTCTGTGTGCAATGCTGCCGAGGTTTGTCTTGTGCACCGTGATGTGGCAAAGAAATTTCTTCCTATGCTTCAAAAAAGCTTGTGTGACCCATCTCGCGAGCATCCTGCTAAGCTTCTCCTTGATAAAGAAGCTCTTTCAATTATTGATGGTACTCCTGCAGATGAGAATGATTTTGATACGGAATTTCTCGACTATATTCTCGCTGTGCATGTCGTAAATGATGTGAACGAAGCAATTGCACATATTGCTTCCCACTCTACTCATCACAGTGAATCAATCATCACACAGAATGAACAGACTGCTGCTCTATTTACAACACTTGTGGACAGTGCTGCCGTCTATGTCAATGCATCAACTCGCTTTACTGACGGAGGTGAATTTGGTCTTGGCTGTGAAATGGGAATTTCAACACAGAAGCTTCACGCGCGCGGTCCAATGGGGCTTCGTGAGCTGACAGCTTACAAATATGTTATCACTGGAAATGGACAGACCCGTTGACAAAAGCATCACACTATCTTAACATACTTATAGACGGCTGCAGCTATTATCTGATGTCCGTTTAAATAAATCTACTTGGAGGAATTATGGAACACTTAATTATCCCAGAGGGCTATGAACCAGCTTTAAATCTGCATGATACACAGATTGCCATCAAAACAGTCAAAGATTTCTTTCAGGATCTGCTCGCAAAGCAGCTAAATTTGCTTCGCGTATCAGCACCGCTATTTGTTGATCCGGCTTCCGGCTTAAATGACAACTTAAATGGTGTTGAACGCCCTGTATCATTTGACATTAAGGAGCAAAGTGGTTTTAATGCTGAGGTTGTACACTCTCTCGCAAAGTGGAAGCGCTATGCTTTAAAGGAATATGGCTTCTCAAATGGTGAAGGTCTTTACACCGATATGAACGCAATTCGCCGTGATGAGACTACAGATAATATCCACTCCATCTTTGTTGACCAGTGGGACTGGGAAAAAATCATCTCAAAAGAAGATCGAACACTTGACACTTTAAAGTCCGTTGTCCGTGATGTATACAAGACACTTAGAAAGACAGAAATGTACATGGCAATCCAGTATGATTACATAGAAGAAATTCTTCCTAAGGAAATTTTCTTTATTACTTCTCAGGAGCTACTTGACATGTACCCGGACAAGACTCCAAAGGAGCGTGAATATCTGATCACGAAAGAAAAAAAGGCTGTCTGCCTGATGCAGATTGGTGATAAGCTTGGAAATGGCGAGCCGCATGACGGACGTGCACCAGATTATGATGACTGGGCACTCAACGCCGATATTCTTGTCTACTATCCAGTTCTTGATATTGCTCTTGAGCTTTCCTCCATGGGTATTCGTGTTGATGAGAACTCTCTTCGCACTCAGCTTGAGAAGTCTGGCTGCCCAGAGCGCGCCAACCTTGCTTTCCAAAAGGCAATACTAAATAAAGAGCTTCCTTACACTATTGGCGGCGGTATTGGTCAGTCTCGTATCTGTATGTTCTTCCTTCGCCGTGCCCACATCGGTGAGGTTCAGTCCTCTATCTGGCCGGCTGATATCAGAAAGGAAGCAAAAAAGCACAATATTACATTGCTTTAATGCATATCAAAAAAAGTGCCTTGGATATCCATGGCACTTTTTTATATTTCTCGTCACTAATATTTATCAGCGTCTCCACGTATCGCGTGACAAAAGAATCAAAATTGGGAAAATTTCCAATCGTCCAGCCAGCATATCAAAAATTAGTACAATTTTTGCCAGCGGACTATAGATTGAGAAGTTACATGTCGGGCCTACTAATTCAAGACCTGGTCCGATATTATTAAAGCAGGCAAGTACGGCTGAAAAATTAGTTCCAACGGAAAAACCATCTATTGAAATAACTAGCAGACTAAACATAATAATAAGTACATATGCAGCAAGATAGGCGTTTGTATTTTCAAGCACCTTCTCTGATACGACCTGCTTGTTGCTGCGCACTGCCTGGATTCGCTGCGGACGAAGCATTTTCTGGATGTTTCTTCTAAGACTCTTAAAGACGAGCAAAAGTCTTCCGCACTTAAAGCCTCCGCCTGTACTTCCTGCACAAGCACCCACTACCATCAAACATAATAGGATTGACTTTGAAAAACCTGGCCACAAATCAAAGTCTGTGGTAGCAAAACCTGTAGTCGTCACAATACTGGCCACCTGGAAAAATGCATGGCGTATTGTCTCTTCAAGTGTTCCGTAAAAGCCTCTCAGATTAAGAACAATCAAAAACACACTGCCCAGTACCATTCCAACATAAAGACGAAGTTCTTCATCTTTATATACACTCTTTACCTGCTTCATGATCAAAAGATAATAGCAGCTAAAATTCACACCAAACAGCAACATGAACACCGTACATACATTTTGAATATACGGACTGTAGCTTGCCATACTATCATTTTTTACACCAAATCCACCAGTTCCGGCTGTTCCAAATGCTGTACACACAGCCTCTAATACAGGCATTTTTCCAGCAAGCAAAAACAGGAAATCCACTACTGTCAATACAATGTACAAAATATATAAAATTCCGGCTGTACTTCTGATTCTTGGAACAAGCTTTGCAACATTAGGTCCCGGGCTCTCTGCTCGAAGCAGATGCATTGTAAAACCATCATTTCGGCCGCTGACAGGAACAACTGCAAGTAAAAATACAAGAACACCCATACCGCCAACCCAGTGGCTAAAGCTTCTCCAGTACAGCATTCCCTTTGAAAGACCTTCTACATTCGATAAAATAGATGCACCTGTTGTCGTAAAACCAGATACGATCTCAAATAATCCATCAAGATAAAACGGAATTTCACGAGAAATCCAAAATGGAAGACAGCCTAAAAGGCTCATTACGATCCACGCGAGTCCGACACAAACCATACCTTCTCTTGCATAAAAGCCTTTTTTGGCTTTTCTTGCAAAAAACATAAGCACACCTGCCACTGCTAAAATCACAAGGATACTTAAAGTAAATCCTAAAATTGCCTGACTATCCTGACCAGCCAGACTTATAATCAGTGCCGGCACCATAAATGCCGCCTCCGCCAACAGAATCTGCGCAATCAGCCGCCCCATCATTTTATAGTTCATAATTAAAAAACTCCTTTTTTGCAGAAACTGTATTTGTTATGCTTCAAAAATATCTTCAAGCTTATAGATAATATCATTTCTTGTTGTGACAACAACAACTGTATCACCCTCTCGAATGACAGAATCTCCTCCCGGAAGCTCTGTAACGCCGCCGTGTGTAATACAGGCTACAAGAATATTTTGCTTCACTTTCATGTTCTTTAACGGCTTATCACAATACGGCTTTTTCTCTTCAACATGAAACTCAATTGCCTCTGCCTTTCCATCTGCTATGGAATGAACTGATACAGCTGCTCCTGTCTGATTATGCATTGCACGTATATAACGCACAATACCGTTACAGCAAAGATCCTTCGGCCAGATCGTACTTCCAATCGGAAGCTGATCAATCATGCTGCCATTTTCCATATGACCAAGCTTTGTGATAACCTGAGATACACCATGCTTAGTTCCATACAGAGAAATAATCATATTTAACTCGTCCATACCAGTTGCCGTGACAAGTGCGTCACAGCTTTCAATATTTTCACGCTTCAGCACAAATGTATTGCTCGCATCATCATTGATAATCTCTGTTTTAGGAAGAAGCGCTGCAAGTTCCTCACAATGCTTTGGATCCTTCTCGATCAAACGTACCGTCATGCCATCTTTTTCAAGCTGCTGAGCAAGATAATAGCTTACACGTCCGCCGCCGCAGATCATAACATGATTGACCTTTTTTGTTATAATTCCAAGATTATCAAGAAGTGTCGCCAAGATTTCTGTTGATGCCGTAACAAAGATTCTGTCGCCCTCTCTAAGCACAAAGCTTCCATCCGGTGCTACAACATCACCTCTTCTAAGCACGGCACATACAAGAACACGACACTTTATTACACGATTCAATTCACTAAGAGCAACATTGCACAAACGGCTTCTTTCATCAACACGCAGCTCTACGATCTCTACTCTTCCCTTTGCAAAGCTGTCTCTCTTTAAGAAGCCTGGGAATTTAAGCAGTCGTTCAATCTCGATTGCAGCCTGCTTTTCCGGATTTACTGTCAATGACAGCGCAAATGTTTTCTGCATTTTGTAAACCTGATCTGTATAATCAGGATTACAGATTCTTGCAATTGTATGGATGTTTGGATTGATTCCATGAGCAGTCATGCTGCACAGAAGATTTAACTCATCTGCACCAGTCATTGCAATTAAAAGATCCGCATCTTTTACACCTGCCTGAAGCAATGTCTCCATAGTGGCACAATTTCCTAAAACTGCCATTACATCATATTTTTCTACGTTTGCTTCCAATACCTGCTGCTTTACATCAATAAGCGTAATATCATAACCTGAGGCGCTCAGCTGTCTAGTCAGCGTTGATCCAACCTTTCCGACGCCCGCAATTATTATTTTCATACCCTTCACCTTTCATGTTCGAATAATTACATACAATTAGTCATTATATTATGATAACACAAATATAAAAAAGTGCAAGGATATTCTCTCTATAAATAAAAACGACACCCTTTCGGGTGTCGCCTTACTTTAGTATTCTTTACGGCAAATATGTACGATATCCTATTGGTGTCTTAAAGAATACAGATGTTACATTAATTCCAGTCTCTGGTGAACCTGCATGAACAATTGCACCGTTACCGATGTAAATTGCCACATGGTTCGGATTATTGTAAAATACAAGATCACCTGGTCTAAGCTGATCGTAAGTGATAGCTGAACCACAATTCATCTGTGACATGGAGTGATGCGGAAGGCTTACACCTGCCACTCTGCTGTATACCTGCATAGTAAATCCAGAGCAGTCTACGGAACCGCCAATAGAAAGATCGGTGCCGCCGTATACATAATTGCACTGACCTACCCAGCCTAATGCATAATTAACAATTGAATCACGAAGCGGTGTTGAGTTGTTTGATGGAGTTGTAATTTCCTGTGTGGTAGTAGTCTCTGCCGCTGTAGTTGTTGTTGTCGCTTCAACTGTTGTGGTAGTAGTTTCTGCCGCTGTTGTCGTTGTTGTCTCTGTCTCTGATGATGGAACTGTTTCCTCAACTGTGGTGGTTGTCTCTACCTCTGATGATGGAGCAGTTTCTTCAACTGTAGTGGTTGTCTCATCAGGTACTGTCTCTGATGATGGAACATCTGACGGCTGTGTTTCTGAAGAAGCCTCAACTGTTGCCACATTTAAATCAAATGAAGAAGAGAATCCCTGATAGCTTACAGTAACAGTATTCCATCCTGCACTTAACATCATGCCAACCTGCCCACAGCTTAAGCCTTCTGTTACTGTCTGTGTTGTTCCATCTGTGTAAGTAACAACAATATACAGCTCACTTGCACTGAGTACCTGTCCTTCTGTCTTACTGCCTCCAGTATAAAATGCCTCAATACCCTGAATTGCTTTTACAGTCTCTGAAGGAGTAGTATTATCAGCTGTTGTAGTTGTGGTATCCTCTACTGTAGTTGGTGTTGTCTGCTCAGCTGTCGTAGTCGTGGTATCCTCTACTGTAGTTGGTGCTGTCGGCTCTGTCTGATCTGGTTGCGTTTCTTCTGCTTCGCTTGATGAAGTCTGTGCCTGTGAGCTTGTTGTCGTTTCCTCAGCAGACGTAGCTGCCACTGTCGTAGTAGTAGTAGGTACCTCTGTTGACGTCTCTGCAACTGTCTCACCATTTAACGCTGCTGTCGCACGCGCTACCATGTCGGCTGTCTTTTTCTGCTCGCTCTTTGCTGTTGTTACTAAGTCTGTATAACCTGCGTTAGAAGCATCATTTATGTAATATTCCCAAAGCTGATATGCATATGTACTTGCGTTGTAAGCTGCCTGATAATCTGCTGCTGCCATACGCTTTTCAAAAATTGCCTCTGCATCGCGAATATCTACAAGATAGCTGTCCAACTGATTTTTTACCATCTGATCAGTGATTGCTACTGCCTCTGCATGACGTGTGTATAAAGAAACATCCTCTGCTTTAACAAATCCGGCAAATTCTTCGTTAACTGCAATCTTTACAAATCCGTTCTGAATTGCAAGAACCTTATAATCACCATCCTTGTAAACGCTTCCAACACTATCGGCACCGCTTGATGCTGAACTGTAAACAACCGCTGTATTGGCTTTTACCTTTGCATAACGGTTTGTAAGATCCTCATCGCTCGCCTTTGCAGCTGCACCTGTTAATACATAATCAGATGACACATAACCCTCTACATCTCCACTTTTAATCAGATACCAGCTGCCTTCACTGTTATCAACAGTGTCATAAATAGAAACAACACAATTGCTGTATAAATATCCGATCACATTGCTTGATACAGATGGCTTATTTCTAACATTTAAGCTTGCCATTACACTGACAAGTCCTTCTTCCTTTTCGCTGGCATCCTTTGATACCAAGCTAGTTCCAAATACAACGGAACCATCTTCTTTCGTCGTCGCATTTACAGTAAAAACTGGGATGATCTTTTTCTCCTGCGCTGAAGCAACTATATAACGAATATAATCCATAATATCTGCTTCAGGCGTTTGGCTGCTTGCATAGTAGTTATCGAGAGAAACCGCCATGCCTGCCACAGCTGTATCCTGTTCAAGCGACGCGCCTGATGCTGCCGGTACTGCAATGCCTCCTCCAACTGCAAATGTCGCAGCCAGACAGGATGCCAGCGCATTCCTGCATAATTTATTCATATCTCAAAAACCTGTACCTTCCCGTAGCCTGCCATCTTGCCTGCAGGTACAAAAACATAATATCAGTTAAATTGTTACAATATTATTACAACTCCATTCTGATTATATCACATAGAAATCGCTTGTCAAGGGGCGTTTTTATTGTGTCCTTTTTATGATATACTAATTATGGCACAGTTTGCTACCCGGTAGGTTATGAAAGGCGGAAGTGAAACTTTGCTACCCAGTAGACTATGAGAGTCTTCGGTGAAGCTTTGTCGGCGACCCTTGTTCCCGCGGCGCCTTTTACATTACTTCCACGTAAGTTTACTTTGAAAGCCCGCTCCACACGGGAATCGCCTCGTAAAGCAGTTCACCTCAGCCTCTTGCCAAGTTTTATCACACCACTAGTCAATGGTGGTAGAATGGAGATTTTATGTTACGAACAATTTTAATTACCGGAGCTTCCTCTGGTATTGGTGCGGCAACTGCCATTGCATTTGCTAAGCCTAATAATCGTTTAATTTTGGTTTCTAGGAAAAATAGGGAGGGACTAAAAAAAATTGAGAATGAGGCAAGAAAGATGGGCGCCGAAATCTTATCTATCTTAGCTGACGTATCTGACTATGAGGACTGTAAGTCTGTTGTTCAACAAGGGGTCGAGCGCTTTGGCACGATTGATCTTTTGGTGAATGATGCTGGAATCTCCCACATCGGTCTTTTCCAAGATATGACACCTGATGAGTGGCAGCACATAATGAATGTCAATATAGGTTCTGTCATGAATTTATGCCATCTTGTCATCCCTTCCATGGTACATCGTCACCACGGACGCATCATAAATATTTCCTCTGTATGGGGCAATGTCGGTGCCTCTTGTGAAGCCGTTTACTCTGCAAGCAAGGGCGCCATTAACAGTTTTACAAAAGCACTCGCTAAAGAACTGGCTCCTAGTAATATTCAGGTAAATGCCATCGCTTTTGGTGCAATTGAAACACCGATGAATGCTTGGCTGTCAAAGGAGGAGGCTGAGGCTCTCGCAGATGAAATACCTGTTGGACGTGAGGGTACAAAAGAAGAGGCAGCCCAGATGATCTGCATGGTTGCAGATGCACCAGACTACCTCACGGGACAAATTATTACAATGGATGGGGGATGGATTTAAATTACTTTACTAATTCTTCCATCATCTCTTCCTTAAACTGCTGTGTGTACAGATCATGGTAATAACCCTTCATTGCCATCAGCTCGTCGTGTGTTCCCTGCTCGATGATCTTTCCGGCCTTAACAACAAGAATTACATCTGCCTGGCGGATTGTCGAGAGGCGATGGGCAATGATAAATGAAGTACGATCCTTTAAAAGATAAGAAATCGCATTCTGAATCAGCTGCTCTGTCTCTGTATCAATAGAAGAGGTTGCTTCATCCAGAACAAAAATCGCCGGATCTGCCAACACAGCTCTTGCAAATGAAATAAGCTGCTTTTCTCCGGTGGACATGGAATCTCCACCCTCTCCAACATCTGTCTGCCATCCCTTTTCAAGACGTTTTGCTACCTGATCTGCTGATACGATCTTTGCTGCCTCAATAACCTCTTCATCTGTAGCTTCCAGCTTTCCATAACGGATATTTTCCATGATTGTTCCTGTAAACAAATGAGGACTTTGAAGCACGTAACCAAGCGCACTGTGAAGCCATGACTGACTGCGCTCTCTATAATCCACACCATCGATTAAAATACGACCCTGTGTCGGTTCAAAGAAACGACAAGCTAAATTTACCAGTGTACTCTTTCCAGCACCTGTCTCTCCGACAATGGCAACTGTCGTTCCTGCCGGAACATGAAGGTTAAAATGCTCTAAAATATTTTCATTTCCATCTGGGTAATGGAACGTCACATCTTCAAATGTAATATCACCCTTAATTGGCTCCCAATTTTCACGCTTTTGCTCAAATGCTGTGCCATACTTTTCAATTACATCAGGGCGATCCTTAATCTGCGGTTCTTCCTCGAGAAGTCCTGTGACACGCTCGATATTAGCCTGTGCTGCCACAATCTCTGACAAGTTAGACGCGATGTTTCGAATTGGCTCAAACATGTTGACAGCGTATGTGGTAAAGGCTGATAACGTACCAAGCTGAAGAGCCTGTGCCAACACAAGCTCACCGCCCTGCTTTAATGCAAGTGCCACACCAATATAGCCACAAAATACAACAAGCGCTACATAAAGACCATTCATACGTGCCGCCTTCACACCTGCTGTTTTCATGTCATCAGTAAGTCCCCTGAAATGACGGCTGTTTTTTTCCTCAATGACAAGCGCTTTTGATGTCTGCGCACCTGTAATTCCTTCATTATATGCACCTGTAATCATTGAATTTTTCTTTCTGACCTGCCTGTTCCATTTTAAGATACGCTTCTGGAAAAAGCTTGTAAGAAGCACCAGACCTGGCACAATTAACATAATCCAAAGTGCCAGCTTCCAGTTTAGTGCAAGCATAATGCCAAAGATTCCCACTACATAAAACAGTGCCCACAACATATCAAGAAGATTCCATGCTACAAGACCACTGATTCGTCCTGTATCATTCATTACTCTTGCCAAAATATAGCCGACTGGTGTTGTATTATAATAGGAAAAGGAAAGCTGCTGAAGATGATCAAAGCATGCCTTCTTCATATTTTTTGCCATATTCATCTCAATCACCATAGCACAGCGACAAAAGATCACAACACTGACAGTCTGAAATATAATGGTAACTAAATAAGTTCCTGCAAAGCTTCCAATTCCTTCTGTCGTATTTCCGCTGATAAAATGATTGAT
>OOIF01003195.1_pt1 | contig 9988 bp, 10 predicted proteins | sample 1691961 | NCBI WGS metagenome assembly OOIF01 (sample SAMN06348146, study PRJEB24527) | human gut metagenome | biome: human gut; feature: ankylosing spondylitis patient; material: feces | host: Homo sapiens | place: China | collected 2015-10 | reverse complement strand
AAGGATGGTAAGGAATATCTTCATAGAAAGGCACACTACGCACCACACCCGGCCGCTTTGTGAGGGCATAATCTCGTTGAAGCAATCCAGCAATACCATCACAAACAGTTGTTATTCCTTTTGCCTTAGGTAAATAATATCGCTGGATGGCATCTGCATGACGTCCATGGACATACCTATTGATCATATCCCGAAGCCACTTGCCAGTCGGGCAAGACTGCTGTCGAGCATACTCATGCACATCGATACCAAAGGAAATCCCCTGTCTTTCCGCAAGCTCCTGCGCCAGCGGTGCACAGGGCCAATCATGGGCTATGACATAATCAAAACGAGTCTGCACATCATGTAAAACGGCCCGAGCTGCTTTATTCTGAGGATGGAGCTCCCACGCGAGCTTTGCCGATAACACACTGCGGGCCAGAGCCTGAGGGATCGTCCATGTTCGTCTGGGCTCCACCTGCTGAAGAGGAATAACACTCACTTCGTTGAGGCTGTCTCCAGGGTGAATGAAGCCGGCAAGCGTCACTTCCCATCCCAGCTTACGGAAAGTCCGCACTTGTCGGAGGACACGCGATTCTGATACCAGACGCTTGTATGCGATGATACAAATATGCATGAGGTTATCTCTCCATGACACAAGATTCACGACAAATATATACGGATTTTTTATCACAAAATCCAGCTTCCATCTTTCATCAGCCGTGGTGGCTTGATGCGACCTGCGGACCAGAAAACTGGGATGTCGTCTTTGCACGAAAAAAAGAGCATGTCATTGCAGCGCTTCCTTTTTTTCTCAAAAAGGGTCGCTTGGGGCAAATCATTCTTGGTCAACCTCCCCTCACCCCCTTCCTCGGCCCTGTTTACTCACTAGGAAAAGCCCGTTATGCACGCAGACTACAACAGGAACACGCCATTTTTGAAGAGCTTCTGCGTGCTCTTCCTCCTTATCATATTTTTCACCAATGCTTTTCTCCAGATATTACCAATTGGCTTGTCTTTCGCTGGAATGGATTCCATCAGTCGACAAATTATACGTATCGCCTGCATAATATCAAAAATCATGAATCCCTCTGGAATGAAACCGAAGATAATATTCGCACGGACGTCCGCAAGGCACAAAATCGCTTTTCCTTGCATATAGAGCAACGTGATGATATTGAGGATTTCCTTGAGATTTATGCGGGGACATGGAAACGACAGGGAAAAAAAACGCCTTATACTACACTTATTCGTAGTATTGATGCCGCTTGTGCCTCACGCTCTTGCCGGCGTATGTTTTTTGCTGTAGATGAAGATGGACGCAGCCATGCAGCAACGTTTATTATATTTGATAAGAATATTGCATATTATTTACTAGGAGGAAGTAACCCAGAATTACGCAAAAGTGGAGCGCATACCTTTGTGGTTTGGGAGTCCATTCGTATGGCATCGGAATATGTAGATACTTTTGATTTTGAAGGATCAAATATCCGTTCCATTGAAAAAAATTTTCGGGCCTTCGGAGCTCAACAAACTCCGCTATTCTGGCTGGAGCGAGCAACACCGTTTTTCCGGAAGATTATGTTGCTACGTGACCTCATTACTGGTCCATGGAAATAGGAAACGGGCAGAGGCTAACCTCTGCCCGTTTTTTACTTCACGATTCCCATGTACCGCAAAAATGCCTTTACACTTCGTGCCGCATGCAGCATGCCTGACCAGTTGGGATAATCCCTGAAGGTGCGATTGGGCAGCGACATCAGGCGCTCCCAGTCAGCCTCCGTAAGGCCCAGGCGCTCAAGCACAAAAGCCGTATCCTCGCGCAGTTCTTCCGGATCGTAGAGAGGCTCCTGCAACCGTGCCAGAGCCTCTTCACGAGTCATCTGTCCGGCCGCGATTAGGCTAGACAAGTGAGCACGCCGCTTGTCAAAGCCAAACTTCGTGGGCAGATAGTAGTTCTGAATCAGCTTGGTAAACCGAGATTCAGAATGCTTACGGCCATAGTTCTCCCACCCGGCTTCTCGCTGCAGCACGAGCTTTGCCTCATCAGGGTTATAGGGCATCCAGTGCAGGGGCGTCACGGCCTTGACCGTCGGGAACAGCTTGATATCGTTATAAAACTTGCAGCAATCCCAGAAGCTCAAGGTGGGGAAATGCCGCAATGGCCGCTGCCCGAAACGTTTGTGGATTGCCTTGAGCTGGCGGGAATCCATTGCCATGTAGCCCCAGGCACGGGGCAGTACCGACTCGGACACCAGGTTAAAGCCAGACAGCCAGTAACGCAGCCCCATCTTTGCTGCCGTATGGAACAAGACAGCAAAAAAGGCATGATCCTGCGGAACATCCTGATTGGCTAGAGCTGAGTGCAGATAAGCACGCTGCAGATCGCGCATTTCCTCCCAGTCAATCGTGCAGATATGCAGTTCGTATCCCAGGTGGCTGATAAGGCGCTGGATATTCTGCTCCGCGACAGGCGCATTCCAGCCGGCGTCCACATGAAAAACCAGAGGCCGTAAGCCCCACTCCTTGGACTTGTACGTCAGCCACGAGCTGTCTACACCGCCAGACAGACCTATGAGGCAGTCATACTCCTTTCCCCTACCTGCACGACGCATTTCGCCAATCAGTTTTTCCAACTTCTCCTGCCCGCGTGCATCGGGCATATAGGACTGTTCAAGACGACGGATCGCCTCGCTGCAGTGGTTGCAATACCCATTGGCATCAAAAGTGATGTCAGGATCACTGGTATCCATGACACAACGGGTACAAATCTGGTATGTCTTTTGGCTCATATTACGGTCTCATCAAGGAAAAAAGGGTTTCGCGCAAGTGTTCCTCATTCTGTTCCCAGCAAAAGCTTTGGGCTGCGCTGTGCGCATTGCTCTTGAAGCGGGCGATGCTTTCCGGCGTGAGGGAGCGGATGGCAGAGGCAAGGGCCTGCGGTGTAAAGTCCTCGGTAATCACACCAAGGTCATGCTGCCGCAGTATGACCGACATATCCGGCAAGGGAGAGATGACCAAGCCTAGACGGGCCTGTATATATTCAAAGAATTTGTTGGGCAAACAGTGTCGATGATTGAACGTATTGTCTGGCAACAAAAATATCCCCATATCATATCGCTTGATATAATTGACGATTTCCATCATGGGGACAGGATCACGGAAAAAAATGTTGGTAGCCGACTTCCCCCGCTGTCGCAAGGAATCATAGTATGCTGGATTATTGGGGACGAGCATAATGTCCAGCGTTGCCACACCTTCCAACATGCGAAAAGCTTCTATCATCGCTTCCAGTTTACGGCCAGGACTAGCTGCCCCATGATGAACGCAGCGCAGTGGCCCATCATGCACAGGGGCTGGTGTAATTTGCTGATAATAAGGATAACTAGGCAACAAATCACAACTCAGACCATACTCTTCCTTGTAGCCTTGAGCCAAGCCGGGGGATACTGTAAAGATGTGATCTAGCTGTGGAAAGTACTTTTGGCAGACATAGCGATTGATTCCGCCCAAAACACTACGCCAGATAAACTTTTGCTCAAACTGCCGGGGATAATACTCCCGGGCATCCAGTATGACCGGACAGGGATTACCACGATTCATTCTGGCTGCGCGTATGGCTAAAGCCAACGGTACGAGCAGCCCATCGTGGCAAATAATGGCCGAAAAATCCCTTCCCTTCAGGTGTTCAAAAATTGCCCGCCGCCGGGATGTCCAGAGATCCTGCTCATAGTGGTGGCAAAGCAGCCCCACAGCCCGGCAGATACGACGAGATAGGGAATGGGATGTTTGATCAAGCTCAAAGAACTCTTCTGGCGTTTCAAAACCTGCTACAGGAGGAGCTGCACAAATAGTAACAGACCCTAGAGAATGCAGCAGGGAATAGAAGCGCGTCGGACGGGGATCCCGTCCCAGAGAACCGGAAAATATCTGCAAGAATTTCACAAATAATGTCCTTAGAAAATAGATTACTAAAAGATAATACTCACGAACTATATGTGAACATATCTAGCGCTTTTAAAAATCATTTCAAATCAAGATAAAACTATATGAATTTACATACATCTCCCAAGATTAATTTGTATACTATAGACATAATATATATATTTCAAAGTGTTCGCAAGACTTTTACCTCTCCACAAACCAATTTTTCTTCTCTGTCTCTCGCTTGTCCCACGAAGACAAATCCGCTAACGTGCGGACAGTCGGGCTGTTTCACTGCAATAAGGTATGGCATGGCATGAAAATCATTTCCCTCGTGGGGGCCCGTCCCCAGTTCATCAAGGAAGCCCTTGTGGGCGCAGCTGTTCGGCAGAGCCGCGCCTGGCAACATGTGCTCGTCCATTCAGGACAGCACTATGATGCCAACATGTCCGACATTTTTTTGAGGAACTAGGCATCCCCCGGCCGGACTACCACCTTGGTATCGGTGGCGGCAGCCATGCGCAGATGACTGCAGCTGCCCTGACCGGCATGGAGGACATCCTGCTCAAGGAAAAACCGGATGCCCTGGTGCTCTACGGCGACACCAATACCACACTGGCGGGTGCGTTGGACGCAGTCAAGCTGCATGTGTCTGTCATCCATGTGGAAGCAGGCATCCGGATGCAGCCCAGAACCATGCCTGAAGAAATCAATCGCGTCCTGACTGACCATATCTCGACTGTCATGTGCTGCTGTTCCGAACTGGGCCGCCGCAACCTGGCCGCCGAGGAACAGCCCCATGCGTCAGTGTAACCGGTGACGTCATTATGATCTGTTCCTGTGCATGCAGCCTCGCTTCACGCCGGAGGCGACCTGCGCGGCATATCTGGAAGGCCTAATCGCCGTGCAGAGAAAACTGGAGCTGACCGCCCTGCTGCCCCTGCATCCGCGACCCGCAAACGGGCAGAGGGATTCGGCCTCACTCCCCTGCTGGAGCGTCTGCGTACCTGCGCCCCTGTGGACTATCTGGAAGCCATGTCCCTGACCAGTGCGACCTACTTTGTCATCAGCGATTCCGACGGCCTGCAAAAGGAAGACTATTACGCGGGTAAACGTTGCGCGGTCATGATGCCCGACACTGGCTGGCGCGAGCTTATCGAATGCAGCTGGAACGTGCTCTGCGCACCGGAATGGGAGAGCATCCTGCGGGCAGCGCAAAGCATCCTCATCCCCATGCCCTGTCCCGTGTACTATGGCTCCGGTCAAGTAGCCAGTGAGGTTATCCAGGCCGTGAGAATCAGCCGTCTCAATAACTGAAACCTTGCCCCCTCTGACAGAAAGGATTATTGTTTTTCTCTCAATAATGCCTGAGGAGTGAAAGATGTTCCCCACCATCACCGGTAGAAAAATCAAGAACGCCATCATCGGCTGTGGCCGCATTTCCAAAAACCATTTCGGTTCCATCGAAAAGCACGCTGACAATATGGAACTGGTGGCGGTATGCGACAATAATCCCGATGTGCTGGCCGCCCACTGCGAACAGTATCAGGTGCCCGGCTATGCCTCGCTCACCGAGTTGCTGGAACGATCCGACTGCGACCTGGTGACCATCTGCACTCCCAGCGGTCTGCATCCGCAGATGGTCATCGAGGCTGCCCGGGCTGGCAAGCATGTGATGACTGAAAAGCCTATGGCGACGCGATGGAAAGATGGTCTGGCCATGATCCAGGCCTGCGATGAAGCCAACCGTCGTTTGTTCGTCATCAAGCAGAATCGCCGCAATGCTACGCTGCAGCTCCTCAAGCGGGCTATAGATGAAAAACGTTTTGGCAAAATTTACATGGTCCACCTCAACGTCTTCTGGACTCGCCCCCAGGCATATTACGATTCCGCCAAATGGCGAGGTACCTGGGAGATGGATGGGGGAGCCTTTATGAATCAGGCCAGCCACTATGTTGACCTGCTGGAATGGCTCATCGGCCCCATCGCCGATGTGCAAGCCATCGAAGTGGAAGACACGGGCGTGCTCAATGTACGCTGGCGTAATGGTGCTCTGGGTTCCATGGCCGTGACGATGCTCACCTATCCCAAGAACCTGGAAGGCTCCATCACTATCATCGGTGAAAAAGGGACCGCCCGTGTAGGAGGTGTGGCCGTCAACGAGATCCAAATCTGGGATTTTGCCGAGCCGAAAGATTATGACGCTTCCGTCCGGGAAGCCAGCTATGCGACGACCTCGGTGTACGGTTTCGGCCATCCGCTCTACTACAAAAATGTTATCGATGTGCTGCGTGGCGAGGCTGAACCGGAGACCGACGGTCGCGAAGGCCTCAAGTCCCTGGAAGTACTCATCGCAGCCTACCGCAGCGCACGGGATCGCAGGACCATCTCCCTGCCGCTGGAATACTAGTTACCTGGATGGCGGCTGTGGCCGCCATTCTTATTTTCTCATAGGGAATCACGCATGCAATTTATCGATCTCGCAGCCCAGCAGGCTCGCATCCGCAGCAGCATCGACGCCCGCATCAAGGCCGTCCTCGATCATGGCAAATACATTATGGGCCCGGAAGTAGCTGAGCTGGAAGAACTTTTCTGTACCTTCACGGGTTCCCGTCACTGCATCACCTGCGCTTCGGGCACAGATGCCCTGCTCATGCCCCTGATGGCCTGGAACATCGGTCAGGGGGACGCTGTTTTCGTACCGCCCTTCACTTTCTTTGCTACTGTAGAAGAGCCGGCCCTGCTGGGGGCAACGCCAATTTTCGTAGACATAGATCCCGTCACCTTCAATATACGCCCTGACCTGCTGGAAAAGGCCATCGAAGCCGTACGCTCGCAGGACAGCTCTCTCTATCCTCTGCCTAAAGCTGCTCTTGAGCGCAAACTGACACCGCGCGCGGTCATTCCAGTGGACCTTTTCGGTCAGGCGGCCGACTATGAAAAGATCCTTGATATCGCAAAGCGACATGAACTGGTTGTGCTGGAAGACGCGGCCCAAGCTTTTGGCGGCAGCCGCCACGGCAAACGGAATTGCGCTTTGGGCTGCCACGCCGCGGCCACCAGCTTTTTCCCGGCCAAGCCCCTGGGCTGCTACGGTGATGGCGGCGCCATCTTCACAGATGACGACGAGCTGGCCGCTCTGCTGCGCTCGATTCGTGTACACGGCAAGGGAGGAGACAAGTACGATAATGTCCGCCTGGGCCTCAATGGGCGCCTAGATACCCTGCAGGCCGCCATCCTGCTCGCAAAAATGGAAGTCTTCCCTGCCGAAATCGAAGCCCGGCAGCAGGTGGCAGCCTGGTATGCGGAACAGCTGCAAAACATCCCCGGCCTAATCATCCCTAGCGTGGCCGAAGGCAATGTCAGTGCCTGGGCCCAGTATTGTGTCATGCTGCCTGACGGTGTCCGCTCGCGGGTCATGGGGGCCATGAAGGAAAAAGGCATCCCCACCAATGTCTACTACCCCAAGCCGCAGCATTGCCTGGCTGTCTTTGCATCCCTGGGCTACGCACCGGAAGACATGCCCGCGGCCCTGCATGCTTCGCAAAACATCATGGCGCTGCCTTTCCATCCCTATCTGGAAGAGGGGCAGGTGCAGCAGGTAGCTACTGCTCTCAGGGAGGCTCTGGCATGAGTGATACTCCCTGGTTTGCCCACGAGACCGCCTGGATCGACAACGGGGTCAGCATTAGCAACGGAACAAAGATCTGGCACTTCAGCCATGTGATGTCCGGTTCCATCATCGGAAAAAACTGCAACATTGGCCAGAATGTCGTCATTGGCCCTGATGCAGTTATAGGCAACGGCTGCAAGGTGCAGAACAATGTCAGCGTCTACAAGGGAGTTACCCTGGAAGATGACGTTTTTTGTGGCCCGAGCATGGTCTTCACAAACGTTTTCAACCCTCGCGCCCATATCCGACGCATGGACGAAGCCCGGCCGACCCTGATCAAAAAAGGGGCTAGTCTGGGGGCGAACTGTACAGTCGTCTGCGGGACGACCATCGGGCGCTATGCCTTTGTAGGGGCGGGCGCCGTGGTCACACGCGACGTACCTGATCATGCCCTCATCTACGGCAATCCGGCCCGCCAGCACGGCTGGGTCTGCCAGTGCGGCGAGAAACTGGGGGATGACCTGGTCTGCGCTATGAGCAGAAAGAATATGGTCTGCGGCCTTTACGGATTTAGGGAAACTGGACCAGCGAGAGAATGGCATGAACATTATTCTGTTCAGCAATCACTGGTATCCTTCTCCTCGGCGGGCAGGCTTTCATCATTTGGCAGATGCCTGGCATTCCCAAGGGCATACCATTACCTTTGTCACCACGGGTTTTTCTTACATTTCCTGGATCCGCCGGGATTTTCGGACCCGTTTTGTGGGAATACGCCAAGCATGCAATACCTGGCAGCATCTGCAAGAGCGATTTGATTCCTATGTTTTCTTCACTGCCGTGCACCCTCATACGACTCTGATACCGGCAATTGATCGTTTATTGAATCCCCTCATGACTTGCTATGGCCGTCTCCTGCCTTCAACATTGCAAGCGCGTATTACTGCTGCTGATATCATCGTCTACGAAAGCTGTGCAGCACTCTATCTTGTTAACCAATGCCGTCAGCTGGCACCACAAGCACAGCATATCTACAGAGTCTCTGACGATATCCGCACTATGCGTTCTACTCCGGCTGGGATGGTTCTCCTGGAACAAAACTTGGCTCATTTCTTTTCGTGTATCAGTGTCCCCTGCCGTGCATTGCTCCAGAAGTTTTCTGGTCTGCCCCAAGCTAATTTTCAGCCACATGGCTTAAAAAAAGACCTTTTTGACAGATGCATCACGAATCCCTATGCGCCAGGATCTCGCAATGCTATTTTCTGCGGCCTTGGATTCTATGATGCCAATACAATCCATACTATGGCACGCAGCCATACAGATGTTCAGTTCCATATTATTGGTATCGATGCACCTCAAAAAGATATACCAGACAATGTCCGCTATTATGGCGAACTTCCCTTTACTGAAACTATCCCGTATATCAAGTTCGCTGATATCGGACTCTATACGCTACAGAATTCACATTCACGCCCTATGCAGGCATATACCGACTCCCTCAAGATCATCCAGTACCGCTATTGCGGCCTGCCTATTGTCTCACCGGACTTTCTTGACCTGCACCGCGAAGGCGTCTTTTACTACCATCCTGGCGATCCGGCCTCTTGTGCCGCAGCCATGGAGCATGCCCTGCAGTATGGCCGGCATAGTGAATACGCCGACGAAGTCCACTCCTGGGATGAGGTGGCACGCAATATTTTGGAGTCCTCCTCCCACCATTGAGGACAACTGTTCGGAAAACCGAATCCTGCCCATCAGGTTCCAAAGGTTTTCTGAAAATATCAAACGCATCAGAATCTGGCCATCGCCATCGGCAGGCGGCCAGACGACATATATGCCGCTCTCCATCGGGAACCGCTCTAAAACTGCGACGTTTTGCTCTCGGGCTGTACCGTACACGCCCCGGCCGCTTCCCCTCCAGCCCTTCTCTCCCCTGTATTTTCCCGCCTCCGTCACCGTTTTGTAACAAAACCTGCCTACACAGAATATGCCTCATTCTCAGACTATTCCGCAGGAGACGGGACGTGGAAAGCATCTTTCTACTCATACTGGTATTTCTGGCCATCCTGGCCGCAGTGGACCTTTTCGTGGGCGTCAGCAACGACGCCGTCAACTTCCTCAACTCGGCCATAGGCTCGCGCATCGCCAGCTTCAAGGTCATCATGGTGGTGGCCAGCATCGGTGTGCTGCTGGGCTCCACCTTTTCCAGCGGCATGATGGAGATCGCCCGCAGCGGGGTCTTCAATCCCGAGATGTTCACCTTCAACGAGATCATCATCATTTTCTTCGCCGTGATGATCACCGACGTCCTGCTGCTGGACGCCTTCAATTCCATGGGCCTGCCCACCTCCACCACCGTGTCCATCGTCTTCGAGCTGCTGGGCGGTGCCGTGGCCGCGGCCCTCATCAAGATCTCCACCTCGGACATCCTGCTCTCCCAGCTGGGGGACTTCATCAACAGCCAGAAGGCCCTGG
>OOIF01003188.1_pt1 | contig 10013 bp, 10 predicted proteins | sample 1691961 | NCBI WGS metagenome assembly OOIF01 (sample SAMN06348146, study PRJEB24527) | human gut metagenome | biome: human gut; feature: ankylosing spondylitis patient; material: feces | host: Homo sapiens | place: China | collected 2015-10 | reverse complement strand
TAATTATATTCCCATGATTCAATCAGATATTTTAAAAGATAAATGTTCAAAGTTAATAAAAGACTATTTTAAAAAGAAACGTCAAAAGATATGATTACTCATATCTTTTTTTCGTGTATAATGTAGGAGATAGGAGTTGAGAATATGTCATATAAAGCCTTGTATCGTACTTATCGTCCGCAAACATTTGAAGATGTCGCTGGACAAAGTCATGTTACAATTACATTAAAAAATGCAATTAAAGAAAATAGAATAGCGCATGCTTATTTATTTGCTGGACCACGTGGAACAGGGAAAACAACGATTGCTAAAATATTAGCTAAAGCTATTAACTGTACAGGAGATCATCCTCCATGTAATGAATGTCCTAACTGTAAAGCAATTACTCAAGGGGATCATCCTGATGTTATTGAAATTGATGCGGCAAGTAATAATGGAGTCAATGAAGTTAGAGATTTGATAGATAAAGTAAAATATGCCCCTATTAATGCTAAATATAAAGTTTATATTATTGATGAGGTGCATATGCTTTCAATCGGAGCTTTCAATGCACTTCTGAAGACACTGGAGGAGCCGCCGGAATATGTTATTTTTATTCTGGCAACAACGGAAGTGCATAAGATTCCGATCACGATCCTTTCAAGATGTCAGCATTATGATTTTAAAAGGATCAGCATTGAAACGATCACTGCGAGGATGCAGGAATTGATGGATACCGAGCAGATCGAGGTGGAGGATAAGGCACTGCGGTATATTGCGAAGGCAGCAGATGGTTCGATGCGTGATGCGTTGAGCCTTCTGGATCAGTGTATTGCATTTTATCTTGGACAGAAGCTGACTTACGATCATGTGCTGGAGGTACTTGGGGCGGTGGATACGGATGTATTCAGCAAGCTTTTGAGAAATGTGATCGGAAGGGATGTGGCAGCAGTTCTCGATATTGTGGAAGAGCTGGTCATGCAGGGAAGAGAACTTACCCAGCTGGTCGGGGATTTCACATGGTATCTGCGGAATTTGCTTTTGGTGAAAACATCTGATAATATAGAGGACGTGTTGGATGTATCCACAGAAAATATGATGCAGCTTAAGGAAGAATCAGATATGATCGAACTGGATATGCTGCTTCGTTATATCAGAGTATTTTCAGAGCTTTCGGGTCAGATGAAATATGCAACGCAGAAGAGAGTTTTACTGGAAGTTGCATTGATCAAGTTATGTGTTCCTGCGATGGAGACAAATCAGGATACTTTGCTTGACCGGATCCGTGCCGTGGAAGAGAAGGTGGAACAGGGTGCTGGTGTGGCAGAACGGGTTGTTTATGTCAATCGTGATGCCGGTGAGAACAGCCGGGCAGACCGTCTTCCAAAACCGGAACTGCCAAATGCAATCCCGGAGGATGTGCAGGAAGTTGTGAAAAATTTCCGTGCAATTGCAGATGAGGCTTCAGGAATGCTCAGAGGTTATCTGAAGAAAGCAAGACTGAGTCTTGGAGGAGATAACCGTCTGATGATCGTGCTTCCGGACAGTCTTTCAGCCAGCGTGGTCGGACGTGAAGATCATGTTGCAGAACTGGAGGATCTGATCGAGAAGAAGATTGAGAAAAAGGTGTCAGTCGAGGTACGGCATGTAGAAGAAGGCAGACACTTTGAGGATACATTTGTGGACATAGAAAAGAAAATTAATATGAAGATTACAGTGGAGGATTAAATATGGCTAAGCGTGGAGGATTTCCCGGTGGCGGAATGCCGGGAAATATGGCAAATCTTATGAAGCAGGCTCAGAGAATGCAGCGTCAGATGGAAGAACAGCAGAAAGAGCTTGAGACAAAAGAATTTACTGCAACTGCAGGAGGCGGTGCAGTAGAGGTGACTGTGACCGGTAAAAGAGAAGTTACGAAGGTAAAACTGGCGGAAGAGGTAGTTGATCCGGATGATATTGAGATGCTGGAAGACCTGATCGTGGCAGCGACGAACGAAGCTCTGCGTCAGGTTGAAGAAGAGTCAGGTGCTGCAATGTCAAAACTGACAGGTGGTCTTGGTGGTGGAATGCCGGGGATGTTTTAATGGATTATTACAGTCATCAGATCAGCCGGCTGATTGAAGAATTTTCCCGTCTTCCGGGAATTGGGAGCAAATCGGCACAGCGGCTGGCATTTCATGTGATCAATATGCCGCTTGATCAGGTGGAAGGACTTGCAAATGCAATCGTGGATGCAAGGAAAAATGTGCGTTACTGTAAAGAGTGCTGCACATTGACAGATCAGGATGTATGTCCGATCTGCAGTAATCCTGACCGTGATAAGAAGACGATCATGGTAGTTGAGACACCACGGGATCTGGCAGCGTATGAAAAGACCGGAAAATATAATGGAGTTTATCATGTTCTGCATGGTGCTATTTCCCCGATGCTGGGAATTGGTCCAGGGGATATCCGCCTGAAAGAACTGATGCAGCGGCTTCAGGGGGATGTGGATGAAGTGATCATTGCTACCAACTCCAGTGTCGAGGGTGAGACTACGGCAATGTATATCAGTAAGCTGATCAAGCCTGCGGGAATCAAAGTGAGCAGGATCGCAAGCGGTGTTCCGGTCGGTGGAGATCTGGAATATATTGACGAAGTGACGCTGCTTCGGGCATTAGATGGAAGAACAGAACTGTAAAAACCCCGGAGATGGTCATTAACAGGTTGGATGAGCATCTAATAAAAAATCATTGCATTATTAGTAATAAAATATAAAATCAATCCATGTATAATGAAAGATAAATGTTCTGAAATGATTTGGATAAGGCAGGATTTACGAATCGGATAAATAAATTTTCGGGCTGTTGACCATAGAAAAAGAAGCTTTTATAATCGAGACATAAAAAGGGATTCAAAAATCAAGGAGGAACAAAATGAAGTTTTTTATCGACACGGCAAATGTAGAGGATATCAAAAAAGCAAATGATATGGGAGTGATCTGCGGAGTTACGACCAACCCGTCCCTGATCGCAAAGGAAGGAAGAGTCTTTGAGGAAGTGATCGCAGAGATCGCCTCCATCGTGGACGGACCGATCAGCGGAGAGGTCAGGGCAACGACAACGGATGCAGAGTCCATGATCAGGGAAGGTCGTGAGATCGCAAAGATCCATAAGAACATGGTCGTTAAGATCCCGATGACTGTGGAGGGACTCAAAGCAGTGAAAGTTCTTTCATCAGAAGGGATCAAGACGAATGTGACCCTGATCTTTACGGCAAACCAGGCACTGCTTGCGGCAAGAGCCGGGGCATCCTATGTATCCCCATTCCTTGGAAGACTGGATGATATTTCTACAAAAGGGATCGACCTGGTAGCAGAGATTGCTGAGATGTTCGATGTGGCAGGAATTGAGACAGAGATCATCGCAGCCAGTGTGCGGAATCCGATCCACGTGACAGAGTGTGCATTGGCAGGGGCAGATATTGCGACGGTGCCATATAAGGTGATCGAGCAGATGACGCATCATCCGCTGACGGATGCAGGAATTGAGAAATTTAAGCAGGATTACCTGGCTGTGTTCGGGGAGTAAATGAAAACATCAGACAATACATGGTTAATGATAGAAAGAATTGACATTATAAGAAGGAGATATCATGGATAAGTTAAAGCTTATGAAGACTGCAAACGAGATCCGCAAGGGCATCGTATCATCGGTACACAGTGCCAAAGCCGGACATCCGGGCGGTTCTCTCTCAGCAGCAGACATTTTTACGTACCTTTATTTTGAAGAACTGAATATTGACCCGAAAGAGCCGAAGAAGGCAGACCGTGACAGGTTCGTGCTTTCCAAGGGACATACTGCACCGGGACTTTATTCAGCACTGGCAGAGAGGGGCTATTTCCCGAAAGAGGATCTGTTGACACTGCGTCATGTAGGATCCTACCTGCAGGGACACCCGGATATGAAGCACATTCCGGGCGTGGATATGTCTTCCGGTTCTCTGGGACAGGGAATCTCAGCGGCAGTTGGAATGGCGATCGCAGGAAAAATGGATGAGGCAGACTACAGAGTGTATACACTTCTTGGAGATGGTGAGATCCAGGAAGGACAGGTGTGGGAAGCATCCATGCTGGCAGCCAGCCACAAGCTGGACAATCTGGTTGTGATTGTAGATAATAATAATCTTCAGATCGACGGTACGATCGAGGAAGTTAATTCCCCGTATCCGATCGACAAGAAGTTTGAGGCATTTAACTTCCATGTGATCAATATTGATGGAAATGACTTTGATCAGATCGATGCAGCATTCAAGGAAGCAAAGACGGTGAAAGGACAGCCGACAGCCATCATTGCAAAGACCGTCAAAGGAAAGGGAGTTTCCTTTATGGAGAATCAGGTCGGATGGCATGGAAAAGCCCCGAATGATGAAGAGTATAAGGTGGCAATGGAAGAATTAGAGAAAGCAGGTGAAGCATTATGTCAGAAGTAAAGAAGATCGCAACGAGAGACAGTTACGGAAATGCATTAGCCCAGCTTGGAACGGAGCATCCGGAGGTCGTTGTACTGGATGCAGACCTTGCAGCAGCGACTAAGACAGGAATCTTCAAGAAAGCCTATCCAGAGAGGTTCATTGACTGCGGAATCGCAGAGAGCAATATGATCGGTGTGGCAGCCGGACTGGCAGCAGCGGGAAAAGTGCCGTTTGCAAGTTCCTTTGCCATGTTTGCGGCAGGACGTGCCTTTGAGCAGATCAGAAACTCCGTTGGATATCCGCACCTGAATGTGAAGATCGGAGCTACCCATGCAGGAATCTCCGTCGGGGAAGACGGAGCAACCCATCAGTGTAACGAGGATATCGCTCTGATGCGGACCATTCCGGGAATGGTCGTGATCAATCCTTCCGATGATGTAGAGGCAAGGGCAGCCGTACAGGCGGCTTATGAACATCAGGGACCGGTTTATATGAGATTCGGACGTCTGGCAGTGCCGGTCATCAATGACAGACCGGATTATCAGTTTGAACTGGGAAAAGGGGTTGTCTTAAGAGAAGGAAAAGACCTGACGATCATCGCAACCGGACTTCCGGTCAGCAACTGTCTGGAAGCAGCAGAAAAGCTGGCAGCTGACGGGATTGATGCGAAAGTCATCAACATCCATACCATCAAACCACTGGATGAGGAGCTGGTCATAGCGGCGGCAAGAGAGACCGGCAGGGTCGTAACAGTAGAGGAACATTCCGTGATCGGTGGACTGGGAAGTGCAGTATGTGACGTACTTTCTGAGAAAGCACCGACCAGGGTGATGAAGATCGGGATCAATGATACGTTTGGTGAGTCTGGTCCGGCTTTGGAACTTCTGAAGAAGTATGGACTGGATACAGACAGTATTTATGCAAAGATCAAAGCGTTTGCCTGTGAATAAGATTTGTCAATCATGATGCAGGGATATGGAAAGAGTGTTGTTCCATATCCCTTTTCTATATTAGACAGGGATGAATCCACTGTCGGATCTATCCTCCGACAGGATTGCAGAGAGCTTTTGGCATAATATTTTGATCGAAAACAGATCAAAGGAACTGCTTACAATAACCGTAAGGTTTCCAGGAGTCCACAATATTTATCAGTCAGAGTAATGATCCAGCCTTCTTTTGTATGTGGAATATGAAGCAGCGTAACCGGCCACATATGGTTCTGGATGATATCCATTTCTGTTGAGTTGAGATGAAAATGCCTTTGTGCATTTCTAAGAGCCCGCCGTGCATGGGTCAGTCCGTGGAAATATTCTCCGGTCTCTTTTGCATGGGTATGCCAGTCATATAAAAAGAGATCGTGGATCATACCGGCACGGGTGGCAGATTCATAATCAAGTCCAAGTGCCTTACACCACTTATAGTTAAAATAAGCAACATGGAGGCAGTGAATATAGCAATTCGTTGTTCCGTGGTGGGGATAAAGCTTCATTCGCAGGACAATCGGATGCCGGGCAGTCTCTCTGAGTATCTGATAGAAAGTTTCATCATAAATAATCGTTGCAGGCTTATGAACGGAAATATATTTTTTAAATAATCTCATCATCATCACTCCATTAAAATTATTGAAAATGCAGAGAAGTACTTTTCCTTACATTTTAAATTGATGTTGGGGTCAAAAGCCCCCAACAATGATGCCAACGGATTGTTTCGTGCTACGCACTCCCACAATCCTACCCGCTATTCGCATATCATGGTGCTTACGCCCCACTTTTATGCTCATATCGGGGCGGGTCTCAAGGTCATTCTACCACCAGTGTGCAAGCACACGTGGTTTCAACCCTTTTGATCCTGACATCTCTAAATTTATTCTAGCACATAATTGTGACGATTTAGTTTCGGATTTTTAAGAAATAAGAATGAAAAATCAAAAGAATAACGAAAGATTGTGCAGGCAGACAAAATGTCGAACGCATTTGACAGTAACTGCTAAAATCTCTCTGAATCAATATGTTATTCTTTCTGTAACGCCGGGAAATGTAAATCAATGAATCAGTAATGTCAGGAAGGTGAAAATAAATGGAGAGACAAATACCGAAAAATGTCCGTCAGATTGGAAATGTGAGTGACAGTCCGAAAATTTATGTAGAAGATTATGTAGATACTTTTTTTGCACAGTTATCAGATAAATACAGAAACGACCCACAAAAGCCATTGGGTGCATTCTTGATCGGAGATTTTCAAACATACGAAGGTGAAGATTATGTCTATATTTATGGTGCGATCCAGATGCAGGAACTCAGGGTATCTGGGATGGAATATCTGATCGATGATGAAACGTGGAAACGGGCATATGAAGAATGTAAACAGTTTTTTGAAGAGGGGGAACTGATCGGCTGGTTTGTGGTGAGAGATGATGCGGAAAAAGCACCGGGAAATTCTACGGTAAAACTGCATAAGAAATCATTTCCGAAAAAGAATACAGTCTTTATCATCTGTGATCCACAGGAAAAAGAAGAAACGTATTATGTACATAAAATGAATGATTTAATGGAGATCGGAGGGCATTACACGTATTATGAAAAAAATCCGTGTATGCAGGATTATATGATCTCGAGTCGAAAAAAAAATGGGGCGGTGCAGACGGAAGTTGTGGAAGACAAGGCTGCACAGAACTTTCGTGATCTGGCTAGAAAGCAGGGAAGACGAACCCGGCAAAAGCATCAGGGAAATTTTGTTTATGCGATGAGTGTGGGACTTGTGCTGGTGCTTGTGATCATGGGAGTTGCCATGCTGAACAATTTTAATAAGATCAGAAAAGCTCAGAACCAGATAGAAGAGGTGGCAGGAACAATTAACACGGTGAAAGATTCTGATAATTCTGGAAGTAGCAATGAAGGCAATGATCCAAATGGTGGACAGGCAGACGGTTCGGAGGATGGTACAGCAGATGAAAATACAGGTGCAGAAAATGAGAACAGCACAGCCGGTGATGATGCAGATCAGGGAAAAACTGACAGTGCAGCCAATAAAAATACAGATACAGAAAAAAGCAACAGTGCATCCGATAAAAAAGCAGAAGGAGATGACGGTACATCGAAAAACGATACAGACGGAGATGCTTCGACAAACAGCAGTCAGGCAAAGAACAGTCCGTCAGATGAAGTAGTTGAAGCATCTGCCGTACCGTCGTCTTCAACGAATGGAAGTGATGGAGTTTACGTGGTAGAAAAGGGCGATACACTGGCAATCATCAGTAAAAAAATGTATGGTGATGTCACGCATGTCGATGCAATCTGCAGGATGAACGGATTATCAAATGGCAATCTGATTTACATCGGGCAGAAATTGATATTGCCTTAAAGACGTGTTATACTTATCCCAACCGGGATTGGAGCAATCCCTGATTGAAGAAAACCGATGATAAGGGGAAAACCTATGGCACAAAGAAAAATTCCGTATCTGAAGGTCGTAGAACCACCGGAAAATCCAAAGCAGCTTAAGAAAGCTGAAAGAAAGGTACGCTGGAAAAAATGGGAAGGTGCAGTTTCCATTTTGATACTGGCAGTACTGGCAATCTGTGGAACTTATCTGCTGTTGGATAATAAGACGTATGGAACAGCGAGAGAAGCGGCAAGTTATACGAAGGAAATTTCAGATACAAGCAATTATGTACAGTTTGCAAAAGGAATCATAAGATATAACCGGAATGGAGTAGTCTATCTGAATAAAAAGAATGAAGAAGTGTGGATCCAGCCGACGCAGATCAAGACGCCGATGATCGAAGTAAAGGAGAATGCATTTGCCGTGGCAGACAGAGGCGGAAATAGTATTATGGTATTCACGAAAGACGGACTGAAAGGTGAGATAGAAAAGACACTTCCGATTGAAAAGATTGCAATCTCGGATCAGGGTATTGTAAGTGCAATCCTGAAAAATGAAAATTCTCCGCAGATCATTTCTTATGATGCGGCAGGCAATATTCTTGTAGAGCAGCAGATCACGCTTGGAACGACAGGCTATCCGGTTGCCCTTGATATGACAGATGACGGTATGATGCTGGCGGTCTGCTATCTTTATACGGACAATGGAGTTGTAGAGTCAAGAATCGGATATTATAATTTCGGAGCAACCGGAAAAGAAAAGACAGATAACCGGGTGACGGCAGATCAGTATGAGGGAACGATGCTTGCGGATTTATTCTTCATGGGGACTGATCGGTCGATTGCGGTAGGCGATAATGCTTTTGAAATTTATTCCGGAAAAGATACACCAAAGCGGCTGAAAGAAGTGAAGCTGGATCAGGAGATCAGGAGCGTTTTCCATTCTGATCAATATTTCGGGATGATCCTCGTAAATAAAGAAAAGTCAGGAAATGAGCTGAGAGTCTATAATCGATCGGGTGAATTGATTTTCAGTAAAGAGTTTACGGGCGAATATAAGCACGGGAAAATTGATGGAGATGAGGTCATTCTATATGAAGGAAGACGGTGCAGTATTTATAAGATCAATGGAATCCTGAAATTTGAAGGCAGGATGAGTGCGGATATAGAAGAAATCTTCCGGGCTGTGGGAGTGAACAGGTACTATGTGATGAGTTCAAATGAATTGAAAGTCGTTTATTTGACGAAGTAGGAGAGCGTATGGATAATTGGTTGTTGATTGTAGTAGCAGGCATTTTTCTGATCTGCATTGCAGTAGGATATATCAGGGGATTTTTGAAGTTTGGACTTTCTCTTCTTGCAACCCTGATCACTATGATTCTGGTGACGTTTCTGTCACCCTATGTATCGAATGCACTGGTGAAGTATACACCGATTGATGATGTGATCGAGAAAAAATGTATAAAAATGTTCATGCCGGAGATTTCTGCGGACAATTTGTCAAAAATGAATTTAAGTGGTACACCGCTTGAAAATCTGACACCGGAGCAGATTGAAAGTCTTGGAGAAACAGACTGGAGTAAATATGGTCTTTCGGCAGAAGACATCCTTTCCGTTATAGGAGAGATCCCGAGAGATGAACAGATTAAAATTATTGAAAATTCACCGGTACCGGAATTTTTGAAAAATATGCTGCTGGAGAATAATAACAGCACAATCTATAAAGAACTGGATGTCACAAGTTTTCCATCCTATGTGGCATCGTACATTTCAAGATTGGTGCTGAAGGTAGCCTCTTTCCTGGTTACATTCTTGCTGGCGATCATCATAGTCAAGGCATTGATGGTTGCGGTAAATATTATTGGAGAATTGCCGGTGCTTGGATTTGTAAATCACCTGGCAGGAGGTATTCTGGGACTGCTCGCAGCTTTACTGATTGTATGGCTGATTTTCCTGGGACTGACTTTGCTGTATTCCACATCCGTCGGACATACCTGCTTTGGAATGATTGAAAAAAGTGTTTTTCTGAAATTCTTATATGATCATAATCCATTTTTGATCCGGCTGCTCGCATTTTAGTAAAAAAGTGTTGACAGGTTTGTTCTCATATGATATTCTATAGAAGTTCTGATTGAAGAACAAGCCTTTGGGGGATTAGCTCAGTTGGGAGAGCGCCTGCCTTGCAAGCAGGAGGTCACGAGT
>OOIF01003187.1_pt1 | contig 10014 bp, 7 predicted proteins | sample 1691961 | NCBI WGS metagenome assembly OOIF01 (sample SAMN06348146, study PRJEB24527) | human gut metagenome | biome: human gut; feature: ankylosing spondylitis patient; material: feces | host: Homo sapiens | place: China | collected 2015-10 | reverse complement strand
TGATAGCTTCCCATACCACGCACAGGATCGCTCACGGCACGCTTAATCAGCTCTTTGATGTCTTCCTTTTCCAAATTGTGCAGCTCAAAAATAATGGATCTGGAAATCAGAGCTGGATTTACCTCAAAATATGGGTTTTCTGTCGTTGCGCCAATCAAAATGATTGTTCCATCCTCTACAAATGGCAGCAGATAATCCTGCTGTCCTTTATTAAAACGATGAATCTCATCAATAAAAAGAATAGTCCTGCGTCCGTACATTCCCTGAAGGTCTTTTGCACGCTTTACTACGTCCTCCATATCTTTTTTTCCGGCTACAGTTGCATTAAGCTGTGTAAACTCAGAGCTTGTCGTATTGGCGATCACCATCGCAAGCGTTGTCTTTCCTGTTCCTGGCGGACCATAAAAAATAACGGAGCTAAGCTTATCTGCCTTAATTGCGCGATACAGCATCGTATTCTTCCCGATGATATGCTTTTGACCAACAACTTCATCAAGTGTTTTTGGACGCATACGCGACGCAAGCGGTGATTCCTTTTGCTGAGTTTCTCTCATATAATCAAATAAATCCATACTCATTGTCCTGTCCATCTCTTACTATTCACGGTGGAGACTGGCAAATCACTTTGCAAGTTTCTTTGTGAACTGTATCCAATCTTAGCACGTTTAGCAGCAAAAAACAACTATGCAAACAGCAATTCCTCAACAGTAACAAATTCATATCCCTGACGCTGCAATTCATCAATCACAATAAAGGCAGCCTGCACACTTGTCTTATAAATATCATGCAATAAAATAATATCCCCCGGCTTAACCTGACGCAAAATATCTGCTGCGATCTGTTTCGTATCTGTGCGCTTCCAGTCAAGCGGATCAACATCCCAGTAAACTGCAATCATATTTTGCGGACAATCTTTTTTATGATCCCATTCTCCATACGGTGGTCTTAAGTAAATAACTTCCTGCCCTGTAATCTCCTTAATTACATCATTTGCTGCCTTTACCTGTGAACATGCCTGACTGCTGCTTAACATATTCAGCTGAACATGACTATATGTATGATTTCCAATTAAGTGACCTTCATCACTCATACGGCAAATCAACTCTGGATTTTGCTCTGCCTTCTCACCAATCACAAAAAAGGTGGCACGCACTTTTCTTGCCTTAAGCCCATCAAGCAGTAACTCTGTTGTCTTAGCATCCGGACCATCGTCAAATGTAATAGCAACCTTTTTTTCGTCCCTCTGCCAGACGATTTGCTCAGACTCTCCTGCTGCCAATACATAAAAGCAACAGGAAATAAGTACTGCTACGGACAAGAGCATTACTATACTCCGCATTTTATTTACTTGTGTTTTGTATATTTTTGACTGTTTGGACATACCAGACTCTTTCTTTATGTCTTACCTATTTTTATGTCACATTCAAGTTTCTAATGCATTGCACTCGAACCATTTGCCTAGATATCGGTACACATACAAAAAGGCACACCAGCCTTCTAAGCTGATGTGCCAATGTAAAATCAAATTTACTGTGCCTTCTGCATCTGAACCTGAGGTTCTTGAGTCTCTGCTTCGGAAGAACCCTCCTCTGTATCTGCCTCAGTCGTATCAGTAATAGTTGAACGATCTGCCAGTGTTACAGTAATCTGAGTCTCTGTATACTGGTTGCCGTTTGGTCTTTGGACTGTGATTGTAACACTCTCACCTGCTGCGTAGTAAGAAAGTGCAGATCTAAGTGTTTCAAAACTAGATACCTTCTGTCCATCAACTGCGGTAATGATATCATTCAGCTGCAGTCCCGCATCAGATGCCGGGCTTCCCTCTGTGATCTTCGTTACCATTGCGCCTTCTGGCATACCAAATCTCTGTACATACTCAGTCGGTACGTCAACGCCCTGAATGCCAAGATAACCTCTCTGATCCTCATCTATCTGAACCTTTGTCTTCTGATTCATCATGTTGTTGATCAGATCCTCTACGGAAGAAATCGGAATTGCATATCCCATGCCCTCTACGCCTTCACCTGAGCTCTTTGCAGAGTTAATTCCAATCAAATGACCATTTGCATCAAACAGTCCGCCGCCGCTGTTACCAGCATTGATAGCCGCATCAATCTGCATCATACTTCTTGTTACATTATCATCAGATGTAGTTACGTCCTTGTTAAGTGCACTTACATGACCAAATGTAGTAGTCTGACCAAGACCAAGGGCATTTCCGATTGCCATTACACCCTGACCAACCTTAACACCATCAGAATTGTCAATAGTAGCAACAGAAATTGCATTTAAGGTATCCTCTGGAATGTCCGACAGCTTTACTGCCAAAACTGCGATATCTGCATCAGAATCAGCACCCTTTAAGTTTGCCTCAACCTCAGTTCCATCAACAAATGTGACTTTTCTTTCCTTGGTGGAAGCTGTATAGCTGTAATACATTGTGTTGCCTGATTTGTCATATACAGCAACATGGTTATTTGTGACAATCAGAAGCTCATCCTCTGTCTTTCCGATAATTACACCTGAACCATATGCCTCAGACTCCTGTGTTGATGTCTGATTCTGATTCTGACCATTTCCATAGAAGAAATTAAAGAGATCCGAACCACCGTTTGATGTACTGGTAACTTCAATTACATTTGTTACAGAAACAACCTGCGGCAGGCACTGTGCAGCCAGATCTGAATAATCAGTAAGGGAAGATGCCACAATATCAGGTGTTGTCTCATCCTTTGAAAGATTCATTGTGGATGCTGCCTGAACGGTATTTTCCGTGTTCTGAGTCAAAAGTGATCCGCCCCAGAAGCTTCCGCCAATAACTGCAACACCTGCAAGAACTGCTGCTGCCTTGTGCAGATTTCTTCTTGACTTATTTTGTCTTCTCTGCTTTCTATTTCCTTTATTTTCATTATTGCTGTCATAATTAAAATTGGTTTCTGGATACATCATAGTAGAACCTCCTATATAATAAGCCTTGCATTTAGCTTGGCTTTGTTTCTTTGTTATGTCTATATACTATCAATGATCTGTGTTTAAATTGTGTACTTTTCTTTAAGCATTCGTGAAAAAAAGCCCTGCATACCACATATTTGTGATATACAAGGCTTTTTAACTTTATATCGTTTCTGTATTTACTGTCCGACTCCAAATGCTTTCTGAATGGTATAGCTAATGTCTTTTACTGTCTGAGATGGTTCATATCCATCATCGCCAAACAAATATGTGTGAAGCTTCTTTACATCTCCTGCCAGATCAGTGCAGACTAATGAATCCTTTACACCAAAGACACCAAGCGTTCCAAGTGTCAGATCATACGTATACGGGAATCCTTCTGTATCAGTAATACTATAGCTGTTTACATCTGCTGCCAGAGCAAACAATTCATCATTCGACAGCGTTGTATTGATATTTGGACACGCATAGCGCACTGCTGTAAGAAGTGCTGATGGTGACGCTACCTTTGCCTGCTGAAGCATCTTATCGATTACTTCACGCTGACGGCTTGTTCTTCCCATATCCATACCTGTCGTATAACGGTTACGACAATATGCAACTGCATATACACCATTACAAAGCTGATAACCTGCCTGTGTCAGCTGAGGCTGCCAGATACCTGTTGCCTCCTCGATCTCCGTGATGTAACCCGTAATATATCCCTTTTCAACCTCTTCCGGAGTAATATCAAGATAAATGCCGCCGATCGCATCAATAACACGAATAAGTGCTGCCCAGTTAACTACAACAACATCCTGAATCTGAAGATCAAGATTCATATTGATCATGCTGATCATATCAGTGTCGCTTCCCTTTGCAAACTCAGAATTTGCAAGGTCAAATTCATCTCTTGAATACATCTTAAGAAGTGTATCACGATAAATAGACACCAGCTTAACTTCCTTTGTTTTTACATTGATGCTGCAGATCATCATAACGTCAGACTGAACACCATTTCCACCGCCAAGATTAGCCTGATCTCTTGCATCAACACCAACTAATAAAATATTCCAGTAACCATTTACTGTTTCCTGATGACTTAAAATATCATCGACTGTCGTAGCCTGTGTAACCTCACTTACATTGATCACACTTCCAGGCTTTGCAGATGAAGACTCTGGCACACTTTCCTGCTCACCAGATTTTTCAGACTCTTTTTCCTGTTCCTTGCTTTGCGGCTCCGTCGTGGCTGTCTGCGCCTCCTCCTGCTGATCATTATCTCCATTATTTGCAAACGTTGCTACGTAAATTTCTTTCTGATTAATTGTTGAACGCTGCATCGTGTTGAGAATACTAACTGCATAACAGCAAATAGAAAGTGCACAGACAAGAAGGAACTCTGTAATTACTAAAAGAGTTCGTCTGACTCTTCTTGCCTTAGCAGCCTTTTTTCTCTGCTGCTCTCTTTTGTTTTTCATTGAGGAACGTTTTTCAGCCATTTTCTTATTATGCCTTTCTGTAGCCTGCCATCTATACAGGTACTATTTTTTTAATATGCATTCTTATTGACAAAGCCTTTAAATACAGTCAAGAATAAAATCCGGATATCAAAGCTGACACTCCAGTTTTCAATGTAGAAAAGATCAAGTTCAATGCGCTTACGAATGGATGTATCTCCTCGAAGACCATTCACCTGTGCCCATCCAGTCATACCTGGACGAACCTGATGCTTAATCATGTAACGTGGAATCTCTTCCTTAAACTTATCGACAAAAAACGGTCGTTCCGGACGCGGACCAATCAGGCTCATATCGCCCTTTAAAACATTAAAGAGCTGTGGAAGCTCATCAATACTTGTTTTCCTTATAAAGCGGCCAACCGAAGTCACTCTCACATCGTTCTTTGTCGTCCATTTGCTTACCTCCTCGGAAGCCTTCTGAACAGTCATTGAACGAAACTTATACATTTTGAATGTACGATTGTGAAGCCCGACACGCTCCTGCTTAAAAATGAGCGGTCCCGGTGAGCTTAACTTTACTGCAATAGCAGCTGCCAGCATAATTGGTGAAAACAAGACTATGCAAAGCAGCGATCCTACAATATCCATCGCACGCTTTATAAATGCATTTCCTGCCTCCATAAGCGGTACATGGCGTATATGGATAAGCGGAAGGCCAAGAAAATCAACCGTATATGGCTTCGTGGAGATGATATCGTTATAATCTGGAACAAACTCGGTGTGAACACCTGATTTCTCACAAACATGAACGATCTCCTCGAGACGGTCGTATTCCTTTAGCTTCAATGTAATGATGATGCTCTCTGCAATATTTTTTGAAAGATATTCCTCCAAAGACTCTATTGGACCAAGAACTGAAATGCCCCTCACTGACTCATTTGTGTGTAAATGATCATCTAAGATACCTAGAATATCATATCCCCACTGCTTATGCGTCAGAACACGTTCAATATAAGCCTCTGCTGCCTGACTGTAACCGACAATCAATACTGGTTTTCGGTTGAAGCGGCTGTTTCCAAGCTTCATCAGGATGAATCGGAATATATTTCTCCAGACAACCATAAATATTGTATTTAAAATGGTCATCCATAAAATCATCATTCGTGAAAAGCCAACAATCCAGTTGTAGCCATCTGTGTTTGAGATTACAAAGAATACGGCAAATAAAATCAATGCACCAATAATATTTACTTTGCCGATTAAAACTGCCTCTTTTCTTCTTCCTGTCATGCGAAACGAACCATGGAAGAACGCATACAGCATCAGATAGCTTATAACAATAATCATAAGCGGCGGCCAGTAATTACGGCTGTCAAATGGCGCCAGATTATTTTGAAGTGCAAACTGGATCAGATAACTGATCACGTAAGATACGGTCAGCACAATTGCATCAATCACAACACTTACTGCCGTATAGGTTTGTTGTTTTCCTGTATTCATAAAAACCCTTTCAGGAACTGCTTTTTAAGCAGCATGTAAGCCTTTGATAAAGAAAAACTGTCAAAAGCCGTACCTATCATACTTGAAAATTGCCAAAAGTACAACCCCAAATTTCCTGTATTTTGAAATTGTAAGAAAAACGTAACTATTCTGCTTATAGCTTTCGCTTTGCCAGCTCTATAATATACGTAATTGTATTTTCCCACAGTTCCTTTTGTATCTGCCAATAGTTTCGTATATCTCTTCCTCTAAAAAATACCTTTTTACATTTTTTTCTAGTTGAGATTCCTTCCTTTAATCCATCGACATAATCCTTTCCAAAGCCGATCTTCATAAAGAAACACCATTTTACAAAATATCCTGCTGCCAATGCCGGTGCATTTAAAATAAGCTGTGGCAGCGGCATATTCTTATAGTTGACATACACTGAATTTCGTGCAGAAAGCTTTACCTTGAAACTATTATATTTAGAACCGCTTGTTCCACTGCCCACATGGTATACCTTTGCTGTCGGACAATATACATTTCGATATCCCTGAATCTTCGCCCTATAGCCAAGATCCAGATCCTCTAAATACGCAAAGTGCAGTTCATCAAATAATCCTACCTTTGCAAACAGTTCTCTTCTATACATAGCAGCACCTGCACAAGCTGAAAAAACTTCAGCCGGCTCACGATAGTCACCAACAAGTGTAAAGATCACCAGCATCATCCATCTTTTCATGGTCATGAAACTGAATCATCTTGCAGCTTACAGAAAAAATATCATCAGCTGATTCCATTGTCTTTATCAGTTCCTCTACCATCTTCGGGAAGGAACGTGTATCGTTATTTAACAACAGTACATATGGTGTCGTGCACATGCCAATTCCCACATTGACACCTCCGGAAAAGCCAAGATTGTGTCTCATTACTGCAATCTTTACCCACGGATAATGTTCTCTTATATAAGAAACACTGTCATCCTGCGATGCATTGTCAATCACAAGCGTCTCAAAATCCTTGCTTGTCTGACGCTCCAATGAAGAAAGGCAATCATCTAAAAAACGCTTTCCATTATAGTTCGGAATGACAATCGTTACTTTCTTTTCCATTCTGCTACCCATGCCTTTCCACAATTATTTTTTTGGTGCTGAATATTCTCCTCGAGCAATCAGCTGCTTCTTACGCGCTTCTTTTATAGTATGGTTAATTTTGTAATACTCCAGATAAGACAAATTCGGGTTGTAATATGGATCAACAAAAGTTGACAAAATATCCCACTTTGAATTTAAAAGCATCATCTCGTTTCCAAAACGAATGAAACGCTCTGTCGTATCTTCCATACCTCTTGATTTTGACTCATAGTGGAAAAGTTTTACATCGGCATCATATACAATAAGATAACCAGCTTTTCTTACCTTCAGACAAAAATCAACATCATTAAACGCAACCTGGAACTCATCTTCAAGTCCGCCTACTTCCTCATATACTGATCTTTTTACAAGAAGACATGCTGCTGTAACTGCTGACACGTCCTGTGAAGAAATAGCTCTTCCCATGTAACCTGGATCATCCTCATGAATCCCCTTAAAGACATGATCTGCCAGTCCGCCAGCGCCTACCAAAACACCGGCATGCTGAACGGTATGATCATTGTATAACAGTTTTGCACCAACAATACCAACCTCAGGACGCATGCAAAAGCCTAACATACTCTGGAAAATATCAGGTGTTATAAGCTCAACATCATTATTCAGCAGCATGATATAATCACCCTTTGCAAACTTAAAGCCAAAGTTGTTGATTGTAGAGTAATTAAAGCCAGCTTCCCAATACACAACCTTTACGTTGTCATGCTCCTTTTCAATCTTTTCATAGTAAGCAAAAGTTTCCGGCAATACACTATTATTTTCAATGATAATAAACTCATAATTTTGATAGTCAGCACGCTCAAAAAATGAATTTAGGCATACATCTAAATCGTCTGTGTGGTCCTTATTAGGAATCAGGATAGATACAAGCGGTTCTTCTTTTAATGTAAACTTTGTCTGATACCAGCCATCAACGGCACCTTCCTGTGCACGTGCGTTCCATCCAATACGCTTATAATGCGCATTTAATGCTGCCTTTCCTGCATGAATCGCATACATCTTGTTTCCCTGATTTGCTGCGGTTGACTGATTTGAGCAGCGCCAATGATACAAAATGCGCGGACAGTGATAGATTTTTTTAGTGTTCTCCGTCAGACGAAGCACAAAATCATAATCCTGTGCGCCATCAAATTTCTCGTTCAGTCCTCCTACAGTGTCTACAAGTGATTTTCTCACTGCAAGAAAATGGCACATATAATTATTTGCATGGAGCAAATCGATATTAAAATCAGACTTGAAATGCGGATAAAAATAATGAGCTGCATACTCATCTGTCTTATCCTCATCACTGTAGAATACATCAATCGTCTTGTCTTTATTTAGTGCATCCGCGTAGCAAAATAGTGCATCTGGCTCCAAAAAGTCATCATGATCCAAAAAAGCAATAAACTCACCTGTTGATGCGGCAATACCAGCATTTGTGTTTTGTGCAATTCCAAGATTTTTTTCAAGACGAATCACCCTGATACGCTTATCTCTCATTGCCCAGTTTTCTAATAGTGATGTCAGATGTACATCCTCTGGAGATGCATTTACAAGACACAGCTCCCAGTTTGCATAGCTTTGGTACATCATAGAGCGCACCAAATCCTTTAAAAATTTTGCCGGAGTATGATAAAGCGGAACAACAACAGAGAACTTCGGTGCATACGAAAATTTTGTTTTACGCTGTGCAAAAAGCTCCTGTCTGCTGACACGCATAATGCGAAGCCATGTATCATAATCAGCATATTCTTTTCTTGTCAGCTTCTTTTTTAGCCAAATCAGGCTTTTCTTTGTACTTACGTACTGTGCCTTGCTTTCCTTTAAAAACTTTCTTGCTGCAATCAATGCCGGATTTAATGGAAGACTCTGCTCAGTTATAACATTTCCCTGTGCATTTTTTTCCTTAAAATGAACTGTTACCAGATGCTGACCGCGAAATGGAATCTCAAGAAAGATTCCAACATGGCCTGCCTTTGGATCGCCATATTTAGCAAGACCTACATCTGGTCTCGCTGCCCATGTAACGATTGCATCAACTGGTTCCTTTTTCTCATCGGTAACTGTAATTTCTATCTCATTCTCCGTAACAGATGACACAGCCCAACCAGTTGCAAATATTTTTCCGTTTTTTACAAATATCGAATCAAAACAATATTCCATTGCTTTTCCTTTCGCGTTTGATACCATCCTGCCTTATGGCAGCTTGTAATAACCGTTTTTCAGTGAAAGATTTCTATTGTAATAAGGATCAGTGCCCATTACATGCTTCCACTTATTTTTCATATATTCTGCTTCTCTTGCCAGTCTTGCCTGCTTCTGCGGTGAATCCTCATAGCCTCTTGAACGTGACTCATAATGATACAGATGTGCAAATGCATCATACACAACAAGATATCCTGCCTCGCGAAGCTTCAGACACAGATCAACATCATTGTATGATACTGCAAGATGCTCGTCCATACCACCAACTTCTTCATACACCTTCTTACGAATAAGAAGACATGCTCCGGTTACTGCAGAAAGATCCTGTGAAAATGAAGCTCGTCCCATATAGCCTGGATCATGCTCTGGGTATTCCAAAAACTGATGGAATGCCACTCCCTCAACACCAACTATAACACCAGCATGCTGGACTGTATCATCCTCATATAACAGCTTTGCACCTACAGCACCTACATCTGATCTTCTTGCATAGCCAACCATGCTTACAAGAAAATCTGGATCAATTACCTGTGTATCGTTATTTAATAAAAGAAGATATTCTCCATTAGCTTTTTTAGCTGCAAAATTTTGAATTGCTGCATAATTAAAGCCATGCTTCTCAGAATGACGTGCATCATCCATCTTCCAGGTCTCTACACGTATGCGCTCATCCTGTTTCTTTAACTTTTCATAATAGTCAAAAGTTGCCTGATCCTCACTATTATTTTCGATAATAAGAATCTCAAAATTTGTATATTCTTTTGTGGCAAGAAGTGATCTCACACAGCGATCAAGATCCTC
>OOIF01003186.1_pt1 | contig 10015 bp, 4 predicted proteins | sample 1691961 | NCBI WGS metagenome assembly OOIF01 (sample SAMN06348146, study PRJEB24527) | human gut metagenome | biome: human gut; feature: ankylosing spondylitis patient; material: feces | host: Homo sapiens | place: China | collected 2015-10 | reverse complement strand
GTTCTATAATATGGACGCAACCATATTTGAAGATTATATTAATGTAGGCAAAAAGCCTGATTCAATTTCGACACTTTTAAAATTCTTAAGACGATGAACTATTCGATAATATGCCCTCCCGTTATGACTTGACAACGAAGTGAAGCCAGGGTAGGACCGAAATCCGTTCTTGGGAAGCTTTGCTTTATTCTTCTTTTTCCCCTTGCTGAAGATATCGCCGTAATTATGTTTTTAGTATTAGTATTCGAAGTAGAATTTTTTTGGGATAAAATATCTATCAACATATCATAAAATAATGATAAATTGTTATATTTGCATATTATATGATAGGTTGAGGTATGGTAAAAACAACAATGGGCACAAAGTTGCCAAGAAAATTAGAGCAGAAGATGCAGATAGTTGGTGAGCAGATCAAGCTGGCCAGACTTCGCAGGAATCTCAGTGTCGCTCAGGTAGCTGAACGTGCCACCTGTTCGCCTCTGACGGTTTCACGTATAGAGAAAGGCACACCGACTGTGGCAATTGGTATTTATCTAAGGGTGCTTTATGCACTTCAGCTGGATGATGATATTCTGCTGCTTGCAAAAGAAGATGCAATGGGAAAGGCCTTGCAGGATTTGAGCTTGAAGAAACGGGAAAGAGCATCCAAAAAATAATAAGCGATGAAGAAACTTTATGTATTTGCCGATTTCGATTGGCTGAAAGAACCAAGGCTCGTTGGAGAGTTAAGTTACGAATCACTTCGAGGCTCTGACAGCTATGGATTTTGTTATAGTAATGAGTGGCTAAAGGATTATGGTAGTCTGTTTCTTGGTGATGATTTGAATAATTATCCAGGTCAGCAGTACACGGCTCCTGATAAGGATATTTTCGGATGCTTTTCTGATGCTCTTCCAGACAGGTGGGGACGTACATTGATAAATCGTAGGGAGCAGATTTTGGCAAAGGATGAAAAACGCCCGGTGCGTAGGCTTTCTTCGTTTGACTATCTTATAGGAATTGAAGACTTTTCTCGTATGGGAGGTTTCCGTTTCAAAGAATCCATGGATGGAGACTATATTAATGCAAGCGAAACCTTGCGCATTCCTCCATTGACAGACATACGTGAGTTGATTGCAGCCAGTTCTGAAATAGAGAAAAGCGAAGAAGAGGACCAACTTCCTGAAATGCGATGGATTGCACAGTTGGTGCAGCCGGGCTCCTCTCTTGGTGGAGCACGTCCAAAAGCAAGTGTGCTTGATGAAAACAAGAATCTTTGTATAGCAAAGTTTCCGTCCCGTAAGGATGATTATGATGCAGGTCTTTGGGAACATTTTTCGCATCTTTTGGCAAAAAAAGCTGGGATCAATGCAGCGGAAACAAGAGTAATCTCCACAAATGATAAATATCATACTTTGCTTTCCCGACGATTTGACAGACGAGAAGATGGTAAACGTATACACTTTGCTTCAGCCATGACGCTTTTGGGGTTGAATGATGGAGCTAATGCCAATACAGGTAATGGTTATTTGGATATTGTTGATTTTATCATTCAAAACTGTACCAATGTGGAAGATAATCTGAAAGAGCTGTATCGTAGGGTGGCATTCAACATTTGTATCGGTAACACAGATGATCATTTCCGTAATCATGGTTTCCTTCTGACTGTCAAAGGATGGTCTCTGTCACCGGCATATGACATGAATCCTACCGTAAACGAATATCAGAGTTTGCTTATATCCACAGATTCCAATAAAGCGGATCTGAGCATATTGCTTGATGGTTGTGAGGATTATATGCTCAATCGCAAAACTGCTGAAAATATTGTCTTAGAAGTCGTTGAAGCAGTAAAAAAATGGCGAGAATTGGTAGCCCGCTTGGATATTTCCGAAAGAGAAATGGATATGTTTGCAGGTGTGCTGGATGAGCGATGTAAGATGGAGTAGTTTCAGTTAGATGACTTATAGATGTATAATGATTTTGCACAACAATAATTTAACCTTGTAAAATAATTCAAAAATGAAACATATATCTGTTCGAGTACCTTGGCACGACAATGGCTGGAATTCGCATTTATGTGTAAATCCTCGTTGCAATACTTTCTGTAAACAATTACCTAATATTGTCAACTCAGAAATAGATTGTGAGCAATTGCCGTGTGGAATTGACTGGTCTCAGTTACCTACAAAAGAACGTCCTGCTTGTGCAGGAGAAAATGGGGGATTCATGAATCGCAAGGCTTATGAGCGTGAATTCGTTCATATCTATGCTTGGAATCCAAAAAATCCACATTCAAAGTTGTTACCTACAACAGTAACTATACCAGCTTATTCAGCTCTTGGAATACCATTCCGTTACTTGAATATGGGTGCACAGAATGACCTCAGCAAGGAGCATCCGGAATTTCGCCCTGCTGAAAGTTCACCTTTCGGTTCGGCTTGGGTTTATAACCAAGAGCGATTGTATGATGTGCTTAATTGGTTCAGCTCAGAGATAACTGAGGAATCGATGTGCGTCTTTTATTGTAAGAAAGGCAATCCAATTGATGATGAAGGTTCACGAATGATTGTGGGAATGGGAGACATAGTAAAAAATTATGGAGTTCAAGACTACGGAACGACTGTCGATTATACATATCCTTTATGGGAGATAATGTTCTCTCATTCTATTCGCCCAGACCTAAAAAAATCTCGCGGCTTCATTCTTCCCTATAAAGAATATCTGGAGTTGGATGAGAACATATTCCAAAAGAAAGGTCTGACAAAGATGCAGGCTCTTGATGAGATCAAATTATCGCTGGATAAATTTGACAGTAGCGGAAAGATATTTGATGAGTTGTCGTATGGTTGCGATTTTATAAGCAATCATTCAATGTTATTGATTCTTGAAGCTGCCCGCCGTTCTTTGGAAGCAGTAATCCGACATGGCCTGGTCCGCTCAATCGAGGACTGGCAATGTCAGCTCAGGTGGATTAATGACCGTATTGAGCATGTCAAGAAACAAATTACACCGTTCCCGTCGTTCGCTTCAGCACTCAAAGCACTGGGAATTGATTATGGTAATCTGATTGAAAGCGACCTGCGAAAAAATGGATGTGGACCGAAAGACAATCCATGGGAGTATTTTAAAAAGTTGCTAAATAAGGAAATCAAAATTGATGGCGCTGTTTACAACCCGCTTCTTCCTACGTACAGAATAAGTTGGGAAGGTCAAACGAGCAATGCACGCGAGCGCCTTATAACATTATCTAGATTTGAACTTGAATCCTATATTATTGAACATTTCATAGATGATGAAAAAGACGATATACTAAACAATCCATACCTAATCAGTGAATGGTGCGCCCAGAATTCTATAGAGGAAGTTTCAACGCGTACAATTGATCTTGGAGTCTTTGCCGACCCAACAATTCAGGGTGATAATGTCCCGGTGCCTCCGTTCGCAGCAGAATCTATTTTGGATACTCGACGCCTCAGATCGTTAGTCATTGAAAGGCTTTATTCCGTTTTAACAGACGGCGACACCCTTGTGTCAATAAAAGAGATGGAGGACTATCTGCGCGACATAATGGCGGAAGAAGACAAAGCTCACCTCCCGAAAAACATACTTCTCACACATCGTCAGTTTTTTGAAATATCCTTTGATTATGTTCCTAATGAGAACCCTACTGCTATCCAACTAAAGGAATATCATCAAATGGAGGAGTATCTTCGGAAGGTATTACGAGAAAGAGCAAAGAGAAATGTTAATAGTCCTACCCGTGAGGACTGGCTATCCATCGCTAAATCGGACAAGAATTATGATTCAAAAAACAAGCGCAGTCAAGAGGCCACAGAACAGCAAGCAAAGGCTCTTGAAATGATGGATAAAAAGCTCCTTTCAGTACTCACTGGGGGCGCAGGTACCGGTAAGACTACCGTAGTAAGATCTTTTCTCAGTTCGGAAAAGATAAAAGCAGAAGGCGTTCTACTGCTGGCTCCCACAGGAAAGGCAAGAGTCAGGCTCAGTAATATGGCCGAAAATGTGAGTTCAAAAACCATAGCTCAGTTTCTTACCAGTCTCGGTGCCTTCGATTTTGAAAACATGAAACCTTGTCTGACTGAAAACTCGCGCAAATACTCAAAAGCTAAGAATATAATTGTTGATGAATGTTCGATGCTGACTACCGACATGCTTTATGCGCTTATTAAGTCACTTGACATGACGTCCATAAAGCGAATAATACTTATTGGAGACCCCTATCAGCTACCACCGATAGGTCCTGGCAGGCCATTCTCGGATTTATGCCATTATCTTAACCGTGATGACGCAGACGCCAATCTGAAATCTGCCATTACCTATCTCCGCACCGTTGTTCGCACAATAGCCAGTGGAGATTCAGATGTCTTGACCTTGGCCTCCTGGTTCAGTGGAAACAAACCGGAGAAATTTGCGGATGAAATATTTGAGAAAATCGAAAATAACAATCTCGATGATGATCTTTCAGTTTATTACTGGAACAATGAAAAGGACCTGCCTCAAATCCTTAGAGATGCAATTTGCAGGGAACTAGCCTGTTCCGATGCCGAACTGCCAGAATCACTGAAGCATAAAATTGGGATTGACAACTTAAATTCGCTTGAGTCACAACCTGAGACGCTCGAGAATCTTCAGATTCTTGCCCCGGTTATAAATCCCGCATGGGGCACATATCAACTAAATTCCTATATTCAGTCATGGATTGGAAATAACAGCAACTACAAAGAAGATTATCAGGAAATCGGCACACAGAAAATATATAAGAATGATAAAGTCATTCAACTTCAGAATATATTACGAGAATCCTATCCCTCAAAAGAAAAATATCCTCTAGCCAATGGTCAGATAGGGTTTGTCAAGTCTATATACAAAGGAAATATCAATGTTATGTATGTAGGCATACCTCATGAGACCTTCGGATTCAAGGGAGCTAAGGGAGAAGACCCGGATGCTGCTATAGAGCTTGCATACGCTATTACAATCCATAAAAGCCAAGGCAGCGATTTTGAAACGGTTTTTGTTGTATTGCCCAAAACCGGCCGTATTTTAAGTCGTGAGTTGATATATACAGCTCTTACCAGAGCAAAGAATCGTGTTGTCCTGCTTGTTCAAGAGTCTATTGGCTGGTTGAGAGAATTTACTAAACCACAAGCCTCAGTACTGGCACGACGAAATACCAATCTGTTTGACTATTCCGTTCGAGACGAACGTCTTAATATTCCTTATGTTGAGGGGCTGATTCATGGAACAGCCAAGAAAGGTCTGTTTGTGCGTAGCAAGTCAGAAGTTGTAATTGTAAACCAATTGGTTAATGCCGGGGTGGAATTTGAGTACGAACGACTACTGAAAGAAAATAACCACCAATGCATTCCCGACTTTACCTTTGAAACTCCATGGGGAACCAGAATCATCTGGGAACATCTGGGAATGCTTGGCGTTCCGGAATACAAGGCTTCATGGGAACGTAAGCTGAAATTCTACGAGGAAATAGGCTATACCCTTGGAGAAAATCTTTTCACGACTTGCGATCATGAAAATGGCGCAATAATGACCGAAGAGGTGGATGACGTTATCAGAAAAATCAAGGAGATGTTATGAATAAAGAGGAGAAATTATATTTCGAGATACTCAGTAAACAATGTCGGGAGGCCTGGACTATCTTCAAGAATCCTATGTTTCGTGGAGCGTTGGAAATCGCCCAGAATCTTTATAAAGACAAAGCACATTTTGTGTATGAGTTACTTCAAAATGCTGATGACCAGGGCGCTACCATGGTTCGTTTTATCTTGAGTAGGGATTCACTGATTTTCATGCACAACGCACCAAGGCATTTTACAATTACCAATCCCGAGACTCACGAAACGGATCAGAAGGAAGGCCGTCTTGGAGATATAAACTCAATAGTCTCCATCGCTTTCAGTGCAAAACGAGGTAGAAAAGATAATAACATCCGCATTGGTAAATTTGGTATTGGCTTCAAGTCGGTGTTCCAATACACCACAAAGCCGGAAATCTATGATGATGGTGTCAGGTTTTCCATAGAGGATTACATTCTACCAGAATTGATAGAACATGACCATCCGCAAAGGAAACATGGCGAAACTTTATTCCTGATTCCTTTCAATAAGGATAACCGAGCTGTTGCATTTGACGAGATTTTAAGTACACTGAAGCGTTTGGCAGATGTGAAACCGCTTCTCTTTCTCAATTCTCTCTCAGAGATTGAATGGAATGCAGAAGAATCCAATGGCAGGTATTCTTTGATAACATCTGGAGTATTTGGCTCAGGATTGGATTTGCGGTATGAGACTATTAAAGGCGAAGAGAAGACTGAGGATCATTATTGGAAATTCGAACGTGCAATCGAGGAAGGGTCTGAGCTAAAGGCTGCCGTCGTATATCATGTGGATGATGAAAAACATCGTATCGACGACAACTATTCCAGCCATCTGTATTGTTATATGCCTACGGCCGACAAATGCCCTATTCCTGCGATTCTCCATGCTCCATTCCAGATTTCCAACAACCGAGAGAGTATTGAAGTTGGCAATGAGCATAATACCAGAATGATAGAACTGCTATCCGTTATCCTGTCGGAATCCCTTGAGGAGATTTGCCAAATAGGAGAAGCTGAAGAGAATCCTTGGATTGATGACAACATCACGTCCTTTATAAACACTCAGGATGTAGACGACTTTTCCGGCACCTCCGCTTCCCTCGATTTAAGGAAGTTCCCGGAGAATGTTATAGCCGCAATCCGCAATGGTAGGATGCTGTGGTGTCAACAACGCAAATCCTATCTGAAAGTGTCTGAAGGTGTGCTATTGGACGCTGAATATCTTCCGGAACTCTATCCTTCGGATATTCTAAGCGAGCTTTTTAATGAAAACTATGGCTGGGTCTTAACAACACTCAAGATGCGCCATAAAAACGATGCAAAAATAGCTAAAGAATTAGGCCTCGAGCGCATGACAAACCAAAGGATTCTTTCAAAAATAACAGGTAGCTTTCTAGCTAATCGAGACGAATCATGGTTATTGTCATGGTATCCAAAATTGCTTGAAGTTGAAAAGCTTTGGGATGACCTTCGTTACAAGGAGATAATCCTTACAGCAGACGGTACATTCAAAGCTCCATTCATCAAAGGACAGGCAGATGCTAATATACACATACCTGAGGAGGATGAGAGTCGTATTGACGAAGCGAAGAATATTTCATTTGTGGCGCCTCTCTTGCTTCAAAATGAAGGCTGCAAGAGCTTTTTCCGTGGAATAGGCCTGACCAAAGTCTCTTTGCTGACTATGGCTGAAAGCGTGTATCTACCCCAAGCTTTAGACGAAAGTAATGATATAGTTTCCAGACTTAAATCCATAGCTGCATTTGCAAAGATTTATAATGAGTCGCTTGGAGAAAAACATAGAAAATCTTTTGAGTCCAGAAGTATTTGTCCTATTCTGAAGTATGGCTCTCTTGCTTTCTTTATTTTGGACAAGGTTAAAATCCACAATGAAATTAACGACTTTTTCTTTGAACGCAATCCTGAGTTCGTATTCTTTGAAAGTTCATCTTTAGAACAGTATCTAAGCTCTGAAGAGATTAGCGAAATTGAAAAGATGGTAAAGAGTTCAAAAAAGACCTCAGAACCTACCATTGTGAAAAGTACAATCCCAATAAGTGCCGCTAATATCAACCGAATTCCACAAGGTGCACAGCGCCCGGCCTATTACAATCTGCAGAATATCTATTATGAATCATTTGAGGAATACTCTGTTGAAGGGTTGGAATATTTTATTAATAACAATGCCATCAAAAACCCTTCAAAAGCCTCAGAAATCATTTTAGCAAAAATCAACGCAATAGATAACCTAGGTGGGTGTCGTTATGAGTCGGTTAACAGGAATCGGGAATATTCTCAAAAAGTTGAGCCTCTATTTTTTACTAATCTTCGCGAAGCCTCATGGGTAAATTGTGCTCCCAAAGAATTGCGCAAGATACTTAGACTGCCCGTTGAGGAGATTCCGAGTGATGAATTGGGAAGAATCGGAGAATTCCTTTCCTTGTCCGGCGTAGTTTCTTCGGAACAAGTTGACAGACTTATCGACTATCTAAAGGAGAAAAATGTATTGGAAGGCTTTCAACTTGAGAAAGAAATCCAGGAACAGAAAGAAAAGCTTGAGACTATACGGCCCTTTACTCTTGATTGGCTGAATGAGATTCTGAATCTTCGAATGAAATATGTTGAAGCTAATAAAAAGGACGACATTGAGATTCTTATAAACCGACTTAAGAGTGCCCTGGAGTCTATAGAATTTGACCATGACGCCGATCTGCGTTCAATTCTTTCAGAGAATATAGAAGTTCTGTTCGGACCTCCCGGTACGGGCAAAACAACGTATATTGCCCAAAGGGTAAATGAGGAACTGAAAAATAATCATGATGCTCAAGTGCTGGTTCTAACTCCTACCCATCATTCATCCGACGTGGTCGCATTGAAAATAAGAGAGGCCGGATGCGATGTTCTAAGGTCTGTCAATACTACTAGCTCATACAATAATGAAGTGATTGACCAAATTATTTCACAAGGGCTTGAAGTTACTAATTCCTGCAATAAGGAAGGAGCCAATATTATTGCCTGTACCATTCATTATTTCTCTGACCCATTAACGGATATTCACGACCATCCATGGGATATAATAATTATAGACGAAGCTTCCATGGTGACACTCGATTATGTGCTTCTGGCTTTGATCAAAGGAAGAATGAATAATTCCAGATGTCGCTTTCTCATTGCCGGCGACCCGTTACAATTGCCGGCGATTACCAATTTGGATCCATTTATACTAGAGAAAGCGGATCTTGACGAATTCAATTTCTTTTCGTTTATTGGTCTTAAAGAATTTTCTGATGATGTTTCAAAACTCAGTGAACCTGTAAGAGATAAAATTAAGATTACACTATTACGTAAACAATACCGTAGTGTGAAATCATTGGCACTTCTCACTGGCAGATTCGCATATAACGACCAAATAGAGCCTCAGAGGAATGACCATTGCAATATGGACATTCCTAAAGGAGCATTACCTATTTTTCAACAGCCTTTATCTTTTGTAAGATTCCCAATAACGGAACATCATTGGAATGCTCCAGAACCTACACCATATATAACCGATCTTGAGAAACTCCGAGGAAGTAACTATAACATATACTCCGCTCTTATTGTTGTTGAGTTTTTGCGGCATCTGTTTGCAAAATACAGAGAAGAAAAAAATCATACTGGACTTAAAGTTGGAATCATTACTCCCTATGTCGGTCAGAAACTACTATTGAAAGAAATAATTGAAAAAGATGGATTATCCCGAAACTGTGGATTGGAAGTAGAAGTAAATACCGTTCATCAATTCCAAGGCGATGAGTTCGATATAGTGATTCTTGTTCTCAATCCCCCTAACGCTAACATGAATCCAGCTAATGGCATTATGATTAATAAGTTCTATCTTATGAACGTTGCCACCAGCCGAGCAAAGGACTGTCTGGTAGTCCTTTATCCTGACAACTCATGCAAAGCCCCGCAGAACTTTTGGTATGTCAATAAAAACAGTGACAAAGATAATCTAGAAAATATAGCCACACAGATTTTTGGAAAGTCTGTTGAATCTATGACATATCATTCATCACAGCTGGAGGAACTTATGTTTGGAGAGAAAAATTACCTGCAAAAGAATTGTAAAATTGAATATAGAAAAGATGTAAATATGCATCGTGATGATTCTGCAATACGCTACTACTTCTATATAGGGGGTGACACTGTTGATATTATTACATCCTCTGGTTCTTAATGGCTGGTGAAAGGTTTGGATAGGGCTGAAGCTTATAATGGACGAAATATTTAGGGCAAAATAACCGCCAAAGGTATGTGATTCTACAAATAAGCGGCAGCCAATACTCTGGAAAGCCCTGGCATATGGACACTGTCCAAAATTTTGTGTAAATGGAAACAGGATTCAGTTGTAAGTTTGTT
>OOIF01003175.1_pt1 | contig 10049 bp, 9 predicted proteins | sample 1691961 | NCBI WGS metagenome assembly OOIF01 (sample SAMN06348146, study PRJEB24527) | human gut metagenome | biome: human gut; feature: ankylosing spondylitis patient; material: feces | host: Homo sapiens | place: China | collected 2015-10 | reverse complement strand
CAAAAGGGGTGAACCCGCGGAAAGATTTCTGTGCGGTTCGCACATTCTCTGGCTCCGGGATTCACCCCTTTGATTTATTTCATTCGGTTTGCAACGGGCGGGCTCAGTGCTTCAGGTCGCTGAACAGGTTTTTCTGGTAAACGCCATCGGCCACCAGCTTGGCAAAGCTGTCAATCACGGTCTGCTTGTCCTCTTTATAGGTAACGCCGAACCACTTGTCATGGGTGGGCAGCACCTGAACGGTCACGGCATTCTTTTCCAGCAGCTCGCCAATATAGATGGGCAGCAGGTACTCGGCCTTCAGCGGGTTGGCGGGAACGCTCTTCTCAAAGAACTCCACAAAACCGTCCTCCAGCACCTTCACGAACTCCGGTGTCAGGCCCCAGAAATTCATCGAAACCAGGCTCTCCGGGTCAATGGCCTTGCCCTCAACGGCAGCGCCGTCAGCGGTCTTTTCAATGCCGGAAGTCTCCACAACATCGGTCAGGTAGCCTTCGGCGTTCATCTGGCAGACACCGCGGGTCACAGCGCCGTTGTCGCTCAGGGTGTTCTTCAAAACAAAGCCGGCCATGGACAGGGCGTTCGGTTTGTCCGGGGTGTAGCCCTGCAGGAAGTTGTGAATCTGGACAAAAGCTTCCTTGCCATAGTAGTCGTCAGCATTGATAACGGCGAACGGCTCCTTGATGATGCCCTTGCAGGCCAGCACGGCCTGGCCGGTGCCCCAGGGTTTGGAGCGACCCTCGGGCACACTGTAACCCTCGGGCACATTTTCCAGTGCCTGAAACGCATAGTCGATCTCGACACCCAGGTCGGCGCAGATCTTCTCGATGCGGTCTCCGATGGCCTCTTTAAAGGCTTCCTCGATATCGTGGCGGATGATAAAGACGATCTTGTCAAAGCCAGCTTCGATGGCGTCGTGGATCGAGTAATCCATGATGATCTCGCCGTTGGGGCCGACTGCGGCCAGCTGTTTGATGCCGCCGCCGAAACGGGAGCCTATACCGGCCGCCATAATAACCAGAGCTGTTTTCATGAGTTTCCTCCTAAATTATCGCTGGGGTGCGTACCCGGCGTTGTAACCTTTTATCTTCCTTACTTTTCAACATCCTGCGGGCAGTTTATGCACCCGCCATGGTCATAAGATACTGAATCGCGCTGGGGCCTGCCATGTAGAGGATGGCCACCTGCAGCAGGCACATGATGCCAAAGTAGAGCAGCGCCGCCAGCAAATTGGTGCCACCGCGCTGGACCAGCAGCTCGGTGCGGCCGTCGCCCTCGGGGCATGCCATGTAGATCTCCTCGATCTGCGCCTTGCTACTGTCGTGGTACCAGGACACGGCAAACATGCCCAAAATCACCTTGAACGCCCAGATGCCGATCTCGCCGATGGTGTAGGCGGCGGGCAGCCAGCCAAGCGGCAGGCTGCCGAAGAAGGTGGGGTTGAAGGTGGCAATGATCGACATAAAGCCGGGGATGCTCAGCACGACCATGACCAGCGTGGCCAGCAGGCCCTGCTTCCACATTTTGCGGTAGAACAGGTAGGCCAAACAGAAACGCCGAGAGCGAAAGGGTGACTTTCTGCTTTGTCTCGCTCATGCGGAAAAACTGCATCAGGTAGTACATCGGGCTGCGGCCCACAAAGGCGGCCCAGTCCTTGGCCTTGATGCCCTCGATGGGGTCCTCGGGGCCGATCTCCCGCCGCTGGATGCCGTCCGGGCCTGCGGAGTAGGTGTCGATGTGGGGGCCGGGGGCAGCGCGGTCATTGCGGGGGGCACCGCCAGGGTTTACATCGCCGGGGTTGCGGGCGTAGATGGGACCCTGATCCTGCGGTTTTTGCGGAGCCGCGCCGGGGGCTTCCTCGCCTGCTTTGGGCAGCGGGCAGCCGCAATGGCTACACCGCACCGCGCCGGGGGTGTTGTGGGTGCCACAGTTGGGGCAGGTCGCCGCATGAGCGGCTTCGGCCGCACCCGCGCCAACTTCGGGTTTCCATTCAAACCCGGCCGCATGCTCGGACTGGTGCATGCAGGCGCCGACCTTCTGCCAGCAGGCCCGGTGGTAGGGGGTGCCGCAATCGGGGCAGACGACAATATCGTCATTATCCGTAAATTCCTGTTCACAAACAGGACAGTGGTTGCCAGTGTAACGTGCCATGAAATTTTATCCTCCCAGTAACATAAAGACATTATACCGCACCAATAAGATAAATGCAAAGAACTTTTTATGAAGTTTAGCAGTTTTGGGGCGGATATTGCTAATAGTTATGGCTAACTGCACTGCGTAATGTCTCCCTCTGCGAGGGTGGTGCCTCGAAGGGGCGGAGGGAGAGACAATCTCTTTACCGTTTCTTTATTTCAGGCTCTCTCCCCCACCCGCTCCGCGGGAGCCTCCTCTCAGAGAGGGCCTTTTATACCATCCTGCCCAACCTCCGAAATCCCTCTTTACAACGCCCCTTATTTGGTTTATACTATTATTATGTAGTTTTATGCCAACCTGACAAAACCGAGGGGTAACGATATGATCACCATTGACGAATTAAAAGCAAAACTCGGGGGGATGAAAACCTCTGTAGATGACCTGCGCGATGCACTTTCTATCGAAGCCAGCGAGAAGCGTCTGGCCGAGCTGGAGCATCAGATGACTCTGCCCGGCTTTTACGATGACCAGGCCCGCAGCCAGAAGATCATCAGCGAGATGGGCGAAGTGAAAAACAAACTGGAGCGCTTCGGCAAGCTGAAGACCCAGTACGAGGAAGCCGAGACCCTGCTGGAGATGATCGAGGAAGAGAATGATCCGGCCCTGGCCGCTGAGGGCGAGGAAGCCGTGGAGGGTGTGGAAAAATCCATCGACGAGCTGCAGCTGATGACGATGCTGAACGGCGAGTACGACCACAGCAACGCCATCCTCACCTTCCATGCCGGCACCGGCGGCACCGAGGCACAGGACTGGGCCGAAATGCTGTACCGCATGTACAACAAGTGGGCTTCCAACCACGGCATGACCGTGGAGGTTCTGGATTATCAGGACGGTGATGAAGCCGGCATGAAGAGCGCCTCCATGATGGTGAAGGGTGCCAACGCCTACGGCCTGCTCAAGAGCGAGAACGGTGTGCACCGTCTGGTGCGCGTGTCGCCCTTTGACGCCAACGCCCGCCGCCAGACCAGCTTTGCTTCGCTGGAAGTGATGCCTGAGCTGGATAACACCATTCAGGTGGATATCCGCCCCGAGGACATTGAGATGCAGGTGTACCGTTCCTCCGGTGCAGGCGGCCAGCACATCAACAAGACCTCTTCCGCTGTGCGTCTGATCCACAAGCCCACCGGCGTCGTGGTCAGCTGCCAGACCCAGCGCAGCCAGTTCCAGAACCGTGACTACGCCATGGAAATGCTGAAGGCAAAGCTGTATCAGATCGCAAAGCAGCAGCACATGGATAAGATCGACGACATCAAGGGCGTGCAGAACGAGATCGCATGGGGTCACCAGATCCGCAGCTATGTGTTCATGCCCTACACCATGGTCAAGGATCACCGCACCAACTACGAGACCGGCAATGTGGATGCCGTGATGGACGGCGATCTGGACGGTTTCATCTTCGCATACCTCAAGGCTGCAAGCCGCGGGGAACTGCAGGATACCTGATTTTGAACGTATAAAATGCAAAGGCCGTGCTTCCTTTTATGGAGGCACGGCCTTTTTTGTGTTCTTACGCCAGATCGGGCAGAATGGTATCCCAGAGATTTTCCTCCTGCCGCAGGGCGTTGAAGCAGCAGTCCAAGTACATTTTGTTTGCCGCTGCAAGGATCGTGCTGCGGAGAAGCAGCTTTTCATCTGCGGCATCCACGGCAAGGTCGCGGATCTCCCTGGTGCAGCCGAATACAAACGGCAGGCAGTTCTCCATCTCGTCGCAGAAGTAGTCGTAAGCTGCCCCGGCGGAACAGTGCGCCCGCTGCATTTTAAACAGGGCATCGATGTTTTCCATTGAGAGCACCGTTTTGGAGACTGCAATGTACATCAGGGATGCGATCTGATCGCGGGCGTACTTCTTGCGCACCGGGTGGGACAAAATGCCCTTTTTAACGTAGTTGCTGACCATGGAAGAGGTGAGCTCCACGCCGCAGAAGGTGCGGAAATAGCTGTTGACGTACTGCACGGTCTGGTCAAGATAAAGCCCCATCTGCGGGAGATCGGCGTACCGGGGCAGGGCAAACCCGGCGGCGCAGGCCGCAACGCGGCATTTGGTTTCAGTTTTCATATCGTAAGCAGTTTTCTAAGGTTGGCGCAGCTGGGCTGCGCGGGATACAGAAAATGGTTTTCTGGCGGTATTATAGCGCAAATCGGTTCTCTGGTCAACGAATTTTTAAAACTTTTGAAAGAATGCATAAAATCCCTTGACAGGTTTTTGAAAAACTGCTATGATGTCTGCAGTGAACCGAAAACCATGCAGGCGGAAGTGCGTGTAAGGCACGGAAAATAAAAAAATGACCTGCTATCACAAAATAGATTTGGAGCGTGCATTTTATGAAAACCAAGATCGTTGTGGATTCTTCGTCCAGCCTGTATGCCCTGCCGGGCGTAGACTTTGCCTGTGTGCCGCTGAAGATCGTCACGGATGAACAGGAATATCTGGATGACGGCACTCTGGATGCCGTGGGCATGGCCCGGTCTCTGCGTACTTACAAGGGCAAGACCAGCACCTCCTGCCCCAATGTGGCAGACTGGCTGGTTGCTTATGAGGGTGCGGAGCAGATCTTTGTTGCCACCATCACGGGCACACTGTCCGGCAGCTACAATGCTGCACTGCTGGCAGCGGAAGAATACAAGGAAACGCACCCGGAGGCCCGTATTTTTGTTCTGGACAGCCTGTCCGCCGGGCCGGAGCTGCGTCTGCTGGCAGAGCGTCTGCGGGATCTCGTCCGGATCGGGATGGAGTTTGACGAGATCTGCGAGGCGATCCTGGCTTACCACAAGCACACGCATCTGGTGTTTTCGTTGGAATCGCTGGCCAATCTGGCCCGCAATGGCCGTGTGAAGCCTGCTGTTGCCGCTGTGGCACGGATGCTGGGCATCCGGGTCATTGGTCAGGCCAGTGAGAGCGGCGAGCTGGAGGTGCTGTGCAAGACCCGCGGCGAGCACGGCGCACTGGAGCGCATCGTGCTGGAATTGAAGAATCACGGCTTTACCGATGGCAAAGTGCACATTGCCCACTGTGATAACCCGGAAGCGGCCAAGCGCCTGAAGCTGATGATCCACGCGGTGTTTGCAGGGGCGCAGGTGGATGTGACCGAGTGCGGCGGCCTGTGCAGCTACTATGCTGAGCTGGGCGGGCTGATGGTGGGCTTTGAGGACGGAGAAACAGAGTAAAAGAGTTTTTGATATTGCAAGCAAGCCGGGCCTGTGGGTCTGGCTTGCTTTTTTTGAACAATGCAAAACTTGAAAAAGTTGTAAAACCGCGCTATACTTACACATATTATAAATGGGAAAGGAGGGCAGGCCCATGCTTTTTCGTTCACCGATCGTGCGTTTTTTCAGCCGCATTCTGAACCGCGTCACCATCACGGTGGTGTTGGTGGCATTGCAGCTGCTGTGGCTGTGCTGGGTGGCGTTTGCCATCACCACCGGCACGGGCCGCGTGTGGGTGAACGGCCTGCTCAACGCACTGAGCCTGCTCATCGTCCTGTACCTTGTGCGCAAGGATGAGAACAGCGCCTACAAGGTGGGCTGGATCGCGCTGATCGGCATTCTGCCGCTGCTGGGCGGTGCGCTGTATCTGGCCTTTGGCAACAAACGCCCGGCCAAGCGTCTGCGCCTGAAAATGCAGGCGGTGGAGGATGCCCACAAAAAAGACCTTGTACAGGAGCCGGGTGTGCTGGAAGGTCTGGATGCCCGCGAGCAGGGGCAGAGCCGATATGTGGCAAAGTACGGCCCCTATCCGGCGTGGCAGAACACTCGCACGCAGTATTTTGCCTGCGGCGAAGCCATGTATCCGCAGCTGCTGGCCGATTTGGAAAAGGCTGAAAAGAGCATCTTTCTGGAATTTTTCATCGTGAGCCACGGCTGCATGTGGAACGGCATTGAAAAGATCCTGCGCCGCAAGGCTGCGCAGGGCGTGGATGTGCGCCTGATCTACGATGATTTTGGCAGTCTGCTGGGTCTGCCCGCCGATTTCATCGTGCGCATGGAGCGGGCGCACATCCGCTGCATCCCGTTCAACCCGGTGGTGCCGCTGCTCTCGCTGGTGATGAACCACCGCGACCACCGCAAGATCGTAGTCATTGACGGTACGGTGGCCTACACCGGCGGCGTGAATCTGGCAGATGAGTATATCAATGCGGAGCAGCGCTTTGGCTACTGGAAGGATGCAGCCCTGCGTGTGGAAGGCGATGCCGCGTGGAATTTTACGGTGATGTTCCTCAACTTCTGGAACGCCTTCCGCTCCAGCGAGACGGATTATGATGCATTTCGTCCCATGCCGCTGGTGCCGCCGGTATCGGACGGCATCGTGCAGCCCTACGCGGACAGCCCGCTGGACGAGGAACCGATGGCCGAGACGGTGTACCTGAACATCCTTGCGCAGGCACAACGGTATGTTTATATCTACACGCCCTACCTTGCCGTGGGCGAGGAAATGCTGGACGCACTGAAAAACGCGGCCAAGCGCGGGGTGGACATCCGGCTGGTGCTGCCGGGCATCCCGGACAAAAAGCTGGTGTTCCGGCTGAGCCGGTCGTACTATCTGCCGCTTTTGAAGGCAGGTGTACGCATTTACGAATATACGCCCGGCTTTCTGCATGCCAAGTGCTGGGTAAGCGACGATGTAACTGCCGTAGTGGGCAGCATCAACATGGACTACCGCAGCCTGTTCCTGCACTTTGAGTGCGGTGTACTGCTGCAAAAGAACAGTCAGGTGGCAGTTCTGCGGGACGATGTACGGGCCACGCTGCCGCAGTGCCGCGAGATACAGGTGACGGAATGCCGCACCAGCCTGCCCGGCACGGTGCTGGACAGTGTGCTGCGGCTGCTGAGCCCCTTGATGTGATAAAAACTCCCTTTCCGGGTAAACTAGCCCAAAAGCCCCTTTACGATGGGGGCAGGAAAGGGAGCGTTTTATTATAATGAAAAAGATACCTCGCATGATCCTGGGCTGCACGCTGGCGGTAGCTCTGGCCCTGACCGCCTGCAGCCGAAGCGATTCCGGTTCCTCCGGCAGCATGAGCACGAACATGGGCGGCAGTTCATCGCAGACGGGGCAGGCGGGCCAGAACGCTGCATACCGCACCGGCCTTGGCATCCTGACCGAAGCGTCTGATCAGGAACGCGCGGGCAAGATCGATACCATCGCAGCTGCCGTTCTGCTGGATGCCGAGGGCAGGGTGGCGGATGTGATGCTGGACGAGGTGGAGATCTCGGTCACGGGGGACAGCACCGGCAAGGTGACGATGCCCACCGACGATCGCACCAAGCGCCAGAAGGGCGACGATTACCCGCTGGCGGCGGTGTCCTCGCTGAAAAAGGGCTGGGCAGAGCAGGCGGATGCCTTTGGCAATTATCTTACCGGCAAAACCCCGGATGAGGTGAAGAAGATTGCCACCGACGATGACGGCAAGCCGAAGGATGCCGACCTGCTCTCCACCTGCACCATTGCGGTGGACGGCTATCGGGATGCTGTGGTGCGCGCCTGCGAGAATGCAAAGGCAGTCGGCTCGGCCCGCGGCGACCGCGCTGTGCTGGGCGTGTCAGTGCGCAATGACACCAAGGAACTGACCGCCGACGATGACCACGATGTAACCGCGCAGGTGGACATCACAGTGGCAGCCCTGACGCTGGATGCTGACGGCCGTGTGACCGGTGCAGTGGCGGATGTGGCAGAGCCTGCCCTTACCGTGGGCGCGGATGGTACGGTGTCGGCACCGGAGATGGTCAAAACCAAGGTGGAACTGGGCGACAGCTACGGGATGCGCGGGGCATCCAGTCTGGACAAGGAATGGTACGAGCACAGCGAGGGCTGGTGCGATTACCTGAAGGGCAAGACCCGTACTGAGATCGCAGGCATCCCGGACGATGGTTCGGATGCCGACCTTGCGGCACTGTGCACCATCTCGGTGACGGAGCTGCAGAAGGCTGCGCTGGCGGCGTTTGCGGAAGAGTAAAGCGGAGAAAAGAGGAAAGGCGCAAAGCTTTTCCTCTTTTCTTTGTGCAACCAGACCAAAGAATTGGCGCAGAAAAGCCTTGAAAAAGACGAACTGCACTAACTTTTGCATTTCCTCTTGCCAAATGGCTGCAAACGCGCTATTCTATAGTCACAGTTTAACACTTTAGCATGATAAAATGCTAAACCGAGAGGGAACACATTTGGGAAACAAAAAGGGGAGGAACCTTTTATGAAACGTCTTGTCTCTGCTTTTCTGGCTGGTGCCATGGCACTGAGCCTTGCCGCCTGCGGCGGTGCCGCATCCACTTCCACCGTGGCATCTTCTGCCTCTGCATCCGGGAGCGCAGCCGCCTCCGAGACCGCAGCCAGCGATCTGGACTACATCAAGGAAAAGGGCAAGATGGTCATTGGCTACACCGTCTATGAGCCGATGAACTACACCGATGCCGACGGCAACTTTACCGGTTTTGATACCGAGCTGGCAACTGCCGTGTGCGAAAAGCTGGGAGTCGAGCCGGAGTTCGTGGAGATCAACTGGGATACCAAGGTGGTGGAGCTGGATGCCAAGAGCATCGACTGCATCTGGAACGGTATGACCCTGACCGATGACATCATGGCCAACACCGCCACCACCAAGGCCTACGCCAAGAACGCACAGGTCGTGGTCGTGAAGGACGGCACCGACTACAGCTCCACTGCGGATCTGGTGGGCAAGACCGTGGTTGCCGAGGCTGGTTCTGCCGGTGAAGCCGCCATTGAGGGCGACGAGAACCTTGCACAGGCCGATTACGTCTCCAAGAGCGTGCAGACCGACTGCCTGATGGAAGTTGCCGCAGGCACTGCTGATGCCGCTGTGCTGGATCTGACTCTGGCCAACGCCATGATCGGTGAGGGCACCGATTACGCCAACCTGGCCATCAAGGACGAGCTGAACGCCGAGGAATACGGTGTGGCTTTCCGTAAGGGCAGCGATGTAGCCGAGGCTGTCAACGCTGCGTTTGACGAATTGAAAGCTGACGGTACCATGCAGAAATTGGCTGACAAGTACAGCCTGACCCTGGCCGAGTGATGGGCGAGGCGGCTGTTATTTGGGGACGCCTGACCGAATCTTTCTGGCTGAACTGCCAGCTGTTCGGGCTGACGCTGTTGTTTGCGATCCCGCTGGGCCTGGTGGTGGCGTTCGGCTCGATGAGCCGTTTTGCCCCGCTGCGCGGCGTGGTAAAAACCTTTGTCTGGGCGATCCGCGGCACACCGTTGATGCTGCAGATTCTGGTCATCTACTTAGGCCCCGGCCTGATGGGCTTTACCAACCCGTGGCCATCGGGCGGTAGCGGCCGTCTGGTGGCGGCTGTGGTGGCCTTTGCCATCAACTACGCCTGTTATTTCTCGGAAATTTACCGCGGCGGCATTGAGGCTGTGCCCAAGGGCCAGACCGAGGCCGGGCAGGTGCTGGGCATGACCCGCAGCCAGATCTTTTTCAAGGTCACGCTGCTGCAGGTGGTCAAGCGCATTTTGCCGCCCATGGGCAACGAGATCATCACCCTGGTCAAGGATACCTCCCTGGCCAACGTCATCGCCAACAAGGACATCATCATGATGGCCAAGGAGTACAGTGCCAAGGGCCTGATCTGGCCGCTGTTCTCCACGGCTGTATTCTTTCTGATATTTGTTGGCGTACTGACGCTGTTTTTTAGCTGGCTGGAAAAACGGCTGGACTATTTCCGCTAAGGGGGCACGGCTATGGCATTGTTGGAAGTTGCCGGTATCGGCAAAAGCTTCGGCAGCACCGCCGTGCTGCGGGATATTTCGTTTGACTTGCAAAAAGGTGAGGCTCTGGCCATTATCGGGTCCTCCGGCTCCGGTAAAACAACGTTGCTGCGCTGTTTGAACTTTTTGGAGACTG
>OOIF01003170.1_pt1 | contig 10059 bp, 7 predicted proteins | sample 1691961 | NCBI WGS metagenome assembly OOIF01 (sample SAMN06348146, study PRJEB24527) | human gut metagenome | biome: human gut; feature: ankylosing spondylitis patient; material: feces | host: Homo sapiens | place: China | collected 2015-10 | reverse complement strand
GGAAAAAATATTGCACTGATTTTTGAAAAGACCTCAACGCGAACCCGTTGTGCTTTTGAAGTAGCGGCTCATGATCAAGGTGCACAAGTGACTTACATTGATCCAAATTCATCTCAGATTGGGCATAAAGAAAGTATGAAAGACACTGCGAGAGTCCTTGGGCGAATGTATGATGCGATTGAGTATCGAGGCTTTAAACAAAGTACTGTACAAGAACTTGCAGATTATGCTGGTGTGCCGGTGTTTAATGGTTTAACGGATGAGTTTCATCCTACACAAATGCTTGCGGATGTTCTTACGATGATTGAACATTGTGACAAGCCGCTTCATCAAATTAGTTATGTGTATATTGGTGATGCGCGTAATAACATGGGGAATTCTCTTTTATTGATTGGGTCTAAACTTGGGATGGATGTGCGTATTTGCGGCCCTAAAGCCTTATTGCCAGAAGCCGGTTTTGTTGAAATGTGTGAAGGTTTTGCTAAAGAAAGTGGTGCCCGCCTTACCGTAACTGAAGATATTGATAAAGCGGTAAAAGAAGCTGCTGAGTTTGAAGCTCAGGATAAGAAACGTAAAGAGGCGATCGATACAAGAAATGAAGCTGATGCAATGGTATTCCAGACAGAAAAGGCAATCAAGGAAGTCGGCGATAAACTGGATGCCAACGATAAAGCGGCTGTAGAAGCCGATATGCAGGCGTTAAAAGACGTGCTGGCAAAATCAACTCCGGAAAATACATCTGAAGCCGATGTGGCTGAGATCAAAGCTGCGAAGGAAAAACTGATGGAAAGCGCACAGAAACTTTTCACAAAGATGTATGAGCAGGCAGGCGCAGCGGCAGGTGCAGGTGCAGCAGGACCGAATCCAGGTCAGGATGCAGGACCGGCTCCGGAAGGATTCAACGGAGATGATGTCGTAGACGGAGATTATAAAGAAGTTTAAGATATCAGAGGAAACGAGATAAAAGCTTGAAATATCAGGCAAAATGTAAAATAAAAATTCTACGGGATCGTGTAAAAAGCGGTTTCGTAGAATTTTCTTGAGGAAAGGTAGAGTATTCGTATTATGGCAGAGTCAAAGAGAGATTATTACGAGGTGCTCGGCATCGGGAAAGATGCTGATGAGGCGGCGATCAAAAAAGCATACCGTGTACTGGCAAAGAAGTACCATCCCGATATGAACCCGGGGGATGCCGAGGCGGAAAAGAAATTTAAAGAGGCATCAGAAGCATATGCTGTTTTAAGCGATCCTGAAAAACGACAGAAATATGATCAGTTTGGTCACGCGGCATTCGATGGCGGCGCGGGCGGCGCAGGCGGTTTCGGAGGCTTTGACTTTAGCGGTGCGGATTTCAGTGATATTTTCGGCGATATTTTCGGCGACCTGTTCGGCGGCGGAAGACGAGGCGGAAGAAGTAACGGACCGATGCGAGGCGCAAATGTCAGAAAAAGTATAAGAATCACATTTGAGGAAGCGGTTTTCGGATGTGAAAAAGAATTAGATCTTATTTTGAAAGATCCATGTGAAACATGTAATGGAACAGGGGCAAAACCCGGAACATCTCCCGAAACATGCCCGAAATGCGGGGGCCGGGGGCAGGTTGTCTATACATCCCAGTCTTTTTTCGGAACAGTTCAAAATGTGCAGACATGTCCTAACTGCGGAGGCTCCGGTAAAGTGATTAAGGAAAAATGTTCAAAATGCGCAGGAAGCGGATACATTGCAAACCGAAAGAAGATCAAAGTGTCTATCCCGGCAGGAATTGATAACGGCCAGAGCGTTCGTATCAGAGACAAGGGAGAACCGGGAGTAAACGGCGGACCACGGGGAGATCTTCTTGTAGAAGTGAATGTTTCGGCGCATCCGTCGTTAAAACGACAAGATATTCATATTTTCTCTACGCATCCGATTTCATTTGCGGTAGCGGCGCTCGGAGGAGATATTCGTATTCCTACGGTAGACGGAGATGTGATTTATAATGTAAAACCGGGAACGAAAACAGATACAAAAGTGCGCCTTAAAGGAAAAGGAGTTCCGTCTCTTCGTAATCCACAGGCAAGAGGAGATCATTATGTGACGCTTGAGATCCAGACTCCGGAAAGATTAAGTTCGGAGGCGAAAGAAGCGCTGCGAAGATTTGATGAATTGACGGGAAATACACTTCATGAACATGATGAGACAACAGGGAAAGTCGAGAAGAAGAAAAAGAAAGGCTTCATGGAAAAAATGAAAGAGATGAAAGAAGCCTTGGAAGACTAACAGGTAAGAGGATGTCAAAATAAGGCATCCTCTTATTGTATAGACGGAGAAAATGGGAATCGTTTGCAGGGAGAATGATTTTGATGCCAAAGCGGCAAAAATAAAGGAATAGAACTTCTGCTTATATATATCTATAATAAACGATAATAGCAGGCATATGAAAGAAAGTATTGACTTATCGCCGGGAACTCCTTATCCTTTATAAGGTGAAAGATAAATAGCAGAATGAATTTGATAAATTTACAGGAGGCACATAGAAAATGGGTGGATTTTTCGGAGTTGCATCAAAAAAAGACTGTGTATTGGAGTTATTTTACGGCGTGGACTATCATTCTCACCTCGGAACGAGAAGAGGCGGAATGGCTGCGTATGGAAACGGAGAGTTCTGCCGTGCGATCCATAATATAGAAAATGCTCCTTTTCGTACAAAATTTGACAGGGATGTAGATGAGATGAAAGGCAATCTTGGAATCGGATGTATTTCTGATTACGAGCCGCAGCCGCTTCTTATACAGTCGCATCACGGAAGTTTTGCGATCGTTACGGTTGGAAAGATCAATAATGAAGAAGAACTTTTAGAAAAAGTGTTTGAAGAAGGGCATTCCCATTTTCAGGAGATGAGCGGAGGTAAGATCAATGCGACAGAGCTTGTGGCATCTTTGATCTGTAAGAAAGAAACGCTTGTGGAAGGAATCCGTTATGCGCAGGAAACTGTAAACGGCTCTCTTACGCTGCTTCTTATGACGAAAGACGGAATTTATGCGGCGCGTGACAGATATGGAAGAACTCCGGTTGTTGTCGGTAAGAAAGAAGAGGCGTACTGTGTTTCTTTTGAAAATTCAGCGTATATTAATCTCGGTTATGAAGCGTACAAAGAATTAGGGCCGGGAGAGATCGATCTGATTACTCCGGAAAGCGTGGAACAGTTGGTAGCTCCGGGAAAAGAGATGAAGATTTGTTCTTTTTTATGGGTTTATTATGGTTATCCGACTTCCTCTTACGAAGGCGTCAATGTAGAAGAAATGCGTTATAAATGTGGAAGTATGCTTGCAAAGCGCGATGGAGATTCTGTGCATCCTGATATTGTAGCCGGAGTTCCTGATTCTGGGATCGCACATGCGATCGGATATTCTAATGAATCGGGAATACCGTATGCGAGACCGTTTATTAAATATACGCCGACGTGGCCGAGGTCATTTATGCCTACAAGCCAGAGTCAGAGAAATCTGATCGCAAAGATGAAGCTGATTCCGGTGCAGTCTCTGATCGAAGATAAGAAACTGCTTTTGATCGACGATTCTATCGTGCGCGGAACGCAGCTTCGGGAGACGACGGAATTTCTCTATAAGAGCGGAGCGAAAGAAGTGCACGTACGTCCGGCGTGTCCGCCGCTTGTGTACGGTTGTAAGTTTTTGAATTTTTCAAGATCCAAATCAGATCTTGATCTGATCACACGCAGGATCATTCAAGAGGCAGAAGGAGAAAACTGTCCGGCAGAAGTGCTTGCGGAATATGCCGATCCGGACAGCTGCCGTTATGCGAAGATGGTAGAAGAGATTCGGAAGATCCAGAATTTTACGACTCTTCGTTTCCACCGTCTGGATGATCTGATTGCATCGATCGGAATCGATCCGTGTAAAGTGTGTACGTATTGCTTTAACGGAAAAGAATGATCGAAAAACAGCTGCAGAATCATTACAGGGCAGCAAAAGAATAAGTAAAAGGTAGTTTACGGAAAATATCATGCTAAAGAGAGAAAATCATATAGAAATTGACCGGAGAAAGTTTTACAAAACGGTGCTGGCGCTCGTTGTTCCTATGGCTCTTCAAAATCTGATCAACGTAGGCGTGACGGCGGCAGACGTCATTATGTTAGGCGCTGTTGGAGAAAAAGCTTTATCCGGCGCATCTTTGGCAGGACAGATTCAGTATATTATGACATTGTTCCTGTTCGGTCTGACCTCCGGAGCGACGGTGCTCACGGCTCAGTATTGGGGAAAAGGCGACCGGGATGCGATTGAAAAGATATTAGGAATGGCAGTAAAAGCAGCGGTCTGTGTGACGGCGCTTTTTACTGTGTCGGCTCTTGCGGTACCGGAACTGTTAATGCAGGTATTTACAAACGATCCGGTTGTTGTTTCGGAAGGAGTTAAATACCTGAGAATTGTGGCGTTTACCTATATAATGATGGGAGTTACGCAGGCATATTTGTATATTATGCGGAGTGTGGAACGGGTTGTTGTGGCAACAGTTGTCTATCTTCTGTCTCTTATATGCAATATCATAATGAATGCGATTTTCATTTTTGGTCTGCTCGGACTTCCGAAGATGGGTGTGGCAGGAGCGGCGCTTGGAACTCTTTGCGCCCGTATTCTGGAAGTTGTGCTTGTTGCGATATATGCCCGTTTATTTAACAGGGAGATCAGGCTGAGGTTCAAATATGTGCTTCATACGGATAAAATTCTATTTTCTGATTTTATGCGTTATGCCCTTCCGGTTGTAGTCAATGAAGTTTTATGGGGACTTGGAACGGCGGCGAACACAGCGATACTCGGTCATATGGGAAGCGCGGCTGTGGCGGCAAATTCAGTGGCGCAGGTGGCAAGACAGCTTGCGACAGTTGTATCGTTTGGGTTGTCCAGCGCGGCGGCGATCTATCTTGGAAAGACGATCGGAGAGAAAAAGACAGAGTATGCGAAAGCATATGCAAAACGGTTTCTTATATTGAGCATTATCATGGGAATATTGGGAGGAACTGTGATTCTTGCGGTTTCGCCTTTGGCATCGGCGGCACTGACTTTGAGCGGTACGGCAAAAGAATATTTGAGGATCATGTTTTTTGTTATGTCTTATTTTGTTGTCGGCCAGGCGATTAATACAACGCTTGTCGTGGGGGTGTTCCGTTCGGGCGGCGATACGAGATTCGGATTGATTCTCGATATGACGACGATGTGGTGCTGCTCGATATTGTTCGGTTTTCTTGCGGCATTTGTATTTAAGCTAAGTGTGCCGGTTGTTTATGTGATACTTATGAGTGATGAGATTATTAAAATACCGATCACATATAAACGGTATCGAAGTTATAAATGGCTCAACGATGTGACAAGATAACAGTGGAACGGTTGTAAACAGACGTTAAATGAATATGAATAAATGATTAATAAATGAGAAATGATATTCGGGCAAAATCAGTACAAGATTTTGCCCGAATGTGTTATACTTAGAAAAGAGTAAATTATAGAAAGAGGTAGCAGATCATGCCAGAACAGCAAAATACAAACGGATGTACAGAAGAATCTTGCGCAGGATGCGCACATGCAGATTCATGCAGCAGCAAAAAAGAGGATTTCCGTGAACCGGAAAACAAATATTCATCTATTAAAAAAGTAATCGGTGTAGTCAGCGGAAAGGGCGGTGTCGGTAAATCGCTTGTGACGGCGTCGCTCGCAAGAATGATGAGAGAAAAAGGATATACAGTCGGAATTTTAGATGCGGATATTACAGGTCCGTCTATTCCGAAAATGTACGGAATACATGAGAAAGCAAGAGGAACGGAAGAAGGGATTCTTCCATGTATTGCAAAAGATGAGACAAGAATTATGTCGGTCAATCTTCTCCTGGAAGACGAATCCGCGCCCGTTATTTGGAGAGGTCCGATTATTGCGGGAGTTGTGAAGCAGTTTTGGACAGATGTTATGTGGGGCGATATTGATTATCTGTTTGTAGATATGCCGCCGGGAACAGGAGACGTTCCTTTGACAGTATTTCAGTCGCTTCCGGTAGACGGTGTGGTGATCGTGACATCTCCACAGGATCTTGTACAGATGATCGTGAAAAAAGCGGCGAATATGGCGGAACAGATGAATATTCCGGTACTTGGGATCATAGAAAACTACAGTTATGTAAAATGCCCTGACTGTGGAAAAGAGATTAAAGTGTTCGGAGAAAGTCATGTAGAGGAAGCAGCTCGGGAGATGAACGTTCCGGTGCTTGGCCGTATGCCGATTGATATGAAGCTGGCAGAGGCAGTTGAAAATGAGAAGTTTTACGAAGCGGAGAATCCGTATTTGGCAGATGTCAAGTTATAAGAATCATCCTTGCGCCGGCAAGGTATATTGTTGAAAATGTTTTTGCCGATCGGTATAAAAGAGGTGGAAAAATGATAGGTAAGAGAACGGCAATTTGGAAAAGAGAGGAATATTCGTATGAAAGTGAAGAAAGAGATATTCCTTATGTGATAAGTTATATGCATGAAGACGGGCAGATCCGTCCGGCAATGATCGTTGTGCCGGGCGGAGCCTATCGTCAGGTGTCATCATCGGAAGGCGATATCGTCGCACGAACATTTTATAGGGCCGGATACAATGCGCTTGTACTTACATACAGTGTGAATCCGACATCGGAAGGCGAGCCTTTGCACCTTCAGCCGCTTAGAGATCTGGCCAGAACGGTGCGGCTCGTACGTTATTATGCGAAACAGTGCCGGATCGATCCGGAGAAAGTGGCTGTATGCGGATTTTCGGCAGGCGGGCACTTATGCGGAAGTCTCGGAGTTCATTTTCAGGATATAAAAGAAGAAAATTCTCTTCTTAAAGAAGTTTCATGCAGACCGGATGCGATGATACTCGGTTATCCGGTAATCACTTCGGGAAAGTATAGAAACGAAGATTCGTTTTTAGCTTTGCTCGGAGAAGATTCTGATGAAGAAGAGCGGGAATATCTGTCGGTCGAAAAACATGTGACAGAAGAGATGCCGCCGTGTTTTTTGTGGCATACTCTTGAAGATAAGACCGTTTCGGCGGAAAACGGGTATTTGTTTGCCGAAGCATGCAGGAAGGCGGGCGTACCTTATGCGCATCATGTATTTGCGGAAGGGGCACATGGGATGTCTGTCGCCACAGAAGAATGGTTTGAACAAAAACTAAAAGAACGTCCTGATAAATGGACAGAGGAAGAGCAGGTGCATATATATGGCGCATTAGACGAAGTGGGGATGTGGACCGGACTTGCAAAACGATGGTTAAAACGGACGCTTTGCATAAAAGAAAGGCAGGAGATAGACAGTGAGGATTTTATTTATCAGACATGGAGATCCGGATTACATAAATGATACGCTGACGAAAAAAGGACATCGTGAGGCAAAACTGCTTGCCGAACGGGCGGCTGACTTGAATCTCGGAAGCTGTTATGTTTCTCCCCTTGGAAGAGCGAAAGACACGGCGCAGTACTGTCTGGATAAAGTGGGAAAGACCGCACAGACTGTAGAATGGCTGAGAGAATTTCCGGCAAGGATCGATCTGAATCAGGCGGTACATCTTCAAAAGGCTTATCCTACCGCGGAGAAAGAAAATGGTCGGTATGTGCCGAGAATCGTGTGGGATATCGTTCCGTCGTATTGGATGGAACATGGAGAATGTATGGACAGGGATGCGTGGAGAAAATCCGATCTATGCCAAAATTCAGATGCGGTGGAAGTATATGACAGGGTAACTCTTGAGTTTGACAGATTTCTTGCAGAGCATGGATATGTTCGTGAAGGCAGCAGTTATAGAGTGGAGAGAGAATGCACGGAGACCGTGACGTTTTTTTGCCATTTTGGGATTACGTGCGCGTTGTTGTCGCATCTGTGGAATATGTCGCCTTTTTCGGCATGGCAGTATTTTGCGTTTGCTCCGACATCGGTGACGGAAATAGTGACAGAAGAACGAGAGAAGGGAATCGCTTGTTTTCGGGGGTTGAAGCTGGGAGATGCTTCTCATCTTTATGCGGGAAACGAACCGGTTTCCGTTGCCGCCAGGTTTTGTGAAGTATACAGCGATATGAACAGCAGGCATTGAGAGAACAGCTTAAAATTATAGGAGCTTTCGGAAACAGAAGGCAGGGATTGGGGAAACGTACATGTTTCCTATAAGTCCTTGCCTTTTTCATGGATTATATGTTAATATAGGCGTTGGTGCGTATTAAGCATCACATATCCCGTAAAACGAAGTTTCAAAAAAGGAGATATTGTAATGATCAGTGCAAATAATGTAACTCTGCGCGTGGGAAAAAAAGCGCTTTTTGAAGAAGTAAATATCAAGTTCACAGAGGGAAACTGTTATGGTCTGATCGGCGCTAACGGAGCCGGAAAATCTACGTTTTTGAAGATTTTATCAGGTCAGCTTGAGCCGACGAACGGTGAAGTGGCGATCACTCCGGGAGAGCGTCTTTCTTTCTTACAGCAGGATCATTTTAAATATGATGAATATCCGGTTCTTGATACGGTGATCATGGGGAATGCCCGACTGTATGAGATTATGAAAGAAAAAGAAGCGATTTATGCAAAAGAAGATTTCACGGATGAAGACGGAATAAAGGCAAGTGAACTTGAAGGTGAATTTGCTACGATGAACGGATGGGAAGCTGAATCAGACGCGGCGTCTCTTTTGAATGGTCTTGGAATCGAGACAGATCTTCATTATAAAATGATGAAAGATACGACAGGTCCGCAGAAGGTGAAAGTGCTTCTCGCACAGGCGCTGTTCGGTAATCCGGATATTTTGCTTCTTGACGAGCCGACAAACCACCTTGATCTGGATGCGATTGCGTGGCTTGAGGAGTTTTTGATTAATTTTGAAAATACGGTGATCGTTGTGTCTCATGACCGTTATTTCTTAAATAAAGTATGTACGCAGATCGCAGATATTGATTATGGAAAAATACAGCTTTATGCGGGAAATTATGATTTCTGGTATGAATCAAGTCAGCTTCTTATCCGTCAGATGAAAGAAGCAAATAAGAAAAAAGAAGAGAAGATCAAAGAACTTCAGGACTTTATTTCCCGATTCAGCGCAAATGCTTCAAAATCAAAGCAGGCGACATCGAGAAAGCGCGCCCTTGAGAAAATCCAGCTTGACGAGATCAAACCGTCCAGCAGAAAATACCCGTATATTGATTTTCGTCCGAATCGTGAGATCGGAAACGAAGTGCTTACGGTAGAAGGTCTTTCTAAAACGATCGACGGCGTGAAAGTGCTTGACAATATCAGCTTTACTCTCGGTCACGATGATAAAGTCGCTTTTGTCGGAAGTAATGAAGTCGCAAAGACAGTTCTTTTTAAGATCCTGATCGGAGAGATGGAACCGGACGAAGGAACTTATAAATGGGGAGTGACAACTTCTCAGGCATATTTCCCGAAAGATTTCGGCGGAGAATTTGACAGTGATTATAATATCACAGAATGGCTGACACAGTATTCCGAAGAAAAGGATGTCACATATGTTCGCGGATTCCTCGGAAGAATGCTCTTCTCAGGCGAGGACGGTGTGAAGAAGCTGAAAGTTCTTTCAGGAGGAGAAAAAGTACGCTGCCTTCTTTCTAAGATGATGATTTCAGGAGCAAACGTTCTTCTTCTTGATGAGCCGACAAACCATCTTGACATGGAATCGATCACAGCTCTTAATAATGGACTGATCAAATTCCCGGGAGTTTTACTTTTTACGTCTCGGGATCATCAGATCGTACAGACGACTGCAAACCGTATTATGGAAATCGTTCCGGGTGGACAACTGATCGACAAGATTACGACATATGACGAGTATCTTGAAAGTGACGAGATGGCAAGAAAGAGACAGACATATACTGTTTCGACTGAGGAAGATGATTAAAGGTTGATTAAATTTGAAATATCCTCTTTCTTTTTGGAAATAATTCTGTTATAATGTAAAAGCTGTGTATGGAAATCATGCACAGCTCTTCATGGAGACGTATCGAAGTGGTCATAACGGGGCGCACTCGAAATGCGTTTGCCCTCCGGGGCAC
>OOIF01003162.1_pt1 | contig 10076 bp, 9 predicted proteins | sample 1691961 | NCBI WGS metagenome assembly OOIF01 (sample SAMN06348146, study PRJEB24527) | human gut metagenome | biome: human gut; feature: ankylosing spondylitis patient; material: feces | host: Homo sapiens | place: China | collected 2015-10 | reverse complement strand
GCGGGTGGTTTTTTGTTTCGCGCCTGCCAGGCGCTCAACAGGCTAAAGCCCATAACGAAACGGGCCGTCCCGAAAGGGGCGGCCCGTTGGTGTTTTCGGCGCAGGATGGTGCGCGGTGGAGCGGGAAGCGGCGGAAAAAGCAAGGGCCCGGGAGGACACGGAGAACATCCTTCCCGGATCCTTGGGAGCCGTCGTCTGCAGCCGACAGGCTCCATGATCGTGTCTGCATGCTAATGCTGGGGGGCGCCTTTCCCGGTCAGGGGGCGGGAATGTTCCCGCTCTTCCGTTGGCTCCGTTCCTTCCGTTTTCTTGCCCAGGGCCAGCAGGGCCACACCGCCGAAAAGCAGGCCCATACCTGCCAGCTCCTGCCCGCCGACAGGCTCATGCAGCAAAAAGATGCCCCAGCAGGCGGCGCCCAGCGGCTCCACCAGGGCCAGCGTGGCGGCCATGGCCGTGGGGGTGCGGCGCAGCCCGGCCAGGGTAAGGCTGAAGGCCAGGGCGGCGGTCACGACGCCCAGATACAGGGTCATCCCCATCCCCTGGGGGTGCAGCAGCCAGAGCGGCGGCGTGCAGAAATGGACGGGCAGCAGCAGGAGCCCGCTGCCCGCGCAGAGCAGGAGCATGATGTGCTCCGGCGCGTGGGTCCGACCCAGAGGCTTGCTGAAGACGAAGTAAGCGCCGTAGCAGGCCCCCGCCAGCAGGGGCAGGAGCAGGGCGGCCGTGCTGGTGTCCTGGCTGCTGCCCAGATTGAGCAGCACGAGCCCCCAGGCCCGTGGCCGGGTACCAGATGCGGGCAGGGCGTTCGCCCAGGATGATGCGGGCCAGGATGGCGGCCATGACGGGAGAGAAGCCGATGGCCGTCACCGTGCCCACGGCGACGCCCGCCTGCTGGACGCCCCAGAAGAAAAAGACCTGGAAGCCCAGCAGGCCCAGCGTGGCGGGGATGAGCCAGCGCAACTGCCAGTGCCGCAGCCCCGCGGGCAGGGAATGCCGGCAGGCGCACCAGGCCCAGAGGGCCAGCGCCCCGATCTGCATGCGCAGGGCCCCGATGCCCAGAGGATGGCTGCCATCCGGGGCCAGGGCCTGCACGGTGCCGGTGGTGCTGAAGCACAGGGCGCCGAGGATGATGCACAAAGGGCCGCCGGCCAGCAGGGAAGAGCCGCAGGAAAGCCGCCCGGGGCTCGCTGAGATGCTCATGGTACGTCAACTCCATCTGTAAGGACGTTCGCCAGTCCGCATGAGCAGGCCGGTGATGTGGGTCACAAGGCTGTGCCGTAAGGCACAAGCTAGCCTGAGGGCAGCAATTTCCATGCCGCATCAGGGTGATTTGGACGATCTTCAATTATATTGGCTGCGTAAGGTTGTTTTGCCTTCATCTGCGGGCCGGGAGCCCTTGGCTCAGGGCATTCATGGCCGGTGACCGATGCCGCTGTCGCGGGTCTGTCTGCAGGGATGGGCTGCATAAGGCAGATAAATCAAGGTGCTGGAGGGGGTGCCCGGCTGAAGGGGCCTCAGGAGGGTGTGGTTAGCCAAATAATCACAAGCGGGTCTTTTTTTACAGAATGTAATATAAATTTTGATATAAAAATCAAAACTTTTTTATTTTACTTATCATTTTTTTAAATTTAAATAATGGTTATTATTCTTTTTTCGTGAGAAAACGGGATATTGTCCGACATAGGGAAGTTTTTCACATATGGCACGCTTATTGCTGTGCAGGGAGGGACTATAGTTTTCGCCCGGGAGTTCACCAAAGGGTGCAACGACCAGGCTTCATGTGCATGTATGGCAGCCATAACAAGCAATCCGCAGCGGTATCAAATTCATAACGGAGAAAATGGTATGTCGGAACAGGTCAAGTTGGAAAAGTCCCTCTCGCCGTTGCAGGTGTGCGCACTGGCTTTGGGCTCCATTGTCGGTTGGGGTTGCTTTGTGCTGCCCGGTGATATGTTCCTGCCCCAGGCCGGTCCTGTGGGTACCCTGCTTGGTTTCTTTGTAGGTGCCTGCCTGATCAGCTTCGTTGCTGTATGCCTCAGCTACATGGTCAAATATGCCCCTGTTGCTGGCGGTGCTTTTGCTTATGCGTATATCGGTTTTGGCCCCAGCGCCGCTTTTGTTTGCGGCTGGGCGCTTGTGATCGGCTATCTTGCCATTGTTGCTATCGACATCGCAGCCCTTTCGGTCATTTTCCGCTTCCTCTTCCCCGGTGTGTTTGAGTTCGGAGAGCTCTATTCCATCGCCGGCTGGACCGTGTATTCCGGTGAAGTCATATTGATGACGGCCGGTACCCTCTTCTTCGGTTACATCAACTACCGCGGTATCGGCTTTGCCGGCGCCCTGCAGCTGATCCTGGCCTTCATGCTGACCTTCGGTATCCTGGCCCTGTTCGGCGGCGTGCTGACCCTGGATACCGCCAGCGTGGCCAACCTGAGCCCCGCCTTCTCCGACAAGCGCAGCATGATCGCCTGCGTGCTGCTGGTCTTCGCCATCTCTCCCTTCCTGTTCGTGGGCTTCGATACCGTGCCCCAGGCTGCTGAAGAATTCGCCTTCGATCCTTCCCGTGCCCGCAACATCATGGTCGTCGCCATCTTCTGCGGCGTGCTCCTGTACGCCATGGTGATGCTCTCCGTGGGCATGGCCGTGCCGTATCCTGAACTGCTGGCCAAGCTCGACGCCCAGCGCGCCACCGGCGGCGCCGCCTGGGGCACCGGTGAAGTGGCCACCATGGCCTTCGGCAAGTTCGGCTCCATCGTGCTGGCCGTGGCCGTGTTCGGCGCCGTGTGCACCGGTACCAACGGCTTCTTCATCGCCACCAGCCGCCTGCTGCTCAGCATGTCCCGCAGCGGCATCCTGCCCGCCTGGTTCGGTGAGATCCATCCCAAGTACCGCACCCCCTACAAGGCCATCCTGTTCACCATCATCGTCGTGCTGCTGACTCCCTTCGCCGGCCGCTCCGCCGTGGCCTGGACCGTGGACATGAGCTCCGTGGGTACCGGTATCGGCTACCTGTTCACCTGCCTGGCCGCCCGCCGCGTGATCATGGGCAGCGAAGGCGTGGACAAGAAGGGCCTCAAGCTGTTCTGCTGCGCCGTGGGTACCATCACCGCCGTCATGTGCATCCTGCTCCTGCTGGTGCCCGGTTCCCCCGCCCGCATCGGTACCGCCCCCTTCATCTGCCTGGCCGTGTGGGTCGTGCTGGGCTTCATCTTCTACTTCTCCAACAAGAAGCACTGGATCTCCCTGCCTGAAGAAAAGGTCCGTGAGAACGTGCTGGGCCGCAAGGACATCGCGGTCTTCTTCAAGAAGTAACCTCCGGCGGCTCCCCGCAAGGGGAGCCGGACACTGGCTGTCCGTTCGCCGGACCGCCTTTCATGGAAGCCGCCCTGCCCCCCGGGGCGGCTTTTTTATCGGGCTCCCGGCGCCCCTTGCCAAAACGGCATGGGGCCCCTATGCAGGAGCAGCAATCCAGATCATGCGGGACGCCGCGGCCCCGGGAAGACCGGCGGCGGGGCAGCGTCCACAGGAGGGAAGGTTATGCCCGAAGCTACGGACCTTTTTGTTTTCTTCGCCTGGATCCTGGGCGGTTTCGTCTCCGGCGTGAGCGGCATCGGCGGGGCCATGGTGGCCTTTCCCCTGCTGGCGCTGGTCATCCCCGTCCATCAGCTCATCGCGCTGACGTGCATCATCAACGTGGTCATGGACGGCTGTCTGGCCGGCATGCATTTTCGCCATTGCCGGCTTTCTTCCCTTTGGCCCATGCTGGCGGGGTCCGTGCCCGGGTCCTTCGCCGGGCTCTATATCCTGCAGATCTGTTCCGGCGCCGTCCTGCAGGGGGCCGTGGGCCTGCTGCTGCTTTACTATGTGTACTGGCAGATGACCTACCGCGCCGCACAGGGGCCTGTGTCCCACCCGCAGATGCTGGGTGCCGCGGCGGGCTTCGGGGCCGGGCTGCTGGGCACGGCCATCTCCTTCGACGGCCCGCCCATCGGCGCCTATGGCCTGTGCATGGGCTGGGAGCCGCGCGTCTTCCTGGGCACGCTGGGCGTCTTTTTCGTGATCCGCGGTTCCCTCACCGTGATCCTGCAGGCCACGGCCGGCTTCTATACCCCGGAAGTCCTGGGCTATGCCCTGTACGGGGCGCCCGGTGTCATCCTGGGCACGCTGCTGGCCTTCCCCGTGGCCAAGCGCATCCCGCAGGAGACCTTCCGCAAGGTCCTGCTGGTCATCATCGGGGTGGCCGGGGCGGTCTGCCTGGTGCGCGCCTTCCTGTAGGCCCCTTTCCAGGGCATGTATGCGGAACGGCCGGACATGTGTCCGCCGGCCGTTTTCATCGTTTGCCGGTATACCGGAGAGCAGGATCAGTCTTCGTTCTCGATGTGCAGGACCTTCATGCGGTAGTGCAGGCCCGCCGGGGTCAGCTCCATGATCCGGGCAGCCTTGGCCACGTTGCCGCCGGTCACGCGCAGTACGTTGCGGATGCAGCTGGATTCGTATTCGTGCAGGCAGGTCTTGATGGAGACGCTGTCGCCGCGCCGGATGCCGCGGTAGTCGAAGTAGTCCGGCGTCGTGGCCGCGGAGACCGGCATCTGGGGCTCCGCGCGCATCATGTTCGGCAGGGGCGGGCGCAGGTCGTCATCGGCGGGCTGGAGGTTGCAGGCCTCGCGGAAGTGGCGCGGCAGGTTGTGGACGGTGATGATGTCGCTGCCGTCCAGCAGGGCCAGGCTGCCTTCGATGACGTGGGCCAGTTCGCGGATGTTGCCGGGCCAGGGGTAACGGCGGAAGATGCCCATGACCTCGTCGTCCAGAGTGACGCCGGCGGTCTTCATGGCCAGTTCCGAGCGGTTGATGATATGCCGGACCAGCAGGGGGATGTCGTTCTGGCGCTTGCGCAGGGGCGGCACGGCGATGCCCACCACGGCCAGACGGTAGAAGAGGTCGCGGCGCAGCAGGCCCTGGTCCACGGCCCGCAGGGGATGCTCGTTGAGGATGCTGATGATGCGCACGTTGATGGGGATCTCCGTATGGGAGCCCAGACGGCGCACGCGCTTTTCCTGGATGACGCGCAGCAGTTTGGCCTGCAGGCCCAGGGGCATGGAGTTGAGCTCGTCGAAGAGCAGGGTGCCGCAGTTGGCCTTTTCGAACAGGCCGGGCTTGTCCGGGGCGTCGGTGTAGGCGCCCTTGACCGTACCGAACAGGATGCCTTCCAGCAGGTTTTCCGGGATGGCGGCGCAGTTGACCGGGATGAACGGATGCCCGGCGCGGCTGCTGGCCGAGTGGATGGCCTGGGCGAACAGTTCCTTGCCGGTGCCGCTCTCGCCCCAGATCATGACCGGCGAGGAGCTGGTGGCCGCGGAGCGGGCTTCATGGATGCATTCCTGCAGGGCTTCGTCCCGGCCCACGATGCTGGAGAAGGTGTAGTAGCTGTAGGGCGTGTCCGCGTTGCAGGGCTTGAGGGGGCGGCGCGACTCCGAAACGTGGGCGGTGTTGCCCGTCCAGATGGTGAAGGCGATGACGCCGTCCTTGCGCCCGTGGTCGAACAGGGGGAAGAAGTCCGTCACCGTGCTGGCCAGGAAGTTGGTGGAGGTGGCGTACCAGTAGGCTTTTTTGAGCAGGGGCTTGCCGGTCTGGAGGCATTCCATGGTGGGGATGACCTCCAGCTCGTGGGGGACGTAGAGGCTGGTGATGTGCTGCCCTTCCACGGGGATGCGGGTGAAACCGTCGGCACGGCGCTGGATGGGGTTCATGTATTCGCAGATGCCGTCGGCATCGACCACGGCCACACCGATGCACATATTGTCCCAGATGGCCCGGACCTGCGGCGTCAGTACCGAGGCCCGGTTGACGTTGTAGAACTGGCGGCTGTTGAACATGCTTTTCCCCCTGGATAAGGGACTTTTATAAAGAGAAAGTTTTTTTGATTTTCATTAAAATTTCTTTATTTTTTCTTTCCAGTCAAGATGTTTATTTATTTAAATAAAAACAAATAGTTAAATATGAAAAACGGCAATTTGTCCATTTTGGCACAGCCTATGCTTTAAACTGGATAGCGGCACGGAGCGCGCCCGGCGCGTCCCTGCCCCGACATGCAAACAACATCGCCTTTCAGGAGATCGTCATGACCGTACATCAGTTCGAAGACAACGCCGCCAAGGGCGCCCAGGGTTACGCCATCAACTGGGACACCGCCGAAGCCCGCGTGAAAGACCTCAAGGCCTATCTCATGAACGCCCCTCAGGTTATGGACCCCGAGCGGCTGCAGTTCCTGAACGAGGTGTATGAGGAGTTCCAGGGCGAACCCGTTTTCTACATCCGCGCCAAGCTGCTGGAACGCGTGCTGACCAAGAAAAAGATCTTCCTGGACGGCAACCCCATCGTGGGCACCCTGACCGGTACCCGCGCCGGCGTGTACGCCTATCCTGAATGGAACGTGGCCTGGATCAAGGAAGAGATGCAGATGGCCAAGATGGCCTCTCTGGGCGAGATGAAGATCCCCCAGGAGACCACCGAGCTGCTGGAAAAGACCTACAAGAAGTGGAAGGGCCGCACCTGCATCGACCTGAACAACAAGATGTTCAAGGACAAGTACGGCTTCAACCCCGCTCCGTACTCCAAGGCCGGCGTGTACTATGACAACGTCAGCGTGGCCAGCGGCTCCGGTATCGCCGACTACCCCCTGGCTCTGAACAAGGGCCTGCGCTGGGTCATCGACGACATCAAGAAGCGTCTGCTGGAATGCCCCACCACCCTGGCCAACAAGGAAAAGCATGACCTGTACCGCGCCATGATCGTGGCTACGGAAGCCGTCATCGCCCACTCCCACCGTTACGCCGATCTGGCCGAGAAGACCGCCGAGACCGAGACCGATCCCAAGGCCAAGGCCGAACTGCTGGAGATCGCCGAGATCTGCCGCCGCGTGCCCGAATTCCCGGCCCGCAACTTCCGTGAAGCCATCCAGTCCTTCTGGTTCATCCACCTGGCCATCGAAGTGGAACAGATGGCCTGCGCCTGCTCCCCGGGCCGCTACGGTCAGTACATGTACCCCTTCTACAAGAAGGACATCGAAGAGGGCAATCTGACCCGCGAACAGGTGCTGACCCTGCTGAAGTTCCAGTGGATCAAGCATCTTGAGCTGGCCGAATACCAGGGCGGCTCCTACGCCATGACCCTGTCCGGCCACACCGGCCAGAGCATCACCATCGGCGGCGTGGACGCCAACGGCAACGACGCCAGCACCGAGCTGGAAGAACTGCTGCTGGAAACCCAGATCCAGATGAAGAACATCCAGCCCACGCTGACCCTGCTCTACCATCCCAAGCTGAAGGAATCCTACATGCAGAAGGTGGTGGAATGCATCCGCGGCGGTTCCGGCCAGCCCCAGATCCTGAACAACAACGTGGTCATCCAGCGCAACCTGGCCCGCTTCTCCCAGTACGAAGGCGGCATCACCCTGGAAGACGCCCGTAACTGCGGCAACTACGGCTGCGTGTCCACCGGCATCTGCGGCAAGGGCAGCTTCATCACCCAGGAAGACCAGCCCTGCCTGGCCAAGATCGTGGAACTGATGCTCTATAACGGCAAGGATCCGCTGACCAAGAAGCAGCTGGGCATCGAGACCGGTGATCCGACCCAGTTCCAGAGCTTCGACGAAGTGTACGACGCCTACAAGAAGCAGCTGCGCCACATCTTCGGCATCTCCCGCAAGCACTCCGACCTGAGCCAGATGGCCCGCCTGCAGGTGGTGCCCAGCATCTTCCGCTCGGTCATGTACGACGGCTGCATCGAAAAGGGCATGTGCGAAGAAGCCGGCGGCACCCGTTATCCCCAGGTCAACCCCATCATGACCGCCGGCGTCGACGCCGCCAACTCCCTGCTGGCCATCAAGCACCTGGTGTTCGACACCAAGAAGATCACCATGGAACAGCTGATGGAAGCCCTGAAGGCCAACTTCGAAGGCTATGAGGACATCCGCAAGATGTGCTTCGAAGCCCCCAAGCACGGCAACGACTACCCCGAAGTGGAAGGCTTCGTGCAGCAGTACTACCGTGACGTGGACGAGATCCACCACTCCGTGGGCCCGGACTGCTTCGGCCACCGTACGCCCCTGGACGCCTACTCGCTGTCCTACCACAACTACTTCGGCTCCCTCATGGGCGCCCTGCCCACGGGCCGCAAGGCCGGTGTGGCCCTGACCGACGGCAGCGTGTCCGCCATGCCCGGCACCGACCATGAAGGCATCACCGCCCTCATCAAGTCCGGCGCCGAAGCCATCGACACCGTGCGCTACGGGGCCAACCACTTCAACGTCAAGTTCGTGCCCTCCGCCCTGGAAGGTCCCAACGGCGCCCGCACGCTGATCTCGCTCATCAAGACCTACTGCGACTTCGGCGGCTCGCACATCCAGTTCAACTGCGTGAGCTCCGACACCCTGCGCGACGCCCAGGCTCATCCGCAGGACTACACCGACCTGGTGGTCCGCGTGGCCGGCTTCAGCGCCTACTTCACCCGCCTGGACAAGGGCGTGCAGAACGAGATCGTCAAGCGTACCGAGTACGCTTCCTAACTTCACATAACCTCCGGCCTTGGGACCGCGTCCGCAAGGGCGCGGTCCCTGCCGGTTGTATCACCGGGAAGGACGCCATGAGCCAGGGAATGATCTACAACATCCAGAGGATGTCCGTGCAGGACGGGCCCGGCCTGCGGACCACGGTCTTTCTGAAAGGCTGCCCTCTGCGCTGCCTGTGGTGCAGCAATCCCGAATCGCAGCAGTTCACGCCGCAGATGCTGCTGTTCGACAATCTTTGCGTGGGCTGCGGAGCCTGTATGCGGGTCTGTCCCAGCGGCGCCGTGGTGCCGCTGGAGGGCGGCAAGATGGGCCGCGATACGGAAAGATGCACCCATTGCGGCGCCTGTACCGAGGTCTGTCCCAGCAAGGCGCGCGTCATGTCCGGCCGTATCATGACCGTGGAAGACGTCATGGAAGTGGTCCGCAAGGACTGGCTCTTCTACGAGAACTCCGGCGGCGGCGTGACCTTTGGCGGTGGCGAGCCCACGTCGGGCGGGCAGTTCTTCCTCGATCTGGTGCAGACCGCCCATGACGAGGGCCTGCACGTCACCGTGGATACCTGTGGCTTCTGCCCCGAGGACCGCTTCGACAAGACCATCGACCTGGCCGACCTTTTCCTGTTCGACTGCAAGCACATGGACCCGGAACAGCACAAAAAGCTCACCGGGCAGGACAATGCCCTCATCCTGCGCAACCTGGAGGCCGCGCTCGCTTCCTCCACCGAAGTGCGCGTGCGCATGCCCCTGATGCCGGGCCTCAACGATTCCGACGAGAACCTGGCGGCCATGGCGGCCTTTTTGGGGCGTTTCGGCCGCAGGCAGGTGGAGATCATGCCCTGCCATGCCTTCGGCAAGAGCAAGTACGCCGCCCTGGGCAAGCCCTACCCCGATGTGCAGCAATACACCCCTGAAGGTCTCAAGGCCGCGGAAGAGCGCTTTGCCCGCCACGGTCTTGTCCCTGTCATCGTATAACCCTTGATGGAGAAAACAATGTTCACCGTTACTGTTGACGAGAGCATGCTGGAAAAGCTTCGCGGCATGCTGGAAGACGAGGATGAAGGTACTTGTGTGCGTCTGCGCGAATACAAGGTCGGCGGCGGTTGACATGCCAAGATCGTGCTCGGTCTGGGCATGGATGAATTTGACGAAGACGAAGACGTGCAGATCGACATCGACGGCGTTCCCTTCGCCGCGGAGAAGGATTTTCTGGAAAAGTACGGGACGGCCTTCACGCTGAGCTACGGCGAGAACAAGGAAGTGGTCCTGACCGCCAACCAGGCCTAATCTCCCGGGGATGTCCCGGGCGAGTACGGTAAAGCCTCCTGCCCTGGCAATGCCATCGCGAAGGGCTGCCGTAAGCGCCGGTTTCCCCGTCCGACGACGCCGTCCTGACGCTGGCGACTGCCGCCATCAGGGCGAATACGCGGGAGCCTGTCCATTTTGGACAGGCTCCCTTTTTTTATGGGCTTTAGCCTGTTGAGCGCCTGGCAGGCGCGAAACAAAAAACCACCCGC
>OOIF01003161.1_pt1 | contig 10083 bp, 5 predicted proteins | sample 1691961 | NCBI WGS metagenome assembly OOIF01 (sample SAMN06348146, study PRJEB24527) | human gut metagenome | biome: human gut; feature: ankylosing spondylitis patient; material: feces | host: Homo sapiens | place: China | collected 2015-10 | reverse complement strand
ACTTTACCCCAGTATCAGTACAAGAGAAAGCATGGCTTTTTCTATAACCTTAAAAAGTATCGTGTACTGACACTGATGTGTGTACCGGCAATCGTATTTTTCTTTGCATTTAACTACATGCCGCTCCCAGGCATCTATGTGGCATTCGTTAAGTACAATTACAGAGACGGTATTTTCGGAAGCAAGTTTGTGGGTCTGCAAAACTTTGAGTTTCTAATGCAGTCTGGAAAGCTCCTCGACCTGACAAAGAACACGATTCTTTACAACTTGGCTTTCATCTTCTTAGGAAACATCATTGCGATGTTAATGGCAGTTTTGTTAAACGAGATCCACAATAAGTATTTTAAGAAGGTTTCACAGACATTGATGTTCCTTCCATACTTCATCTCACAGGTTCTTGTTGGTTTCCTTGTATTCAACCTGTTAAACTACGATACCGGATTTATCAATGGTATTTTAGTAAAGCTGGGTATGGAAAAATGGCAGCCGTATTCCGATAAGAGTGTATGGCCACCAATCTTAATTGTCGTATATCTGTGGCAGGTAACTGGTTATAACTCAGTTGTTTATTTCGCATCTATCTGTGGTATTGATACTTCTATCATTGAGGCAGCAAGAGTGGATGGTGCAAACTGTTTCCAGAAGATTCGCTACATTATTCTGCCAAGTCTTCGAAGCACAATCGTTATCTTACTTTTGTTCGCACTTGGCGGTATCGTAAAAGGAAACTTCGGTCTGTTCTACAACATCGTCGGAACGAACCCATTGTTGTATGACACTACTGATATTATTGAGACTTATGTATATCGAAGCACAATGACGGATTTCAACTTTTCAACGGCATCTGCAGTCGGCCTGTATCAGTCTATCATCGGATTCTGTATCGTTATGGCAAGTAACTTTGCTGTTAAGAAGATTGATCCTGAGTACGCATTATTCTAAGGAGGGAGAAAGAAATGGCAAAATCGACAGTAAAAGGTACGAAAATCAAGCTGGATCGCTCCGATATTATAATCCGTACAATAGGATATGTAGTAGTTACGTTTTATGCACTCGCTTGTGTACTTCCATTTTTGATCATCATCGGAACATCATTTACATCGGAGGAAGTGATCCGTACAGAAGGAGCGCAGCTGTTCCCGAAGCAGTTTACAACAAAGGCTTATGAGATGGTACTTCAGGGTGGTGCAATCTGGAAGTCTTATGGACTGACTATTACGATGACCTTAACTGGTACACTCGTTGGTCTGGGCATCATTTCAATGACTGGATATGCTTTGCAGAGAAAGGATTTCCCATTCCGCAATGTAATCTCATTCTACATCTATTTTACCACACTGTTCTCAGCAGGTCTGGCTCCGTACTACCTGTTAATGACACAGACCTACAAGCTGCAGGATAACTACTTAGCAGTATGGCTTCCGCTTTTAATGTCATCTTGGCTGATCATTTTGATGAAGAACTTTGTAAAGTCCATTCCTCATGAGATCACCGAGTCTGGTAAGATTGATGGAGCTGGTGATATGAAGATATTTACCGCACTGATTCTTCCAATGTTAAAGCCGGCACTTGCAACAATCGGTCTGTTCCTTGCAATCGGTTATTGGAATGAGTGGTATCAGTCATCACTGTTTTTAAGTGAGAAGGTTAGTGTTTATCCGCTGCAGTATACTTTGTATAAGGTTGTAAATAAGGTAAACAGCTTAAAGAGTACAGTAGCAGGTCAGTATGTTGACCTGTCAGATCTTCCATCAAATGGACTTAAGATGGCAAATGCAATCTTAGCAACAGGACCAGTTATTCTGATTTATCCATTTGTACAGCGCTACTTTATCGGCGGTATCACAGTCGGAGCCGTAAAGGGCTAATGATTTTTGATTAATAGCAGGTATCCTGCATTAATAGATACTTAACAAAGAAAACAAGCGAGGAGAAGACTCGCACAAAGAAGGAGGAATTTTAATATGAAGAAGAAGTTTCTTGCATCCGCATTGGCAGCATCTATGGTAGGAACAATGTTCGCATCAATGCCGGCATTCGCAGAGGAAGAGTCCAGCAGCGCAGCAGCAGAAGAGGTTACAAGCGCATCAGCAGAGGAAGAGTCCAGCAGCGCAGCAGCAGAGGCAACTACGGGCGAGGTTCCGAATTATGATGATGTCTGGGCAGAGAAGTGGGCAGATGTTGATACATCTGAGCATGTAGTCATCAATTACATGGTTACTGGTGATGCACCGACAAACGATGCAACACAGAAGATGTTAGATGAACTGAATGCAATCCTGACCGAGAAGGTTAACGCAGAGCTGCAGATTTACTACATCGGCTGGACCGATTATCTGTCAAACTACAACCTGACTCTGGCTCGTATGGATGGTTCTGTAGACTTAGTTGGTACTGCTACTGACTGGCTGGATGCATGGCCAAACGCAAAGAATGGTGCTTTCCTTGAGTTAAGTGATGAGATGCTTGCAAAGTATGCACCAGTTACTTATGAGACTGTTCCGCAGGAAGACTGGGATCTGTGTAAGTACAATGACAACATTTATCTGATGCCAGAGGATAACTACGCACAGTGGACAAATCATGGTTTTGCATATCGTCTTGATTTTGCAAAGCTAGCAGGTCTTGAGAATGGCGTTCACAGCTGGGAAGATATGACTACATATTTCAAGTATGTATGCGAGCACAAGGATGAGCTTGGTATCGTAACTCCTTGGGATTCTGATGGTAGTGCATATGCAACTATGGCAGGCGGCTGGGTTTCTTCCCACAGCGATTTCGTAGCAATCGATGGTTTGTCATCAGCAGCTTTATGGGGAGGTACAAAGGATGACCTGTACACCATCGTTAGCCCATTCTATACTGATGCAGATATGATGGTTGAGTTTGCAAAGACAATGAAGGAATGGGATGAGATGGGCGTTTGGAAGACAGACGTTCTGAACAATACTTCTGCTGATAACAGAGAGGACTTCAAGCTTGGAAAGACCGCTGCTGAGCAGCATCATACTCAGACTTGGACTGATCTTGTAAGTAAGACTCCAGAGAACGTACCGGGTGCTGAGGTTGGCTTCTTCTGGTTCGGCGAGGAAGAAAAGAATGTTACTGCTTTGAATATTACTCACGGTGCAATGGCAGTTTCCTACGGTTCTGAGAACCCAGAGAGAGCTCTGATGGTTTATGATTTACTGAGAAATGATGCTGAGTGCTACGACCTGTTCAACTATGGTCAGAAGGGTGTTCAGTGGGATGTTAACGATGAAGGTCTTCGTATTGTTCCAGAATCCTATAATCCTGATACTGAGTCCATCACAACTAATTTCTGGTGGGGACGTAACGATCTGTTAGAGATCCGTGACGCTACAAAGGATTGGGACAAGATTGATGTGATGTATAAAGAATTAGAGGATGCATCAATTGGTTATCCTTATGGCAAGTTTGTTGCAAATGTTGATGACATTCAGTCCTACATCAACAATATCGGTGAGGTTAACACAAACTACATGAAGCAGATCGCAAGTGGTAAGTACACTGGCACCGCAGAAGAGATCGTTGCTGAGTATCAGCAGGCTCTGAAGGATGCAGGTATGGATATCGTTATCGAAGAGCTTCAGAAGCAGCTGACCGAAGTTTACGGTGACGCAGAATAATAAAAAAATAGCAGCTACCCACAGTAATGGGTCAGTAAACGCGTAAAGGGCGGGGTGACCTTTGGTCATCCTGCTCTTTTTTGTAATAAATGTAAATGGGACGAGACGGCTGATCTTTACGGAGGCAAGATTCAGCATCGAGGACCTTTAGAAAGAGGAGCAATGATGACACATACATTTGAGATCAAAGACAATTTTTATCTGGACGGCAAGCCATTTCAGATCATCTCTGGTGGAATACACTATTTTCGTGTAGTTCCGGAATACTGGAAGGATCGTCTGGAAAAATTAAAGGCGATGGGATGCAATACAGTTGAGACTTACATTCCTTGGAACATGCATGAACCAAATAAGGGCGAGTTCCATTTTGACGGAATGCTCGACATTGCAAAATTTGTAAAAACAGCACAGGAGTTAGGTCTGTGGGTGATTATTCGCCCATCACCATATATCTGTGCAGAATGGGAGTTTGGCGGACTGCCGGCTTGGCTTTTGGCAGAAGATGGCATGAAGCTTCGCGGCTGCTATAAGCCGTTCTTAGATTATATTCGTTCTTATTATAAAGAACTGTTCAAGGTTTTGGCACCGCTTCAGGTAAACTACGGTGGACCAGTCATCATGATGCAGGTAGAAAATGAGTATGGCTACTATGGTGATGACACAGAGTATCTTGAGACAATGAAGCAGATCATGATCGATTTTGGTACTGTTGTACCTCTTGTTACATCAGATGGACCTATGCATGAGTCTCTTTCCTGTGGTCACTTAGAAGGTGCTCTTCCGACTGGAAACTTTGGTTCACGCACCGAGGAGCGTTTTGAAATATTGAAACAGTATACAAATGGCGGTCCTTTAATGTGTACCGAGTTCTGGGTTGGCTGGTTTGACCATTGGGGCAATGGCGGCCATATGAGAGGAAATTTAGAGGAGAGCACAAAGGATCTTGACAAGATGCTTGAGCTTGGCCATGTCAATATTTACATGTTTGAGGGCGGCACAAACTTTGGCTTTATGAATGGATCTAATTATTATGATGAGCTGACACCAGATGTTACTTCCTATGATTATGATGGTGTGCTTACAGAGTCTGGTGATATCACAGAGAAATATCGCCGCTATCAGGAAGTTATCCGCAAGTATGCACCGATTCCGGAAGTAACATACAGCACAAAGATCGAGAAGAAAGCATATGGAACACTGACAGCAGATGCAAAGGTTGGTCTGTTTGAGTCCTTAGAGGAACTGTCAGCACCTGTAAAATGCAAGTTCCCGACTTCTATGGAGCGTTTAGGACAAAATTATGGATATATTTTGTACCATACAAAGCTTGAGAAAGAGCAGAATCTTGAAAAGATCCGTTTGTATGAGGCAAATGACCGTGCAAATCTCTTTGTCGATCAGAAACCGCTTGTAACGCTTTATGACAGACAGCTTCTTTCTGAGGCAAAGGCAGGAGAGGACTTTGCGAAGGAAGATGGAAAGCCAGTTACCTTTAAGAAGGGTGCACCGCTTGATATTCTTGTTGAGAACATGGGACGCGTAAACTTCGGACCAAGAATGGAGCATCAGAGAAAAGGTATCGACGGACACGTACAGATCAACGGTCACACTCACTTAAACTGGGAAGAGTATTGCCTGCCGCTTGACAACATCGAAAAGCTCGATTATACAAAGGGCTATACAGAGGGACTTCCGGCATTTTATCACTTTACGCTGAATGTGGACCAAAAGGGAGATACCTTCCTCGATTTCGAAGGATGGGGTAAGGGATGCATTTTCTTAAACGGATTTAATCTGGGACGATTCTGGGAGATCGGACCACAGAAGAGACTTTATATTCCGGCACCGCTGTTAAAAGAAGGACGAAATGAAATCGTCGTGTTCGAGACAGACGGCAAACAGCCAGGAACAATAACCTTAAAAGATGAGCCGGATATCGGCTGATGAAGCTGGGGCGGACATTGTAATGTGTCTGCCCTTTTTTAATAGGAGAAAAAATCATGGATAGAACATATATTACACTGAACGAGAACTGGAAATTTCACTACGGCGAGGTGCCGCAGGCATGGTACAAAGGATACGATGACAGCGCGTGGACTAGCGTTACGCTGCCACATGACTGGTCAGTACACATGCCGTTTGAGCAGACTAATTCCAGCGGAACTGGATATTTAAGCGGTGGCATTGGCTGGTATCGCGTGCGTTTTTCACTTCCAGAAGCATATAAAGGAAAGCGCGTGAGAGTTGTATTTGATGGAATCTATAAAAATAGTAGAATATGGTGCAACAGCTATCACATTGGAAAGCGTCCTTATGGTTATACACAGATCAGCTATGATATTACTGACTTTGTTCAGTTTGGCGCGATTGATAATGAGATTACTGTGCGTGTATGCCATACTGATTTAGCTGATTCACGTTGGTTTACAGGCTCTGGTATTTACCGCAAGGCATATCTTGTAGTGGAGGAGCAGGTTCATGCTGTATGGAATGGTGTTGCCTTTAATGTGTCAAGAGCGGATGAGCAGTCAGCGGCTGTTTGTGCAGATGCAGAGATTGTAAATGAGCTGGATGAGCGTGTGATTGGAACATTGACTGCTAGTCTAAAGCTATGTGGAAGTGATGAGGAGTCGGTTGTTTTTGCTAGAGTACCTGCTGCAATGGAGGCACATGAGAAGAAAACCTTCTATTTAAATGGAATGATTGGAAAACCAAAGCTTTGGTCTTGTGAATCACCATCATTATATGGGCTTTGCATTTCATTTGAAAAAGAAGATGAAAATGTGATTGTATTAGATAAAGAGCGCGTTGGTATCAGAACATTTTCATTTGATGCTGATCAAGGCTTTTTCCTGAATGGAAAGGAAACAAAGTTTAAGGGCGTATGTGTTCATCATGATGGCGGCTGTCTTGGTGCAGCAATGTATCGTGAGGTATGGCTTCGCAGACTGCTTAAATTGAAGGAAGGCGGCTGCAATGCGATCCGCTGTAGTCATAATCCTCATATGCCAGAGCTGTATGATCTGTGTGATGAGCTTGGACTTTTAATGATGGATGAGGCATTCGATGAGTGGGAAAATCCGAAGAATAAGTGGTCTACCGGTCATAATGTATATCCGCCAAAGCATGAGGGCTACGCAGAAGATTTCCCAGAGTGGCATGAGCGTGATCTCGCCGATATGGTACGCCGTGACCGCAACCATCCAAGCATCGTTATGTGGAGCATTGGAAATGAGATCGACTACCCGAATGACCCATATTGCCATCCACTATTTGAAACCATGACAGGAAACAACGATGCCAACAAGCCGGCAAAGGAGCGTCAGTATGACCCGAATAAGCCTAATGCTGAGCAACTTAGCGTAATTGCAAAGGAATTGGCAGCGATTGTGCGCACACAGGATACCACAAGACCAGTTACATTGGCAGCAGCCTTCCCAGAGCTGTCATCTCATATTGGATTTTTTGATGCACTTGATGTTGTGGGCTACAATTATAAAGAGCATCTGTATGAGGAAAGCCACAAACGTTTTCCAGACAAGCCATTTTTAGGCAGCGAAAACGGCGGCGGCTACGAGCAGTGGTGTGCGGTGCGCGACAATGCATATATCAGCGGACAGTTTTTGTGGACAGGAATTGATTATCTTGGAGAGGCACATGGATGGCCGATTCATGGTTCATCAGCTGGTTTAATGGATCTTGCAGGATTTGAAAAGCCGGGCTTCTATAGAAGAAAGGCATTCTGGAGCACAGAACCATTTGCTTGTATCCTGACACGCCCAGATGATGGTGATGAGCATGAGTGGAGACCGTGGAATGCACATTGGAATTATACAGACGGAGAAAATGTCGTTGTACGCGTCTTCACAAATGTGCAAAAAGAAACTATTTCTCTTAGTATAGTTGGTATTGATGGTGAAAAGTCATTGCACGATGGAACATATCTTGAAAAAGAAGGCTGCACCGAATGGCGTTTTGCTTATGAGCCAGGTGTACTTAAGGCAGTGTGCGGCGAAGCCGAGTGCAGCATTCAGACAGCAGGAAAAGCAGTCGAGCTGTCTGCAAATGTATGGCATGCAGAAGAAACTATAAATAAGGAAGAAGTGATGCAGATCGAGGTTTCACTTACCGATGAAAATGGTGTTCTTGCGGCAGAAGATCTAGAAATCACGGCAGAGGTAATAGGAGGAACACTTCTCGGACTGGAAAACGGTGATTTAGCAGACCTAACGCCATACTGCGAGTCACACAGAAAGACACACAATGGCAGATTGATTGTCTATGTAAAGCCAAAAGAAGATGTAAAGGTATGCATCAGCTGCCCGGCATTAGATAAAAGAGTGTGGATTGAATAATAATATATGAACAAAGAGGAATTACTATGGCTGCGGCGGTACAACCAATATTGCGGAAAATTCATGTATAAGGAGCGATGCCGCCGCGGCATCTCTGAACAAAAAATATCAAGAGGTGTCTGTACCAGAACTGAGTTTAGGAAAATGGAAAATGGCGACACGCCATGGAAGAAAATGATAGGTGACTATCTGCTGCAAAGACTAGGTGTGCCGACTGAATATTTTGAGGTAATGGCAGATGCAAGGGAATTGAACGGATGGAGAGACCGCGAGGATATCTGTCTAGTTGTTTTTGAGCAGCCGCAGAAAGCACAGCAATTACTAGAAGTGTATCAGAAAAAGTATCGAAAAAAAACGCCATTTGAAGAGCAGTTTTTAAAGAAAATGCAGAACATTCTTCTGGTGCAGGCGTACAAAAAAAGTTTTGAGAGCAAGAGCGTTGACGTTGAACGTGAAAAATCAGAGGGAGAAAATCTGGTGGAAAGCGCACGGCAGACGGTACTATGTACATTACCCGATGGATGGGAAAAAAAGAAGCTGTCAAAGTTTTTACTGGCTCCCTGTGAGTTGGAAAGTATTTTGCTTCTGGCAAATTGTCTGCTTCTTATCGGTAAGACAGATGAAGCTATGCAGATGCACAAGAAGGTAGCCGACTATGTAAAACAGGCAAAGTTTGAACCAAAGGTTCAGATATTGATTTATCCACAGGTGGCATTTCTTGGAATGAAACTCGAATTGTATGCAGGCAATGAAGAAAAAGCGTTTTCATATGGAATGGAAGCACTTGAGCTACTCAGACATCAGTACTCACAGCGTTATGTTGTTTTTGTTTTGGAAGAACTGCTTAATGTGTTAGAATGCATTAGCGTAAAAGGAAAAGAGGATCAGAAATACAAGGAAGAAGAGACAGAGGTAACAGAATTTCTCAAGACATTTGAGAAACTATATCGGTTGTTTTCACATCCTAAAAAGAGAATGTGGCAGAGCATTAGTGTCAGCAATACGCATGAAATTGGACTGACACTTAAAATGCTTAGAAAAGCAATGGGATTGTCAGCGGCAAAGGTATCGGCTGCGAATCCAGACCATCTGACTGCGCGACAGATAGAGAAAATAGAGGCGGGAACGCATCGACCTTCTGGCAGAAATTATGAAATGCTTATGCAGTTTTATCATAAGACGGGACTAGAAGGGCAGCTGTTACTTGAGACTGATTCACTGGAAGTGCTGCACCAGAGACAGGAAATTGTTGACTTTATTATACGCGAAGAATGGGATAACGCATGGGAAAGTTTTCAGAGCTTTAAGGAAAAACTGGATGTGAACGTGCCATTAAATCGGCAGGAGATGATTTTTTTTGATACCGATATTCAACATACGTATCATAAAAAATTAACCGCTCAGGAATATGTAAAACAAATGGAAAAAACATTGTATTGTACAATGCCAAAAATTCCGGTGGAAAAGTGGAATATGTGGGTATTTCAAAGAGAGGAGGCGATTGTTGCTGGAAATATAGCTGGGAAATTTTTAAATTCTGGGGAAAGCAAAAAGGCAGAAGAATTATTTAGTAAATTGCTTCAATCCTTTGATATGCAAATGGAGCATACCAGAATTCCGTATAGAGGCTATGTTGTGATAACGACTGGATTGGTAAATGCATTGGGTGAAAATAAAAAGTATTACCAATCCATAAAGCAAGATGAAAGAAGTATCAATGTGTTACTGAATGATACTATAGAAGATGTAGACGCATTCATATATGATATCTGTTGGAGCTTATATGAATTGGTAAACGAATATCCTGATAAAAAAGAAAAGTATCAGAATTGGTGGAGAGAACTTTTTCCTATAGCATATAAACTTGCAGAATTTTTTTGTAAGAAAAATGATGCGAGTTTTTATGAAGAAAGAGTAGAGAAATATTTAGGAGAAAAGATGACGCTATAAGCCTGCATCAAGGCCGAGTATCAAGAATAAATACTAAGAACAAATACGATAAATTTGAATCGTTATAAAAAACTAAGAAATACGTTGGATTTATGTAAAAACTGTCATAAATTCGACGTATTGTCTTT
>OOIF01003159.1_pt1 | contig 10085 bp, 8 predicted proteins | sample 1691961 | NCBI WGS metagenome assembly OOIF01 (sample SAMN06348146, study PRJEB24527) | human gut metagenome | biome: human gut; feature: ankylosing spondylitis patient; material: feces | host: Homo sapiens | place: China | collected 2015-10 | reverse complement strand
TGTTTCTCCTTACAAACCGCATTAAAACCATAATGAGACACATTCTTGTATTTCCAAAAATCGAGATTTACTAATTCTACAAATTTCGATTTGTTGAGTTGAGTATAGCATAGTGCGAACAAAAAGAAAAGCGGCGCTGTGAATGTATGACATTATCCCGCATTGACAAATCTGCGCAGAATAAGTACAATAAAACATAGCTATCCGCAAATTTTTTGCACGAGAATAAAGGAGCGTTTTCTATGCCGAGCAATAAAGTCCGCACCCGTTTTGCGCCGTCGCCTACGGGTTATATGCACGTTGGCAACCTGCGCACTGCCCTGTACACTTACCTGATGGCCAAGCACGAGGATGGCACCTTCATCCTGCGCATTGAGGATACCGATCAGGGCCGCTATGTGGAGGGCGCTGTGGATGTCATCTACAACACCCTGCGGGAGACCGGCCTTCTGTGGGACGAGGGCCCGGATATCGGCGGCCCCGTGGGCCCCTATGTGCAGAGCGAGCGCATGGGCATGTTCAAGCAGTACGCCGAGCAGCTGGTGGCAGAGGGCAAGGCCTATTACTGCTTCTGCACCGAGGAGCGGCTGGAAGCTCTGCACGCCGAGCAGCGCGCTGCCGGTGAGATGACCCACTACGACGGCTGCTGCCGCGAACTGCCCAAGGAGGAAGTGGAAAAGCGCCTTGCCGCAGGCGAGCCTTACGTCATCCGCCAGAAGATCCCCCGCGAGGGCGTGACCGGCTTTGACGATGTGGTGTACGGCCACATCGAGGTGAACAACAGCGAGATGGACGACCAGATCCTCATCAAGACGGACGGGATGCCCACCTACAACTTTGCTAACGTTGTGGACGACCACCTGATGGGCATTACCCACGTCATCCGCGGCAGCGAGTACCTGTCCTCCACCCCCAAGTATAACCTGCTGTATCAGGCCTTTGGCTGGAACATCCCCACCTATATCCACTGCCCGCCGGTGATGAAGGACGCACAGAATAAGCTGTCCAAGCGCAATGGCGATGCCAGCTATCAGGATCTGGTGGCAAAGGGCTACCTGACCGAGGCCGTGCTGAACTATATCTGCCTGCTGGGCTGGAGCCCCCGCGGCGAGTACGCCGAGCAGGAGATCTTCTCTCTGCCGGAACTGGTCAAGATCTGGTCGCCGGAGGGCATCTCCAAGTCTCCCGCCATCTTCGACCCCCTCAAGCTGCGCGCCATCAATGCGGAGTATATCCGCCGCCTGAGCCCCGAGGAGTTCCAGAAAAAGGCCGAGCCGTGGATCGACAGCGCCGTGCACAGCGCCATCGACAAAAAGCTGCTGTGCGCAAATCTGCAGCCCCGGTGCGAGGTGCTGGGCGAGATCCCCGAGCAGCTGGATTTCTTTGACGCCATGCCGGAGTATGACGTGAGCCTGTACGCCAACAAAAAGCAAAAGACCACCCCGGAGACTGCAAAAGAAGCACTGGAAGCCCTGCTGCCGGTGCTGAGCGACGAGGCGCTGGATTTTGCAAACCGCGATGCCGTGTTCGATGCCTGCAAGGCAAAGGCCGAAGAACTGGGCAAAAAGAACGGCTGGCTGCTCTACCCGCTGGGCATTGCCCTTTCCGGCAAGCAGCGCACCCCCGGCGGCGGCACCGACCTTGCCTGCATGATGGGCCGCGAAACCACCCTTGCCCGCGTAAAAGCGGCAATTGAAAAGCTGAACGGCTGATTTTTGCCATAAAACCACAAAGCTCTGCAGCATTTTTGAACGCTGCAGGGCTTTTTTGCGTCTTTGGGCCGGTTTGCGGCAGAACACTGCACCGCGCCAAAAATCGCCGCGCGCCCGCGCTACAGTATATGCAGAAAGCGCGGGGAACAGAACCACAACGCCCCGCCGGAAAGCGGGGAGTTTTTATGACAGAGCGGATGGGTCTGGCAGCGGTCGGGCGGCAGAATAGACAGCGGGCAGCACTGGCACGGCGGGCGGAGCTGCGCCCGGCAGCGCGCAGGCTGGCGGCTGTGGCAGTGGGATTTGCAGGCGGCTGGGCCGTTCTGTACGGTGCACTGATGCCTTTTGGTCTGGGCTTTGTGCTGGGCTTTGCAGAGGACTGCTTTGCCCCATGTGCGGCGGGTGCGGCGCTGGGTGTGCTGCTGCACGGGTTTGGCGCGCTCTCGCTGCGCAGTGTCTGTATGCTGTGCGCGCTGGGTGCTGCAGTGGCAGCGCGGTGGATGGGTGCCAGAACACTGCCCCCGGCGGCACTGGCGAGCTGCGGCACGCTGGTGGGCGTGGCGCTGTGCTTTGCCTTTGGCGGCGGCGGGGCAGAGCTGGTGTTTTACAGTGCAGCAGATGCCCTGCTGGCCGCAGCCATGGGCTTTTGTCTGCGGCAGTTCGCGCCCGAAAAGCCGGGTGCCGGGATGCTTCTGGTGGGTGCGGCCGCAGCGGCGGCACTGGGCAGCATACAGCTGTGGCAGCTGCTGCCGGGCGTGATCGTCTGCGCGGCGCTGGAACTGTATTTATGCAGCAAAGGGCAGGCCAAAGCCGCGCTTGCGGCCTGCGCGGTGCTGGGCGCTGCGCTGTGCGCGGCAGACCCGGCCCTCAGCTTTGCGGCATCCGGCCTTGCCTGTGCCACGGTGGCAGCGGCAGTGCTGGCACCCGGACGGCGCATGGAAACGGTAGCCGCCTACGCGGGCGGCTGCGTGACCGGTGCACTCTGTGTGCAGCCGCCCGGGAGCGCGTTCCAATATCTGCTGAACGTCTGCATCGGCATCACGGCCGTAGCGGCCATGCCCGCAGCATGGCTTGTGCCGGAGCCGGAAGAAAAGCCACAAGCAGGGCAGGCCCAGCCGCAGCAGTACAGTGCAGCGGCCACCCGGCTGGAACAGGTGTCCCAGAGCCTTGCATCGTTGGCAGAGACCGTGAACGATGTCTACGAAACGCTGCCGCACCGGCGTGAGGATTTCCATTGGGTAATTGATAACACACATGATACCCTTTGTTTTAACTGCGGACGGCGGGATACCTGCTGGAAGCAGGAGTATGCCGCCACGCTGGAGGGCATGGAAGCACTGCGCCCTCTGCTGGAAAGCAGCGGCGGGCTGGAAACGGCTCAATTGCCCGGGCAATTATCCCGGTGCATCCACCCGGCAGCACTGTGCGCAGCGGCAAACCGCTCCTTTGCGCTGTACCGCAGCCGCAAGGAGGCCCGCCTTCATGCCGAAGCCATGCGCACTGCCCTGACCGAGCAGTACAGCGCCGTGGCCGAAGCGCTGGGCGTGTTGGGAGAACAGCTGGGCCGTCCGGGCGACCCGGAACCCTATAAATCCGGCCGGGTGGCGGACTTTTTTGCGCAGCTTGGCACTCCGCCGCAGGAGTGTGCCGTCACGCTGGATGATCTGGGCCGCACCCATGCGGCGGTCACGCTGCCGCGCACCCGCTTCTCGGCGCAGGAGCTGGCCGCGCTGGCCGGGGAGGTGGGCCGCATCTGCCGCCGCACGCTGGAAGTGCCGCAGGTGCTTTCCTGCAAGGGAATGACCACTCTGCTGTTCAGCGAAAAGCCTGTGCTGCGGGCCGTGTTCGGCATGGCGGGCGCGGCGGCGCGGGGCAGTATTTCCGGCGATGCGGTGCAGCAGTTCTGCAGCCCGGCGGCAGCGCAGATGATCCTGTGCGACGGCATGGGCACCGGCAGGCCTGCAGCCGTGGATGGCAACCTTGCCGCCGAGCTGACGGCCCGGCTGCTCAAGGCGGGCTTTACCGCAGAGCTGGCGGCAAGGCTGGTCAACGTGGCCCTTGCCCTGAAAAGTGAGGATGAGAGCGGTGCCACGCTGGACCTCATCAGCGTGGATCTTTACACCGGCACGGCAAGGCTGTTCAAGGCCGGTGCGGCACCGGGCTTCCTTGTGCACGGCGGGCGGGTGCGTGCTGTGGGCGACACCAGCCTGCCGGTGGGCATTCTGGGCGGAGTGAACGGCCAGAGCCGGGTGGTGCATTTGACGGTGGGCGATTATGCGGTGCTGGTCTCGGACGGGCTGCTGGTGGACGGCCCGGGCTGGGTGGCAAAGCAGCTGGAGCTTTCTGCTGCGGCAGGAGAAGCGCCGGAAAAAGTTGCAAAGACGCTGGTGGAAACAGCCCGCGTGCGCGCCCAGAAGACCGGCAGGCCGGACGACATCACGGCGGCGGTGCTGCGGCTGGAAAAATGCGTTTGATGTTCATACAAACTTCGTTGATTTTCGATTGAGGAGAAGGTATACTATGGAAGCATAGAAACAAAACGGGAGGACAGAAACATGCTTACCATAACCGTAGCGCAGGATGGCAGCGGCGATTTTGCTTCGGTGTCCGAAGCGGTGCTGGCCGTGCCTTATGCCTGCGCAGCAGAGATCCGCATTGGCCCGGGCGTTTACCGCGAAAAGCTGGTGTGCGAAAAACAGGATATCACCCTGATCGGCGCAGGCATGGAAAGCACCCGCATCGTGTGGGGCGACGGCGGCAAACTGCCGCACCCGGACGGCAGGCCCACCCACACCTTCCGCAGCTATACCGCGTTTTTCCGGGGGACAGAACTGCGGGTGCAGGACCTGACCATTGAAAACGATGCCGGCCCCGGGGCAAAGGTGGGGCAGGCCGTGGCGGCTTATGTGGACTGCTCTCACACCCTCTTTGAGAATGTGCGGCTGCTAGGCAATCAGGATACGCTGTTCTGCGCCCCTCTGCCGGAGAAGGAGCGGGAGAAGGATGGCTTCCTTGGCCCGGGCCGCTTTGCGCCCCGCCGACCGACGGCCCAGTATTACCGGCACTGCGAGATCGCGGGAGATATCGATTTTATTTTTGGCGGCGCGGACGCTCTGTTTGAGCAGTGCACCATCCGCACCGTGAACAACCACCTGCCTGCAAGCTACGTCACAGCGCCCTCGGGCCGTGCCGATGGCCTCGGGTTTGTGTTCTGGGACTGCGACTTTGTTTCGGACGACTGCCCGGCGGGCACGGTGTTTCTGGGCAGGCCGTGGCGGCCCACCGGTAAAACGGCTGTGCTGGACTGCCGTCTGGGGGGCCACATTGCACCGGAAGGCTTTTCCGCATGGCAGAGCCGCACCGACTCCGACCTTGCCAGCTTTGCCGAAGCGGGCAGCACCGGCGCAGGCGCTGTGCCGCGCGGTGCATGGGTGAAGCAGCTGGACAGCCAGCAGGCCGAAGAGCTGCTCAGATGTGCACGGAAGCTTTGCAGACCGGAATAAAAACGGAAAATATAAAATAAAGTATAAAACGGATTTGAAGGATCTTCTATGAAAAAACTGCCGAATTTTGTCAAATGGATCATCATTCTGGCGGCACTGGCTGCAATGGGCTGGATGATGTGGGCTGTGAATGATCGTGCCTCCCGGGTGGAAATGCCCGCACCGGATAATACATTCGGAATTTATCGCACAGCAGATTCCAGCCAGTAAATCATTTGGAATGGCCGCAGCATTGCAGGCAGAAACGATGCTCTATAGAAAAAGCAAAAGCCGGGACGACCACACGGTCATCCCGGCTTTAAAATTATTCCTGATTATTCCTGCCCGGCCATCTCGGCTGCATTGGCGGGCAGGTCGTTCATGATGAACCAGAACGTAGTGCCCATGCCGATGGCGCTCTGCACACCAAAGCGGAAGCCGTGCTGCTGGAAGATGGCCTTGGTGATGGAAAGGCCCAGACCGGTGCCCTGCTTGCCGGCATCCGAACGGGAGCGGTAGTACCGATCAAAGATATAGGGCAGGTCGTCGGCAGAGATGCCGGGGCCGTGATCCTCCACCTCGATCCGCACGCCCTCGGTGCAGCGCTGGGCCCGCAGGATGAAGATGCCGTCTTTGCCGATATGGTGCATGGCGTTGCCCAGCAGGTTATGCAGTGCGCGCTGCATCATGTTGGGGTCTGCGTAAACGGGCAGTTCCTCGTCCGGCAGCTCCAGCTGGAGCTGCCAGCCGTTCTGGGCGCAGATGGCATCGTACCGTTCACTCACCTCGTCGCACAGCTGGCCCATATCAAAGTGCACGCGCTCGCATTTGTCGGCACCGCTGGTCACCTTGCTCAGCTCCATCACGCTGGAGACCAGTGCGGTCAGGCGGTCGGTCTCGTCCACGATAATGTTCATCTGCTCATCGCGGTGGGCCTTGTCGTCGCCGGTAATGTCGCGCACCGTCTCGGCATAGCCCTTGATAAGGGTCAGCGGGGTGCGCAGGTCGTGGGAGACGTTGGCCAGCAGGTCGCGCTGCATCTGCGAAGAATGCTGCACCTCGCTTGCCATGTGGTTGAAGTCCCGGGCCAGATCGCCCAGCTCATCGCTGCGGCGGGTATCCACCTGCACGGCATAGTTGCCCATGGCCATCTGGCGGGCAGCGCTGGAAAGCTGGCGCAGCGGCTTTGTGAACCACTCACTGAACAGCCATGCCGCCGTCATGGCAAAGGCAAAGATCAGCGCCGCTGCCATGGGCAGCACGGTGCTCAGCACCTTGCCGGCTTCGGCCACATGCACAAGGCTGGTAGTGACCAGAACGGTGTACTCGCCGCCGGAGGTGTTGCGCCCTACCAGCAGCTGTGCCGAGCCGGAGAGCCGCGGCGGATTCAGGGTCTGCACAAAGCCGCCGGTGGTGCGGCATTTCTTGCGCATGGCCACAGCGGTGGAAACGATCATATCGTTGTTGGCGGAATCCGAGAGCAGCGTTTCGTGCAGGTTGCAGTAGGACTGGTTCTCGATCTTATAGATCGTGCGCATGGTGGTATCGGAAATATCCACACAGAAGCTGTTCAGCGAACCGCTGGCGTACAGCTGGGTGGCAAGCCGGTCAAAAAACGCGGTGTTGACCGTAAGATGGCCAAAAGACCATGCCGAAAGGGATTCGCCGTTTGCAATAGCCTTGTCCAGCTCGGCGGTGATGCTTTCTGCCTGAGTGGTCAGCTGTTTTTCAATGTGCTTGGTGTACAGCGGTTCCAGCAGCTGGGTGGACAGAAACCACACCAGTGCCAGCAGGAACAGACAGATACAACACAAAAACCACATCAGCTGGCCGCGGATGCCGGGGGAGTGATGGTGCCGCATGAATCCTCCGCTCCTTTATCAGCGCGTTGCGTCGGGGTCGAATTTGTAGCCGATGCCCCACACGGTAGCAATGTAGCTGCGGCACTTGCCCAGATGGCCCCGCAGCATTTTGACATGGGTATCCACGGTGCGGTCCTCGCCAAAGTAGTCGTAGTTCCACACCTTCTGCAGGATCTTTTCACGGCTGAGGGCGATGCCCTTGTTGGAAGCAAGGAACACCAGCAGGTCGAACTCCTTGGGGGTCAGGGCCACCTCCTCGCCGGAAACGCGCACCGTGTGGCTGGCCGTGTCGATGGTCAGCTCACCAAAGGTCATGGTGTCGGAGGCAGCGGCGGGCTTGGGCATGGTGCGGTTCAGCACGGCCTTGACGCGGGCTACCAGCTCACGGGGAGAGAAGGGCTTGACAACGTAGTCGTCGGCACCGCTCTCCAGGCCGGACAGCTTGTCGTATTCCTCGCCGCGGGCGGTCAGGATGATGACCGGCGTGTTGATGTGGCGGGCGCGCATCTCCCGCAGGCAGGTCATACCGTCCATGAACGGCATCATCAGGTCCAGAATGACCAGATCGAAGGCCCCGCCGGACAGTTGGGTCAGCGCAGCTGTTCCGTCGGCGGCTTCTTCACAGATATAACCGGAATATTGTAAATGTTCACGGATCAGCTCGCGGATACGCGGCTCATCGTCAACGATCAGGATCTTAGCCATAATACAGACACCTTCCTCAATAATAGACTTCTTGACCAGAATATCATACAGCAAGAATAAAAAAAAGCTGTGAAGTTTGCGTGAATGCTTTTCAAAAAAGTGCCCGCAGCGGCGGGCTGCTTCCAGTACCAGTATACCACAGAAAAACGGCCCTGCACAGCCGGAGTTTGCAGGGCAGACCGCAGGCCCAGCCGGATGGTGGTGCTTTCCGACCTGCACAATTCCGAGTTTGGCGCATATAATAGTGAGCTTGTGGATAAGGTGCGGCTGTTTGGCCGTGGGATGTGCTGTGCGGCTTTGCAAAGCCGCTGCTTTCCACAGCGCCCTGCAGAGCGGTTTTTACGCTGTCCGTCACCCCAGCGGCATGATGTTCTGCGGTGCAGTGCCCAGAAACGCCGGTGCCTCCGGCGACGCAGCGGTCAGGTTCGTCTTGCTCACCTTCCACCACAGGCGGGTGGTGCCGTCCGGCGCGGTAAAGATCAGGTTCCAGTCAAAGGGATTCTCGCTGGTGGAGTTCAGCTGCACCGGCAGAGCGTTCGGCGCAGCTGGTGCGCAGGGGGCAAAGTCGTGGGCGCGGATGCCCACGGCGGTGCAGGTTTCCGGCACCTCGGCGGCAAGGTGAAGGGGCGCATCCCAGCCGGTCAGGCGCACGGTGTGGGCATCCACGCGGGTACAGGACAGAATGTTCTTGCAGCCGGTCAGCCGTGCAGCGGTGGTGCTCTGCGGGTCTGCAAACACCTCTTTGGTGCCGCCGGTGCGCAGCACCTGCCCGCTATCCATCACGATCATATCCCGGCACAGGCGGTAGGCTTCGTCACGGTTGTGGGTGACCAGCAGCGCCGTGCCGCCAAACCCGGCCAGCAGGCTGCCCACTTCGCCCTCCACTTCTTCGCGCAGGTAGCTGTCCAGCGCACTGAACGGCTCGTCCAGCATCAGAATTTTGGGCCTGCCCACAAGGATGCGTGCCAGCGCGGTGCGCTGCTGCTGTCCGCCGGAAAGCTGGGCCGGGTAGCGCTTGGCAAGGGATTCCAGCCGCATGACCTGCAGCATTTCGGCGCAGCGGGCCTTGCGGGCGGCCTTGTCTTTTTCGGCTTTCAGGCCGCAGAGCACGTTCTGCTCCACGGTCATGTTGGGGAACAGTGCGTAGTTCTGGAACAGCAGGCCCACGCCGCGCTGCTGCGGCGGCAGGTCGATGTGCTGGGCGCTGTCAAACAGCACCCGGCCGTCCAGTACGATGCGGCCCGCATCCGGCTTTACGATACCGGCAATGCAGCGCAGGGTCATGCTTTTGCCGCAGCCGGACGCGCCCAGAATGGCCGTGGCGGTGCTGCGCGCGGCAAAGTTGGCGTGAAGGGTAAAGCCATCCAGCTTTTTGGTAATGTTCACTTCAAGACTCATGCGCGGCCACCTGCTTTCTGTTTTTTCTCCAGCAGATTCACGGCCAGCAGCACCACTGCCGAGATCACGATATCCACCAGCACCCAGCGCATGGCACCAGCTTCGTCGTTGGTGCGCCACAGCTGGTACACGGTGGTGGCAATGGTGGCGGTCTTGCCGGGGGTGTAGCCTGCGATCATGCTGGTGGCACCGTACTCGCCCAGCGCGCGGGCAAAGGCCAGCACTGTGCCGGCCAGAATGCCCTGACGGCAGCAGGGCATCCGCACCCGCCAGAAGATCCAGGTATTGGACAGGCCCAGCGTCTGGCCGGAATAGGCCAGCGTCTCGTCAAAGGCCTCGAAGGCCCCCCGGACCGTGCGGTACATCAGGGGGAAGATCACCACGGCGGTAGCGAAGATGGCGGACCACCAGGTCATTACCACCTTGATGCCGAACTGCTTTAGCAGCCACGCGCCGATGATGCGCTTCGGCCCTAAAAGGCGCAGCAGCAGATAGCCCACCACGGTGGGGGGCAGCACCAACGGCAGCGTCAGCACCACATCCAGAATCCCCTTGAGGACGCGGGGCAGGCGGGCGATGTAATAGGCGGCGAAGATGCCGAGGAAAAAAATGAGGACCGTGGAGATCAGCGCGATCCGCAGCGAGTTCCATAGGGGAAACAGGTCCATAAGTTACCTCCTGAGGGGGAAGGGATGGGGAGACCGGCGGCCCGCCGCCGTATCAGCGGCGGGCGAGCAGTTTGCCGTTGGCCTTTTCAGAAAGAGTTTTCGCTCAAGCGGCGGAGAAGCCCACGGACTCGAACACGGTCATGGCCGCATCGGTCTGGAGATAGGCCAGGAAGTCCTGGGCGGCGTCCTCCTTGTCACCCTTGAGCACGGCGGCGGGGTAGATGACCTGACCGCACATCTCCTTGGTAGCCTCGTCCA
>OOIF01003158.1_pt1 | contig 10086 bp, 7 predicted proteins | sample 1691961 | NCBI WGS metagenome assembly OOIF01 (sample SAMN06348146, study PRJEB24527) | human gut metagenome | biome: human gut; feature: ankylosing spondylitis patient; material: feces | host: Homo sapiens | place: China | collected 2015-10 | reverse complement strand
TCACCAATTTAAAATATAATATTTTTTCTTGTTTAATATTATATGCTATATAATATTGTATCTGAATTATATATCAGTGTATCTTCTTTGTCAATATTTTTCCAAATATCCTTATGACTCACTCCAATCCATCTTTCTGCTCCCACAACCTCACCACGCCGTATTCCGCTCCTCATCACGCAAAAAACAGACTGTACAACCTATGTTCCATCACATACGCCATACTGCCTGTTTTCATTTTTATCTTAATAAAATCACCAAATAGCTTTCTACAGCACCAGAAACAGCCAGCTCTTTCTTCCAATCCCAGAAATACCCAACTGCGTTCCGGTCAAGAATACCATGCCCTACGCCATCACAAAAACGGCTGCCACCTCCACATTCTTCCTGTGGAAGTGACAGCCTGATGATTCTTTCATCCTCCGTCTGACGCACTATCTGTCCGATGAGAAACTGGCGTCAACCGTTTGATTAGTTTTCTTCTGCTTCCTGATTCTCAAGAGCTTTCATGCTCAGGCTGATCTTGCGGTCTGCCTCGTTGAAATCAACTACCTTAGCAGCGATAACCTGTCCTACGCTCAGTACGTCGGATGGTTTGTCAACATGCTCTCTGGAAATCTGGGATACGTGAAGAAGTGCATCTACACCTGGCTCCAGCTCAACGAATGCGCCGAAATCAGTCATACGTGCTACCTTGCCTTCTACTACGTTGCCTACAGCATATTTCTCAGCTGCGTTTGCCCACGGATTGCTCTCCGGGAACTTTAAGCTCAGAGCGATCTTCTCGCCGTTGATATCTTTGATCAGAGCTTTTACTTTATCGCCTACTTTGAAAACCTTCTTCGGGTTCTCAACTCTGCCCCAGGACATCTCAGAGATGTGAAGCAGACCGTCAGCGCCGCCAAGGTCGATAAATGCACCGAAATCTGTTACGTTCTTAACAACACCTTCTACGGTCTGACCAACAGCGATCTTCTCGAATAATTCTTTCTGCATAGCAGCTTTCTTCTCAAGCAGGATCTGCTTGCGGTCGCCGATGATACGGCTTCTTCTTCCGCTCGGATTGAACTCGGTAACTACGAACTCAATCTCCTGACCTGCGTACTTGGATAAGTCTTTATCATAAGTATCAGAAACCATGCTTGCCGGAATGAATACACGGGTTCCCTCAACCTCTACTACGAGACCTTTCTCCATAACCTGTGTAACTTTCTCTTTCAGAACTTCCTTGTTCTCGAAAGCTTCTTTCAGACGTTTCAGACCCTTATCAGCAGCCAGTCTCTTGTAAGATAAAGCAGCCATGCCCTCTCCGTCGTTTACTTTCAGAACTTTTGCTTCCAGTTCGTCGCCGACCTGAACTTTGGTTCTAAGATCTACGCCCGGCTCATTGGTGAATTCGCTTCTTGTGATGATGCCTTCGGATTTGCTTCCAGCGATGCTGAGAATGATTTCGTCTTCCTTGACACCGATAACCTGACCGGTAACAGCCTCTCCTGTACGTAATCTCTTGAATGATGATTCTTCAAACATTTGTTCAAAACTTAATTCTGACATTAGTATGAACCTCCTCGATAATTTGATTTGGGGTCGATGCCCCGGCAGTAATACCTACGCACAGTACCTGTTATCTCAGGCTTGAAATCTTCCAGTGTCTGAATGTAGTAAGTGTGTTTACATTCCCTGCGGCAAATCTCATACAACTTTTGTGTGTTAGAACTGTTCTTGCCTCCAATCACAATCATAACATCAACCTGTGAAGCTATCTGCCTCGCCTCAACCTGTCTCTCCTGTGTTGCATTGCAAATCGTATTTAAAACAAGTATATCATAATACGTTTTTGAAATTTTTTCAACTAAATCTTGAAATTTATTGTAGTTAAATGTCGTCTGCGCCACGATACAGAGCTTTTCATCCGGTCTGAGTGCCAGATTTTCAAATTCCTCCAGTGACTCGACTGCCAGAGTATACTCATTTCCCCAGCCTTTGATACCCTCGACCTCCGGGTGGTGCTCATTTCCCACGATAATCACGCGGCGTCCGGCTTCGCACTGTTCCCGGACAATCTTGTGGATCTTTTTGACAAATGGACAGGTCGCGTCCACAAGCTCCAGTCCCTGGCGTTCCAGGAGTTCATAGATCTCCCTGCCTACGCCGTGGGAACGGATGACGACCACGCCTTCTTTCAGGGCTTCCAGTTCCTCCTTCGAATTGATGACCTGTACGCCCTTCTCTTCCAGATCCTGCACCACCTCTTCATTGTGGATGATGGGACCGTAGGTATAGATCGGCTTCTTCCCCGTCGCTATCTGATCATATACCTTCTCGACTGCCCGCTTCACGCCAAAGCAGAAGCCAGCCGTCTTCGCAACTGTGATTTCCATGTTCCTGCCCGCCATTCCTCCTATTCCTCATCGTCTTGGATAAATAAATCCCCTCTGTCTCCTTCATAAAATCCACTTTTGCTCCTGTCTCTCATAGCATCCCGCGAATTCTCCAGAATAGAAATTCTTCCGCCTTTAATCGGCAACTCATTTACCCTCATTGTTATAGTTTATCATACTTTAGACTGCTGGTAAAGTCTAAATCGACGTAAAATTATATAAAATTTACACGATTAACTGATTTTGCAACCGCATTTCGGAATTTACGCCGCATTCAGTCCCTGTCTTCGGAAATTGCCGTTACTCCTTTTGCCTCCCGGCAGCCGGATCGGTGTCCGGATCATCCGACCGGATGCCTGCCAGACGCATAAACTCACGCATCGCTGCCGTCACATAACGCCCCCGCTTGACCGAAAATGTAATCTCCCGCTCAGACAGCGGGTCGTCCAGCTTATAATAGACCAGCCTCGGGTCCTCCAGACGCCACTGTACAATATCAGAACGCACAAACATCGCTCCAACCCCGTTGGAGACGATATTTAAAGAAGTCAGCACCTGATCCACCATCATCACAGTTTTCATCGTAAAACCGCCGTTGCGGCACATTTTCGCGCCTCGTTTATACATATCATTGCCCGGTTTCATCGTGATAAACGGCACATTCTTAAATTCCTTTAACGGAACCGCCTCCACCTCCGGTTTTAAAAAGGACTTGGACAGAATCTCCTGCCTGGACAGTCGGTATGGCTGCAGCTTCCGGTTAACCGGAAAACTTTCCGGAACTGCCAGAATCAGATTTTCCTTCCGGAATAAATACCGTTTGATCGAAGTATCGTCCTTCTCCATCGCCGTCTCCAACACCAGATCCAGCGACTCATTTTCCAACCCCGCTTTCAGCTCCCGCGTATTTCCTTCTGTTAGGTCAATCGTAACCTGCGGATATTTTGTCTGAAAACGGGCAATCAGATCCGGATACACAAACGAGCAGAAATAAGATGCACCGCCGAGCGCCAGCGTGCCGCCCTGAAGCCCCGCAATATCTTGAAAATACCGTTCCAGATTCCGTTCCAGAAAAAGAATCTTTTCAACGGTACGGATGTAATACGCGCCCTCCTTCGTCACCGTCAGCGGAATCGTACTGCGATCAAAAATCGGCGCTCCCATCTCTTTCTCTGCCTTCCGCACCATGTTGCTGAGTGCTGGCTGGCTGATAAAAAGCTTCTTCGCCGCTTTGGAAAAACTCTTTTCTTTGTAAACCTCATACACGTACTTCATTTCATTCAGCATTTGTCAATTCCCCCTGTCCATTTTCCATCCTGCTTTGCTTAAATGATGTTACGGTTCTTGCACACATGACCCATAACGAATTTTGCCATGGCTCTACACTTAAATATGGCTGATCCACTTTCCCATATCTCTATGCTAAAATCTGCTATAAACGAATATAACCGCCATATCTAACAGTTATTTTTTATTGTTATTATTTTATCATAAGATTTCTATATCTGTAAACAAATAAACTGTATTTTCCGTCCGTTTTCAGGCAGAATCCAGCTTATTTTACAAAACTTCCAGGTGCGTGAATCAGCACTCAAAAGAAGCTGCGAACACCTGCGCTCTGCACATCTAAGGCAGCTAACCTGCGTCCACAGCTTCCATTTTTAATATGGAGGTTTATTCAATTCCTAAGCTTTTACAAATTCCTGATGTTTTATATTGCGGCCGCTCAAGGGGAAATCACAGCCGCAATTCATGCAGTCTTTCATTGAGAATTCGTTCTTGATATTTCTTAATATATAGCCATATTATTTGTCGCCCAAACAAACAACCTTGCCGTCTTTTACGATCAGAACTTCTTCTGGTGTTCCCTCGTCGAAGATAACGGTCGGATTGTACTGTACCATGTCGATATGTACGGTCGAGCGTGCCGGCTGTCCATAGTAGAAGCCGTTGCCCATTGCGATGTGGCAGGTTCCTCTTGCCTTCTTCTCTTCCTCGAAGTCTCCGTTGAACATACAAGCCGGGTTAAGTCCAAGTCCGATCTCTGCGATGTTGTCGGAATCTTTAACTTCTGCGATCTGACGGCGGATTTCTTTACAAATCTTCGGATCGCCGCCAACTACCTCTACGATACGCCCTTTTTCGATTCTTAACTCAACCGGTGTGGTCGGGCATCCATAGTAGCAGATAGGTCCATCAATCACCAGTTTGCCGTGGGTTGTATCAATAACCGGTCCTAAGGAAACTTCGCCATCGGACCAAGCCATTGCATCGCCCGGATTTCTCGCGATACCACATTCGATGATCGGCTCCATCTGATTCATTTCCATGTACAGGTCGGTACCAGCCGGTGTGGTGATGTGAGCCATCTTATGACCTCTCCAGATAGCCTGCAGCTTCTCGCCATCTGCGTAAACTGCTTCGTAGTCTGCCAGAGCGCCGCCTCGTGTGAAGTTATCGATGCTTCTTAAGCAGATGGAAACCTCACGGAGTTTCTTCTGGTTGATGAGCTCTTTCAGATGGTTATTGTAGATAGCTGCACCGGATGCAGTAGTCATGCCGACAAATACATCGCAGGCATCCATGCCAAGTTCCAGGGATTTCGGGAAGATGGTTGCTTTGTCTTTTCCACGAATCGGCATCATGTATACGCCGTACTCAGCGCCACAGTTTAAAGCGGCTGCTGCCATCGCCTGGGTCATTCTCTCATCGGTCTGAGGGTCAACGACAATCAAAACTTCCTCGCCCGGTTTTACAGCCATCAGGTTGCCAAGAAGATACTGTGCACGTTCCATACATTCGATAATTCTGTTATCACTCATAGTTCATTCTCCTCGCTTTTTTTATTATTTGACAGTTTCTGCATCCAGCCGATTTAAGCTATCTGCCTGTCATTGTTCTCTGTTTCATAGCTGTTTATTTAGTTTTTTCTGTTCCTCATGAGGTTTGACTATATACTATCAAACCCGCACACACTTATAAACAAATATACCCATTTGCGAATATGTTATAAATATTTCGTGATAAGGGGTTTACCATCCTGCTGGAAGCATTCCCAGTGCGCTGAAAATTGCGTAGAATACGGTACTGCCGTACAGCAGGACGATAATCGCCTGCATCGGCTTGCTTGCCATCCAGCCGCAGTTCCATACCGGCTCAATGTCACCTGTTTTTCTTGCTCGGGAGGCGGTACTTCACATCCAAATCAGACTTAAAAATACCAAGAATCCCCGTTCAGCCGATACACTGGCTGAACGGGGATTCCTGGCGTCATACAAAACAGTAAGGTATATTTATATGGTTATAATTGGGGTGAACTGTCTAGTTGGATGCAATAGTTTTATTTGTCGCCCAAACAAACAACCTTGCCGTCTTTTACAATCAGAACCTCTTCTGGTGTTCCCTCGTCGAAGATAACGGTCGGATTGTACTGTACCATGTCGATATGTACGGTCGAGCGTGCCGGCTGTCCATAGTAGAAGCCGTTGCCCATTGCGATGTGGCAGGTTCCTCTTGCCTTCTTCTCTTCCTCGAAGTCTCCGTTGAACATACAAGCCGGGTTAAGTCCAAGTCCGATCTCTGCGATGTTGTCGGAATCTTTAACTTCTGCGATCTGACGGCGGATTTCTTTACAAATCTTCGGATCGCCGCCAACTACCTCTACGATACGCCCTTTTTCGATTCTTAACTCAACCGGTGTGGTCGGGCATCCATAGTAGCAGATAGGTCCATCAATCACCAGTTTGCCGTGGGTTGTATCAATAACCGGTCCTAAGGAAACTTCGCCATCGGACCAAGCCATTGCATCGCCCGGATTTCTCGCGATACCACATTCGATGATCGGCTCCATCTGATTCATTTCCATGTACAGGTCGGTACCAGCCGGTGTGGTGATGTGAGCCATCTTATGACCTCTCCAGATAGCCTGCAGCTTCTCGCCATCTGCGTAAACTGCTTCGTAGTCTGCCAGAGCGCCGCCTCGTGTGAAGTTATCGATGCTTCTTAAGCAGATGGAAACCTCACGGAGTTTCTTCTGGTTGATGAGCTCTTTCAGATGGTTATTGTAGATAGCTGCACCGGATGCAGTAGTCATGCCGACAAATACATCGCAGGCATCCATGCCAAGTTCCAGGGATTTCGGGAAGATGGTTGCTTTGTCTTTTCCACGAATCGGCATCATGTATACGCCGTACTCAGCGCCACAGTTTAAAGCGGCTGCTGCCATCGCCTGGGTCATTCTCTCATCGGTCTGAGGGTCAACGACAATCAAAACTTCCTCGCCCGGTTTTACAGCCATCAGGTTGCCAAGAAGATACTGTGCACGTTCCATACATTCGATAATTCTGTTATCACTCATAGTTTTAATCTCCTTTTCTTGTTTTGTCTGGTTCCCTTAAATTTTTGCACCTTTGCAAGTGGGAATTATTTCTGTTTTTTTCCTTTTTATCCGGAAAACGTGGACTTTTCAGAACCGGGTGTTCCATATTCCATCTTTGATTCACGTTCTGCACAAATTTGTCGTTTCCCCGCTTTCCGGGTTCCATACATAACTACTGCCCAGATATATTTCACATTTCATACGAATCCGGGATGTCTCTTTCTAAAACTCAAGCTGCCTTTTTGGCTTCTTCCTGATTGAAAATCTCGTGATCCAGTTCGCCCTCCATCTGAGAAATGCAGACAGATGCTACCAGGTCGCCTACAGAGTTAGTAGATGTGTGAATCTGGTCGATGATTCGATAGATTCCAGCTACCAGTGCGTATGCATCCAGCGGAAGTCCCATCTGGGTCATCAGGGTTAAACTGATAACCAGACCAATCTGCGGAGTTGCTGCACAGCCAACGCTTAAGAAGGTTGCCTGTACAACCAGCATAATCTGCTGCTGAATACTTAACTCTACGCCGTACAGCTGTGCGGCAAAGAGAACAACGATACCAAAGTATGCACATGTTCCGTTCATCTGAGCGGTACATCCAAGTGGAAGTACGAAACTCGCAATATCTCTCGGAACGCCCATCTTCTTCGGTGCTACTTCCATCGATACCGGAAGAGCTGCTGAAGAAGTACAGGTACTAAATGCGATCATCCAAGGTTCAAACGCTTTGCGCCAGAACTTCATCGGATTTACCTTTCCAATCACGCTAAGGAAAATGCTGTATCCAACAATACTCATGGTGATGCAGGCAAGATAGTCAGTTAAGATGAATTTCAGAACCGGTCCGAAGATGGCAACGCCATATTTTGCAAGTGCTACAGTCATCAAACTGAATACGCCGTAAGGGATGATTCCAAGAATCATGTCGATAACCTTAAACATCGTCCGTGAACAAAGGCTGATGATGTCACATAACTGCTGTGCTTCCTTGCCAATGCTGATGATGGCAAATCCAAGAAACAGGGAGAAGACGATAATCTGCATCATCTCGCCGCTTGTCAGTGCCTGGAATGGGTTGGACGGAATTAAGTCGAGCAGTGTCTGGTAGATACCCGGAAGTTCTTTCACCTCCATTGCTGTCTCTGCCGTTCCCAGCTGCAAGCCACGTCCCGGTTTGATGATATTGGCAAGTATCAGACCGATGGTTGCTGAAATAGCGCCAGTTGCTAAAAACCAGATGATGGTTTTAATGCCGATGCTTCGAAGTTTCTTGATATCGCCCAGCGAAAGTGCCGCGTCGATGATACAGAAGAACACCAGCGGAACGACAATCATCTTGATCAACTTGATAAACAAATCTCCAATGAACTGGAAGAACGGAAGGACATATCCGTTAATGATCTCATTCTCCACGCCGCCCATAAAATTTAAGACGTAACCAAACGCGATACCTGCAAACAATGCAATGAATATTTTCACGTACAACGGAGTTCCTTTTTTCTCCGCCCCATTTTTAGTTTTCTTATGTAATGTTTTTTTATTTCTCGTGTTCCTCATGAGGTTTGACTACATAGTATCAAAAAGCCAGATTATTATAAACAAATATATCGAATCACGAATAAGTTATAATAATTCAGTGATACAGAGTTAGTTCTGACTTACTTTTTAGGTATTGTCTCCACAATAAAAATAATTTTATTTTTTCAAATCAGTTCCGTGCTGTTTTCTGTAAAATACCAAAAGCGGGTAAAAGTTTTTTCGCTTTTACCCGCTTCTTGCTTGAACCTTCTTCTTAAAGGTTTCTATTTTATTTCGTCTGTATCATCTACTTTTTTAGAAATGGCATTATATGTGAACCATTTTAGCTTTTACTGGTTATCCGAAACATAAACCGCTGCTTCTGTTCCTGCAGTCGAACCAAACATAACCGCCTCGGTCAACTCATTGCCGGAGAGCACACCTTCACCGTCTACTGCCGCTGACAGGATTGGACCTGCTGCATAAAGACCATTGATCAGCTCGCCGCTATCTTTGTTTAGCTGTTCCGCATTGTTGCTGACAACCAGGGCTGCTGCCTTTCCATCTGCCTCATATACCTGAGATTCCTCAAAAACCGGAATCAGGGAGACATCGGTCGCTACCAGTGCCAGGCAGTCAATCTCCTGATCCTTGCCGTCCACCGTCACAGTGATGCGGTCAAGCGCACCTTCTTCATCGTAAGCGACGCTCTTTAATTCTGCCTTATATTCAACCGGAATCTTCAGCTCTTCGACTTTTTTAAGCAGCGCTTCCTGTGCAAGCTCGTTCAGATTTCCCTCTTTTGCCGGGAAACTGCGGGCCACCGAGGAACCTGCCTCCTGTGCCAGATCGCCATACTCCATTCCCAGTGTGTCGGCAAGCCAGTCTTTCGCCTCTTCGCTGTTCTCCGATACATATGCCGCCATATCCGAATTGTTCGTATTATTTCCTGCCGTCATAATATCGGACAGATAAATCTCAAAATCATCCGTAAGATTCGCCTGGAACTGCTCATCCGTATCGGCTGCATTGACATACGGTGCCATCTCCGTCATATCTGCCGCCAGCTCTTCGCCCGGTGCCAGAATCAGGATCTTCGACGGATCCATGCCCTCGGCTGCCGCCTGAACCGCCGCGATCAATCCGGCGCTGTCTCCGCCTGCGATGACAAGCTGTGCATCCGATGCTTCTGCCTCTCCGGCCGCTTCAGTTGCTGCCTCGCTTGCCGCTGCACTCTCTGTTGTATCTGCCTTACTGCCGCATCCCGCCAGTGCCGTTGTTCCCAGAACCGCTGCCGCCGTCAGAATCCCTGCCTTTTTAACTGTATGGAATGATTTTTTCATAATCGTTCTCTCCTTTCCCTCTCGCCGGAGTTCCTGCAGCCGTCTTCAAACATGCACAGTACCTCTCGGTTGTGGATTTCAGTCTAACATAGAACCTGCGGCGAATCAATTAAGGTTTCTTTAATTCTTACGGCGGAAAAAACGAAATTTTCTGTTACTTACACAAATCCGCAATCACCTGTGCAAAAATCTTCGCGCTTGCCACCAGATCACTCACATAGGCAAATTCATCCGCCCCATGCATACGGTTGTCCACGCCCGGCATCGACGCGCCAAATGCAACGCCGTTTTTCAGGTCATGCACATATGTGCCGCCGCCGGTATAGTTGCACTCGCCCTTGTTGCCGGTATAAAGCTCATAAGCATTTAGAAGTGTTCTGACAAACTCGGAATTGCCGTCTACAAAATGCGGCTCTCGCAGCTGCGGGGACTCTAACTTCATGCCGTGGGACGCAAGTTTTGCCTCCA
>OOIF01003155.1_pt1 | contig 10093 bp, 9 predicted proteins | sample 1691961 | NCBI WGS metagenome assembly OOIF01 (sample SAMN06348146, study PRJEB24527) | human gut metagenome | biome: human gut; feature: ankylosing spondylitis patient; material: feces | host: Homo sapiens | place: China | collected 2015-10 | reverse complement strand
CGGGGATTCCAGCCCCATCACCAGACCACGCACCACCTGTTCGGGTTCCGGTTCCGTGGCTTTGATGGCGGCAGAGGCCTCCCGGATCAGGGGCATATAACCGGCATCCACACTGATGCGGGCCAACAGCCGCTGCTGCCGCCGGTTGGCTGAATAACTAATACTGATTTCGATATACTGGGGTTTCAGGCTCTCATGGAGCGCGGTGACAGCATCACAGAGGTTGGTGGTCAAGCCCGATGTCGCCGCCTGCTGGAAGTGCTCCAGCCTGCTGTCGTAGCTGGCCATCTGGGCCGCAATATTTAAGGCCTCCAGGCCACTTTGCAGCGTCGGGACGACCCGTTTTTCATAGGGCAGCGCTTCCGGGATATCCACGAGCGCGTCCTGGACATTCAGATCCGGCGCGACCGGCGCCAGCAGTTGCAGGATGAAGCTGCCGTGCGCTGTCTGGGCAAAGCGCACGCTGTCCATGAAGCGTTCCGCATCCTGCGGTTTTCTGCCGGGATAGCTGATCTTGTGCGTTGCCGCCGAGCAGGCGGCCGCCAACAGCAGGTCGCGTGTCTGGGACATGAAGTCCACACTGCGCATGATATTGAGCGAACCGTCCCGGGTATCTTCCGAGACGTTCCTGACGCGGATCACATCGAAACCGCTGTACCGTAGATCTGCCTCGATAAGCAGCTGGGAGCGGTCTTCCTCCCGTTCCAGTGCCGCAAGGATGTCCGCCATACGCGCAGGATAGTCGGCAAAATGAGTGTCCAGGGGTACCAGCAATTCCTCACTGCCATATTGCCAGATTATGGCCTTATTGGGATAAATATCACATATTGTGGTGTCTTTACCGCGCAAATAGGCCATGAGCTGCGCGGGGGTGATGGACTGCAGCACCTGTTTGTCTGAAATACGTACTCTCATATCATTTCCCCATTGGCGCTATGCCGCATGGCTTCTTTCAGAAAATCCACAGAAAAGACGTTCGTTCGCGGGATGTGGACAGTGACTGTGCTGTCATTTTCCGTTTCGGGTTCCCCGGCCAGGGAAAGCCAGTAGGCACAGTGGTGCAGGCAGAGCTGGTCTTCTGTCTGCTCTGCCCAGTCATCGTAATCTTCCGGCACACATACCAGTACCAGCAGGCGGGGTTCCATGACATCAGCACGCAACTCATTATAATTTTTGACAGGCAGGGCAAACGCTATCTCATCTTTGGAACGATCCACCGCATGCGTGCATTTGAGCTGGATCGCGACCCTGCCCCGCGTCCGCCTGCAATTGGGGATATCCTTCATGCACAGCTCAAGGTCCACACTATCGTTATCTACTTCCGGTCTGCTGGGATTACAGCCCGCCTGGGCGGCTATGGCGGCCACATAGGCGCGGCTGAACTGCTCCATCTTTGCGGTATGATGCATGGCGGCCGTTATCCCTTTTTCATCTGATCACAGGCCTCGCTGACAGCCTCGGCAAAAGCCTGCTCGACCCGTGCGGCAAAATCGTCCTGGATGCGGTACACTTCCCGCAATTCCACAAAGGCCCAGCGGCCAAACTGCCCCAAGCGGTTGATGCCGGGCAGCCAGTACGTTTCCATAGTGGACTTCTTTTCCTTGGCGTCCTCACCCCGGTAGCCCTTGATCTCCACCACCAGGTGCAACAGGTCGTCCTCGCCGTGGCCGTCGTCCACCAGTACGATAAAGTCCGGCAGGTAGACATGAGCCTCACCTGCCAGGGTATAGGGCACTTCAAAGCCGAGGTTGTGATTCTTCACATAGGCGCGCACCTGGGGGTGTGATTCCACCACGCGACAGAACTCCCCTTCCCAGTCGCTGTCCAACACCACCCAGTTGACGTGGCATTTGCGGGCATCGGTCTGCCAGCGGCTGGGCTTGGTGGTAGTGAAATTGACGTGGCGCGTGGAGCCCTGCGGATTGTAGGCATCCAGGATGACCGTCACGGGACGATTTCTGGATGACAGGGAGCGTGTGATGGCCGCCGTTATACGCTCGCAGGCCATGTCCGCCAGCTCGCGATACAGCAGCTGGCCCGGCATGGTATTGCCCGCGCAGCTGAAACACTGGTGCAGCCACTGCGCGGCGATACGCTTGAGCTGGCCAAAAAGATGGAGCTTGGGTTCCTGCCCCGCATCGCGGAATTTGTGCATCAACAGATGGCGGGTCAGATGCATGAGGATGGTGTTCTCGCGCACTTTGTCCAGATGATCCAGACTCAGGTTCACCCCCTCGCCGATGATGCCCTCGTTACGCGTGATGGACGGCCCCACCAGTTCCGGGGTGAGCTGCAGGCAGGAATCTTCGTTGAAATCCGCAGTGAGGATCTCTTCCGGCAGCTCCACGCGATAACCCACCACACGAGGGAAGGTGATCTCCAGCGCGTCACGATCCGGGCGCACGGCCTTGACCTGCACGCTCTCGCGCGGCTTGGTGGCTTTAACGACGACAGCCTGTGCCGTGAACTCAAAGGGAACCCCCAGCACGTCGGAGTATTCCACATTGAACAGGCCTTCCTCGTTCAGGTCATAGGATTGACGCCGCAAGGCACGACCGATGACCTGCTCGCACAACAGCTGGGTACCGAAAGCGCGCACGCCCAGCACATGCGTGACAGTATTGGCATCCCAGCCTTCCGTCAGCATGGAGACCGAGACCACACAACGGATGCTCTCGCCCAGCTGGCCGGACTTGCCCACGGTGTTCATGACTTCACGCAGGATGGTGGCCTCGCTCAGGGTACCGCCCCGCTGCAGCTCCGCTGCCAGAGGGCCGCCGCGCTGCAGGATCTCCCGCTTGAAGCGGGCTATCTCGTCTTTGGCGGCCTCGGTGAAAGCGTCGTCCAGCACATCTCCCTTTTCCAGCTGCTGGGAGTCAATGAGCAGGGTACGCGGTCGCGCCAGAGGCTGGCCATTCTCGTCGAAATTGCGGAACAGAGGCAAACGCCCGTTCTCAAGGACCTGCGAGCCATCGATGCCCGCCCGGTAAAAACCGGAGATATAGTCGTAGACCAGCTTGGACGTGGAGGTATTGTTGCAGACCACGATGAAGCAGGGCGGCACGGAAATACCTTCCTGCTGCCAGCTGGCGAAAACTTTTTCATAATGGCCGTACAGAGCTTCCAGGGCTGTCTTCAGGCGGAGGGGCAGGGCCAGAGGGTCAAGGGTGGTCTTTCTGCCCTTTTTGGGCATATCTTTGCGGATATGTTCCCAGAGATTACGGAACACGGGCAGCTCATTGCCCGAGATATTTTCCGCCACAGGCACACGCGGCAGCTTGACGATACCGCACTCAATGGCGTCCATGAGAGAGAAATCGCTCATGGTCCAAGGAAAGAGCGTACCTTCCACATAACCGGAACCACGCAGGAAAAACGGTGTGGCCGAAAGATCCATCACGCGCAGGATCTGCAGCCGGCGCTGCACTGCCTCCAGACCGGAGATCCACAGGCGGGCGGCCTCACGGTTCTCATTGGCCTCGTTCCGGGCCTCGGTCTGCTCCGCCCCTTTCAGATCACTCAGCTCCTCTTCCAGCACGGCATCGGCGTTGGGCTTTTCCCGATAACAGTGATGCGCTTCGTCATTGATGACCATGACGCGCTTGAGATTCATAAGCTCGGGTATGACGCGCTGCAGCATCTCGCCTTCACTTTCCTGGGTATCCAGCTGTTCCCCACGCCAGCCCTCCAGAGCCGCACGGGTCCCGCTGGCGACCTTGAGCTTTTCCCGCAACTTGAACGCATGGTAATTGGTGATAACGATGCGCGCCTGCTGCAGATCCTGCAACATATCCTGCGGCACCAGCTCGCGACTGGCGTAGTAGGCGTCTGGATCATTGGGCTGCAGAACGCGCAGACGGTCCTTGATGGTGATGCCCGGCGCGACCACCAGAAAGCCCTTGGTGAAACTTCTTGTTGACGGGCTGCGCACGGCATTGAGCGTCTGCCAGGCGATGAGCATGGCCATGACCGTGGTCTTGCCCGCGCCCGTGGCCAGCTTGAGCGCCAGACGGGGCAGGCCGGAATTGGCTTCGTCATTGGCCTGTTTCAGGTGTTCGAGGATCTCCTGGTAGCGCTTCTGCTGTGGCGCCACCTCCGTCAGCCAGATGGCCGTCTCCACGGCTTCCACCTGGCAGAAGAAAGGACGGATGCCGCTGAAAGCATGATGCCGCCAGTGCTGGAGCAGGCGCGCCGTGGTGGGCGTGACCTTCCATTGCGACGGCGGCAATGCCCGCCATGCGGCCACATGATTACGGACTTGGTTGATCAGGGCTTTGTGGTATTCCTGCTCGCTGGAAAGATCCTGGATGGTCAGCAGCGAGGCCTGCTCTACCTTGCCCCTGCGCTTTTTGGGCTTGGGAATGGGCGTGATGAAATCCGCCGGGCGGCGCACCGGCTTGATGCGCTGAGTGGGAAGACCATCCTTCAGTTCCCCGTGCCGTGTAGGACATTCATAGGGGGAATTCAGGATAGGATGGTCATAAAAGGCATTGCTCCCCTGGGGGATGTCGCTCTTGGCCATATCAGACATATTTCCTCCGGGCAGTCCCTCTCCCATGCAAAGCGGGCCGTAAAACTGCGTCAGACTTTTCCCGGAACGATACCGCCGAACCATGTCCCGGGCAAGAAGAAAGGTCTTCTGATATGATCAACGCTCATTGTCAGCAAGTCTTCATCACGATTCTTTCGCTGGGCTACAGAGGTCTTTCAACCCAAATATTGTACTGCTCCTGCCCCGTGGGCAGAGGCTGGACGACCTCCCAAAGGCATTGCCCTGTGCAGGAGGTCTCGAAAAGGAGGAGCGCCGGGCCTCTGGTCGTCTTGCAGCCTTCTGCCTTGCTGGCTTTGTTCTTACGTCCCCTCATACTGGAAGTCACCATCATCCCCTTCATCATGGTCATCCCTCCACTCAGCTCATCCCTGCCAGCAGCGGGCGGAGCGATTCCCACCCCGTGGGAATTGAGGAGCATATCATTCTAAAGAGAAAGAAAACAAAGAATTTTACCATGTTGCATATTAGGTGGCACTAAGTGGAAGAAGGGCAGGGGGATTCTTGGGGGGTAAGGGGGGGCTCTAAAAATATCTTAAAGAGATGCTATTTAGTCATCGTATCGTCATCTATAGCTATTATTCCCTATCATAAACAAACTTCCGTTCCCTGTCTCAGTCGGAAGCATCTTCACCACAAAAATTTGAAAGCCTTATTCGTATTACGGGATTCAGTTTTTTCCCCGTACTACCCTGGTCTTCCTTTGCCACAGGACGGCACCACTTCCATAAGCATCTGCCCGGCTTCCCTCTTCTCTCACCTTCTGCTGCCTCCTGCCTTGCGTTCCGCCGAGGAACTGCACGGTATCCAGCCCCGGCGCTGTCCTGCTCCGAGGCTCTGTCCCAAGGAAGCAAGGGAGGCAGCACTGCTGACACCCCACCATGCCTGGAGTCAGCCGCCGCGTCTGCTGGATGCCGAGGGCCAGCCGTGCTTCGTAGCGCGGGACGTGGCGCTGGCTCTGGGGTACGAGAAACCCGGCACCGCCATTCAGCAACACTGCAAAAAATAAATAAAGTCAGCCAAGTCCCTGAATCGGGGACTTGGGTTAAGATGCCGCCTGTCCATCTCCTTCTCATCCCCGAAGCAAAGGTTCTGAATCGGAACTTTTGACTTCCAGCTCCGTGGCCTCTCCATCATCCCCGAAGCCGACGCGTACCGCAAATTTCATAGCACTCAATCTTGAAGCCTATGAAGTTGTTTCTCAGCTCATATTCGGCCAATCCAAAATTGGATTTGCCGAAAATTTCCTCCCCCCCAACCTTGGAGACTACGAAGTGGCCTGTCACACCAGCGAAGCGCCTGGACTACCTGCTTTCCAAGGACGGCTTCCCTCTCCGCAGGACGGAAGGGTAGCAATCCGATTGCTACCGCTGGCGGGCCTGCTCCTCCGCAGGACGGACATGCTGGACAAGGTGGTCATATCATGGACACACTGCCTCTGTTCGCCCCACCCTGCGGCCATGCTGCTCTGGCTGCCCCTAAGCCGCTTATGGCTAGCCGCCTCTCCACTGTCTTATCCTCCGCCCTGTGCGCATGGCCCAGCCATCCGCATGGGGCTTTTTTTGCCGGGCCTTCCCTGTTCCCGCCGTCACCAGCTGCAAGTGGCGAAAATTTCCGGGAAGCGACATGACCATATGTTGCGTGACATCGAGCAGTTTTTGACGCAACAACCTGAAATCTTCATAGAACCCAATTTTGGGGAGTACGAAGCCGCGTATTAGGCAGGCTTTGACGCAAGCGCCTGAAATCTTCAGCAAACCCAATTTTGGGGTCGTTGAGTATCCCGTGAGACGGGGCTTCGGGACAGAGATGGTCAAGGCCTACCTCCTCTCCAAAGACGGCTTCCCCTATGCCGGAGAGACTTTCCTTCCAGCACATCCTGCCCGATAGACGGACGGCAGCAACGGCAGACGACATTGACACCATGCGGGAAATGGCTGACTTTTCCTATAGGCAGTAATCAACAACGCTGCCCTTTCTCTTGGGAGACACTGCATGATCATGACAGCCGTTTTTCTTATTATTTGCATAGCTGGTGCCATAGGCCTCACAGCGGCCTATCTTTCGTCACGGGAGTCTTACCAAGATGAAAGACCAGAAGATGATGTCCCCCACCAAGTACAGAAAGACGATAGCATGTCATGCCGGTCGGGCATTTCCATGCAGAACATGAGCGGACACATGGTGACAAAGCAAGACCTGCGGGAGCTGGAATCACGCATCCTTGGCCGTATTGCCATCATGCTTATCGCCGGTATCGGGCTCCTTGCCGTGCTGATAGTTCTGATGCGGCCCGGCGCATAACCCCGCCGCCCCTGCTTTTGGACATTCTTATGCACTGCCCCGTGCGAAGTCTTCCGTAGCCCCCTTCCCTATCCCTGTCTGCCTCCATCCGCCGCCCGTCCTCCATAGGTGGCTGGCATGGGTATCTTTGCTCTCCCATCTGTCCAGTTAGGGTACACATCAGACGAGCATAGACCATCATTCCCAAAAATGTTCATCTAGGGTTGATTTGGGATTTATTTGACAAATACTATTTAAGTTTATAACTCTAAATGAACACAACAAAGGAGCGACCATGAACGGGAAGAACATCGGCTACATCCGCGTGAGCAGTATCGACCAAAACACCGCCCGTCAGCTCGAAGGGGGCCCGCTGGACAAGACCTTCATCGACACATGCAGCGGCAAGGACACCCGGCGTCCCGGCCTCATGGCCTGCCTGGACTACGTGCGGGAAGGCGATACCCTGCACGTCCACAGCATCGACAGGCTGGCCCGCAACCTGCAAGACCTGCTGCATATCATCGAGAGCCTCAAGCAGCGGGCCGTGGCCGTGGTCTTTCATAAGGAAGGCCTGACCTTCTCCGGCAAGGAAGCCCCTTTCCAAAAGCTACAGCTTCAAATCATCGGGGCCGTGGCCCAGTTCGAGCGGGCCATGATTAAGGAGCGGCAGCGGGAGGGCATAGCCATTGCCAAGGCGGCGGGGAAGTACAAGGGACGCAAGCCCTCCTTCACAGCAGAACAGGCGGAGCAGGCACGGCAGATGGTCGCGGCGGGACAGAGCAAGACGGACGTGGCCCGGCACTTCGGCGTGAGCAGGACCACCTTATACAAGGTCCTCACCGACGGGCAGAGCGCTTGACGGACAAAGGGAAAAAGGCGATACCCACAGGAACGGAAATATGCTACACACAGAAGCAGTCGAAAATAAAAAGTACTTATATTTTCGAAGTGTTAGGGTGGAATCTCTTGAATCCCTCCCTCTCCGCCATACCAAAGACCACCAAGATTCACGAAAGTCCGCAAAGCCTTGAGCTGAGCGGACTTTTTCTGTTTTTGAGGTTCAAGAACACTCACGAAAAATCGCAGACAGCCACAAAAAAGGGGGCAACTTTGGGGGCAAGTAATGTTGCCCCCGTATATTTCAAACAGGAGTTGCTCCCAATGCCCGAAAAGCTCACGGATACCGCCATTCGCGGCGCGAAGCCCCTGGAAAAAGCCTACAAGCTGGCGGATGGCGGCGGCCTCTGTCTGGAAGTTGCCCCGATGAGGCCGTCGATCCGATAGCGACACCGTTGCCCCAGAGTTTTGATCCCCTTCCTTTACCGCAGCAGATCAGCCCGGCAGACACAGGCCAGCATACCATCTTCGACCTTGGAGGCTGTCCATGCGACAGTTTCCCGCCGTTCTCTCCTGGCTATCCCAAGCGGGAAGCTGGCAATAAGCCTGCCCGAACAAGACAGGAGGCCGCAGCCGTTTGCATGCAGATATGCCCTTCGCCCAAGAAGGGCAGGAGTTTCAGCTCTCCAGCCATACGGCCTCATCAAGACAGGGAACCGTAGTAAATCATACCGTAACATAAGACTTGTTCTCTGTCCGACTTTCGCAGCAAGTATCCATCCCTGCGTATTGTCCTGGAGCTGTCTCACAATATCACCCCTGGACTATCGCACGGGATGCTCACTCTCCAGACAAGACGAGAGCTGATCGCGTTCCCGCATAGACCGTCCTGAATATCTTCCTCATAATTCGTTGGCTAATAAAAACAGATATTTGATTTATTTTGTTCTATAGAAAAAATATTATTTTGAATATGTTTCAATAAAAAATAACACAAACCACTTACTTCTTGAAAAATATCTTTTACTCATATACGGTCGCCTCTGGCATATGAAATAAAAGGAGGGACTTTTATGGCTCTGGAAGACAAAGATATTTTTAATGCCATTTTCAACAAATACAGCGACCAGCCCATCGAATTCATCATGGAGCAGTACGAAAAGGCAAAGATCCTTAATATGGCCATCGAGCGCCGGATCAACGCCCAGGCCGAACAGCCTGTGAAGGTCGAAGAGGCCGCGCCTGCCGCTCTGCCCCCCGTGGACGAGCCCCTTCCCGTCGAAGAGGAAAAGAAGCCCGCCCCGGCCCCCAAAAAGATCTTCACCAAGGCCGATCTGGTCTTCAATCCCGCGGAAGCCATCACCGACAATACCATCACCTGCTGCCTGTGCGGCAAGGCGGCCTGCTCCCTGACGTCCCGCCATCTGGCCAATCACGGCATCAATGTGGAAGAGTACAAATACCTCTGCGGCTATCCTTCCGAGCAGAAGCTGATGTCCCGGAATTTCGAAGCCAAGATGCGCCGCAATGTCCAGAGGGCCCAGCAGGCGCGCAAGGAAAAGCGCCGGGCCGAAAACGCCTAACGCCATCATGGCATGGCCTGCTCTGCTCCCAGGAGCGGGCATGATCCGTCCCGTAGTGAAAAGAAACAAAGAAGGGGATGCCCACGGGCACCCCCTTCTTTGTTTCTTCCGACATGCCGGCAGTCGCGGCAACGCCCCTCCGAATCCCGCCACAGGGCAGAGCATCAGGGACGATACGCACGCAGGGCAAACATGGGCACCGGATTGTAGGTGGCGTCCCGCCGGACGAAGATCCGCCCGCTGAGCCCGGTATCACAGCTGCAACGGACAAAGCCCGCCCGTGCCAGGGCCTCCATGTCCCACTGCGGCCGTTCCCGGCGGCTCAGGGGCAGGGAACGACGGATGTCCTCCCCTTCCTGCAGGAGGGCACTATCCACGTCGGCATGGGCATGTTGCCCCTTTTCATCGGCAAGCCGGGTAAAGTCCACAGCCCCGTAGTCGGCATCAAAATTGAGCAGCACGCCTCCGGGCCGCAGCACCCGCAGCCACTCCGCATAAGCCGCCTCGGGGTCCGTCAGCGTCCAGGTCAGGTTGCGGGCCAGGACGCCGTCAAAGGACGCATCCCCAAAGTCCAGCTCCGTGGCACTCATGCAGCGCCAGTCCACCGTGCAGCCTGCCTCATCGGCCAGTGCGGCGGCCTGGGCGAGCATCCCCTCGCTCAGATCGACACCCGTGACCTCGCAGCCCGCCTGTGCCAGCAAGATGGCAAAAAATCCCGCGCCCGTGCCCAGATCCAGTATGCGCAGGGCGGTCCCGTCTTCCCTGCGCGGCAGCCAGGGCAGGATCTCCGCCCGCCACAGGGAGGACTTGTCACTCTGCAATTCCTCACGGCGTACCT
>OOIF01003151.1_pt1 | contig 10100 bp, 5 predicted proteins | sample 1691961 | NCBI WGS metagenome assembly OOIF01 (sample SAMN06348146, study PRJEB24527) | human gut metagenome | biome: human gut; feature: ankylosing spondylitis patient; material: feces | host: Homo sapiens | place: China | collected 2015-10 | reverse complement strand
CCCCCGCCGTAAAAAAACTTTCATATTCCGCATACGTTTCATAACAAAGAAAACAGCCCTAAAGGCCCCCAAAGGACAGCCGGACCGACAGTAACCGGCGGCCTCAAAATTCAATCAATGTTCAACAACCGGCCTTATGAATGATTCCGTTCCGAACCGGCATTTTAACAAACGCAAAATTTTGATGACAATTTTGCGCCGCCAATATATATTCGCCATAAAAGACTAAAAGTAAAGGCAGCCGTCATGAAAAGCATTCTTCTCTTTTTCATTGTTCTTCTGCAAATTTCCGCCGGTCAGGCAGCGGAAACATTGCTGGATTTTTCTTCAGCCGACAATCACGTCGTCACCGTAAACGGCTATCCTCTGTTGCCGATTGAACCGCAGCGGAAAGTTTTTGAAGCGGTAACGCTGAACACGCGCGGCTTTAACACAATCGAAGTCGACGGCGTTCAAAAACGGTTCCGCCTGTTTCGCATCAAGCCCGGTGACATTTTAAAATTTTCCGTTAACGGCGAAATTTATCAACTGAATCTGTTTCCTCGAAAACTGCCGGTTCCCGATATCACGGAATATACGGGGGGGGGTACATAGCAACCTCTTTTTTCAGTCCGAAAGGTGATGCCCAATCGTTTGCAACAATCATGACAACAGACGGAACGATAGAATTTTACCATACAAATCCGATAAAAAATTATGGGATTTCAGACTTCAAGCGGCAAAAGCTTACCGACGGCGGCATCCGCTATACATTTATGCAGCAAACCAAACCCATGCCCCCTTATGCCTGGTGGTACGGAAAGCTGATTGTACTCGACGAAAACTTTCAAAAAATCAACGAGCTTTCACTGATCGCGCCGACGGCAGACGAGGGCTTAATTGAAAATCACGACTCTTTGTTATTGACGGACAACCATTATATACTAACCGGTTACCGACAACGGAAAGAAAGAATAAACGGCAGGGAAAGCTCCGTTGTTACCCTGCTTTTGCAGGAAATAAAAAACAACCGGGTCATCTTTGAATGGAACAGCGGTGACCATCCCGAACTGATCAAAGAATCGCTGACAGCCTGCAATTACAAAAAAGACCTGGATTACGTGCATTTTAACAGCATGATCATCGATCCCTCCGACAACAACCTGATATTGTCTTTCAGACATACTTCCGCAATTTACAAAATAGATCGGAAAACCGGAGAAATCATTTGGCGTTTAGGCGGCAAAAACGACGACTTCGGCCTGACGCCGGAACAACGTTTCAACTTTCAACACACGGCTTCTCTGACCAACGACGGATATCTGATGCTTTATGACAACCACACCGCCGAAATCAACACCGAATGTGCCGGAAATTTTTCCTTTTTGCCCCGAAAAACTTCACGGATTTTAAAATTCAAACTGGATGAAAAAAACAAAAAGATACTGAACTGGCAAGAAATTCCATTGTCCGTATATTCCGAATTTATGGGCAACGTATTTGAAACGGAAGACAAGACATACATTGTCGGCTATGGCAGCAACAAGGGAAAAGCGGCGGAAGAACTGGACAAAGACGGCACCCCTCTTTGGACCTTCAAACTCCCGGATAATCTCTTTACTTACCGGGTTTACAAATACCGCTAACGTTACAAATACGGATTTCTCCAACGACATCAGACAGCAATTTCCGCGCCGGCGCCGCCGGTCATCGGCGCCGCTTCGTTGACACTGCCGGCAGCCGCCGGCGCTTTGGCCGGATTTTTGCGCTTGAACATGTCGGCGGTTGTCAAACGGACAACACCGGCTTTTTCCGCAACGGCAAACGGAAAACTCTCATACCTTTTGCCAGACAAACGCCCCTGTTTCCGCCGGCACGGCAAAAGCTTTCACTTTCCGATTTTCAACTTTTACGCGAAACATTCAGGAAAAGTTTTCGACAATCTCCAAAAGCTCCCGTTCAATACGGGCTTTTTTCAGGTTTCGCCGCAAATCAACGGTTTTAAATTGTACGGCATACCCCAAATCTTCCGACGCCGCGTTCAAACGATGAACCGGCACATCCGGCGCAACATCGCCGTATTGCGGATAAATCAAAATCGCCCTTTTGGCACCATGCAGCATACAGTATGTCATAACCTGAAAAACATCGGCATTCGACACGTCTTTTAACGAATGAAACTCTTTATATTTCGTATCAATCACGATTTTGTTGTTTTTTTCAAAAATATCCACAAAAGTATCGCATTTCTTCCGCCCCGTCCCCGCTTCCGACAACAGTCTTTTTCCCTTTTGCAGCTCAATGTCCAGCGTCGGACACTTTCTTTTGAAAACCTCTCCTATAAACTCCTCAAACAAAACATTCATGTCCCAGACCAGCGCAACGTTTTCTATCTTATTCCTCGAAAGGTCGACGGAACACTGATTAACAAACATTTTAGCCAAAGAAAGAGGCTTTTTAAACAAAATCTGGTTGCGCGGCAGCGCAATCCGGTTTGCCTCGGCCGCCGAAACGGGCAACGGCTCAACATCGGCGTAATAATTGACGATCCGCCGCAAAATCCTTTTATTGCCGCTGTTTTCGCTTAACTTGTAAAGACAAACGGCAACATACAAAAAGAGCCTGTTCAACATATTGTTTTCGGAAAACTCGTCATATTGACAATAAAACTTTGCCCTGTTGACGCAGCTTTTTCTTATCTGCTCCGGCAGCATCAGTTTGCCTTTGATAAAATTGACCTCCGTTTCTTCCGTTACATAGTTCCTAAGCGGCTGCTTTTTCAGACAGTCAAACAACGAAGAAGCATATTCATAAATCAGAATTTCAAGAAAAGGGTTTTTGCACGCCGCCAGCCTGGCACCGCTTTCGGTCCTGATGTCCAACCGGCGGGTATACGACAGCATATACACCAGATTTTCCATAATCTCGCGCCTGTCGTCATTGGCGGACAGTATCTTCGGCAATATTTCGATTTGGACGTTTCCGCATCTTATGACTCCGACAAAAGATTTTGAAACAATCCCCTGCGGCGTCAGAGACACAACGTTCTGCAGCTTCTTTTTCCTCAAATAGGCCGAAAGCCTTTCCGCCTCGCAGCGGCTCAGGCTATTTTCGCCGGAAACGGAATATTCTTTCAGCCGAAATACCTTCACGCTAAGCCTCCAACGCTTTCAGCGCCTTCAGAAATTCGTCGTCCGCCATGTTTTCAACGTCACAAAACTTACAAAAAACGCTTTCCCCCGCTTCTTCGCGCAATTCCTGATCCCGGATTTCTTCGGAAACGACAAACCCCGGAACCAGCAACACCAGTTTTTTCCAGTCGCCGTAAAAGTACTCGTTCAGCAACGGCAAAACTTCGAATTGAAGCACCTTCCGCAATTCCTTAAGCGTCCGCACGTTCATAAAATAGCTATGGCCGATCTGATGGTCTTCATCCAGCAAAACGGATATTTTGCCGTTGATATTGCGTAAAATGCGCCGCAAATCGACTCCTTCGACATTATCGGCGACAAGACGAACGTCCGGCATTACCGGAACGAAGACGAAACGACGGCGCAAAGCAATGTCAACGCTTGCGATCGACCGGTCCGACGTATTCATTGTTCCGATGATGTAAAGATTTTTGGGAACGGAAAAACGATTGCGGGAATATGGCAGACAAACCGAAAAAGCTTCCCTTTTGTCATCTTCGATCAAGGTTATCAGTTCACCGAAAAATTTAGAAATATTGCCGCGGTTAATCTCGTCGATAATCAAAATATACGGCTTGCGGCAAACTTCTTCGCCCGAATGCTCCAAAACGACGGAAACCAGCTTTTTCGTATCAATCACGTTGTAATTTTCCCGGCCTTCGTTCCTGGTTCGGTAAAAACCATAAATGGCCTGCTGAGAAAAATTCCTGTCGTATATTTCCGAAACTTCAATATCCTGCCCCGCATACAGCCACTCCACGCTGCGAAAATGGCAGTAGCGGACTTCGCTGTTCTTGTCATACCTGTATTCGCCGGTAATTCTGCCCACTGCCCGGAACTTCCGGTTGCCGTTGGCAATAATCACGACGTCCCCGATTCTCATTCGATCTTTGAATATTTCAAGAGCGCTTTTGCCCCATTTGTCCTCAATCATCGAAAAATCGTCCGCACAGTTGCAATTTGAAAAATCCTTATCGTTACTGTACCCCAGGGCGACAACGTTATGCCCTATGCAATAGTCGTACAGATTGTCGCCCGGTGCGGCCTTGTCTACCAGCGACATTTTAAATACGCGCGTGCGGGAAAAATCCACGTCGGCGATATTCTTCCCCATATTTGTTTTTCCGGCGCCGCTTGCCTTTCCGGCATTCTCGCAAATTTCCCGGAAAATTCCTTTTTTCCCCTCATATCGAACTTCGTTCGCTTTACCTTCCCAGGAAACGCAGGGTCTGATCCCCTCAACAAACTCTTCATAGGAATATGACTGGTGAAAGGTAACGAATTCTATCTGTCCGGCCTGCTTCAACCGGTTAAATTCGGCCAAAACGTCTTCATAACGCAAATCGGACAAAAATTCTTCATATCTCTTAAGAGCATGACGATAATATGAATTTTCATTTTTCCTAACCTCGTCGCCGTTGATGTAATCACCGGCAAGAATTTCCTCTTCCAGCCTTTTATATTTCTGCAAATCGTAATATCTGAAAATGTTGTCGCTTTTCAAACATTCCGTGTTTATTTTTTCCATATGCTTAACGTATTCGTTCAAAACCTCTTCCGAATATTTTTCCTTCCGGGAGCGCAAATAATCCGAAAACATTTGTTTAAAAGTAACGATTTCCATTGCTTTCAAAACGGCATGATAGGTCTTTCCCGTTCCCGGCGGACCATACAAAATCTGATTCAACGGAACATTCCCCGCTTCGGCAGCATTAAATTCGTCTTTCATTTTCTCGTTTTCTCCATTTGCGTTTACAACGTTTTCTTTTAACAGCATATCCTCAACGACACGGGCAAAAAGGGCGTTGGAAATTCCCGCTTCTCTCGCCATAAGAACAAGTTGCCCCATCCTTGAAAAAACATTTTTTTCCGGAACGACGCCAAACAGCTTTAATATTTTCAACTGCATGTTGTCGGCAAAGAAAGCGGGAAACTCGTCAGGAAAAACCATGTTCAGATATTTCCTCATCCACTGATTAAGAGAAACATCCCCGGCCAAATCTCCCAGTTTCCGATAATCTTCCAATGTCACCAGCGGCTTGCATTGTTCCGCCAAACGGCAATACTTCAACAGGGCGTCCCGGATTTCCGTTCCCCTGAGAACGGCCTCGTCGGGAGAAAGGGGACGAAATCTCCTGCCGTGTCCTTCGGCCCAGGATTTTTCCTTTTCAGAAAAATAAAGCCCGTACTTGGCCGCACTGCCGCCGCCGATTCCCCCTAAAATTTTACATTCTCCGAACTCTAATTCATAACACAGATTTTTACGAAATTGACGCGGATTGAGAAATATCGTGCTAACAACGCCTCCCCTTTTAGTTCCGCCAATTTCGGAGGAGAATACTCTTTAGCAAATTTTTCATACAGTTTAACGGCTTTTTTCTCAAATTGAGTATAGTCGACATCGGTGTCCGATTTTTGCCTGATTTGTTCGATGATTTCCCGTTTGTCCATCATGTCACCCTATAAGTTGAATTTTTAAAATTTTAGAATTAACAATTACGATAGTCAACGAATAAATTAAGCATGTCCCTCTTCAGAGGAAAAAACAAAGCCGGATTTTCTCCCCCTGAAAACAGCCGGGAAAAGGTTTATTTAAAAAAACGGAGGGTTTTCGACAATTTAGCTTGCTTCTCCGACGTTTGTTTTATATTCTGCTTATGGACGAAATGGTTATCGCCATCCGTCTAGGGCTTCGAAAACCCTTGATACGTTTAGTCGTGTGCACACGACTTTAAATATTGTGCCGACTTATCTTGTCTGTTTTTTTCGGACGGATGTCGGCGAATAAGGCTCAGCCAAATAAGCCGAGCCGTCTGAACGTATACGGTTTTCGAACATCCGCCCGCCTTTTGCCAAAAGTGCGGGTTCTGTTTTAACTGGTTTTAAAAGGATGTTAAATCGTATGAAAAACAAACTCTTAATTTCGACAGCGCTGGCCGCCGCGTTTACCGTCGCCAACGCTTATGCCGTTGAACCGGCCCAAAGCGCCGTCAGCGATGTAAAAAATTGGAACGACAACATATATGAACTGGAAGAAAACACGTCACGGGGCGGCGGCGTGCTTCGCCCGGCGGCAGACGAAAAAGACCTTACCGCAGGCAAAATCGGCGACAACCGAATAACGGCGCGTCAGACTTCCGGCCACTCCGGCGAAGTATATGCTCAGGGAGCCGTATTATGGCTCGGCAAAAAACTTTCCTCCGTCAACGCCGGAGAAATTTCAAACAACGGTCTGAACGTGGCGACGGAAAACAACAACAATGCCAAAGCAACCGCCAACGGCGGCGCTTTTGCGATTTACAAAGGCGGATATATCGATAATCTTACCGCAAACTTCACCGGCAACAAAGCTTCTTCCCGATACACGGGAGAAGGCGAATACAACGGCACGGGAAGCTCGGCCGGCGGCGGCGCAATACACGTTGAAGGCCAGTACGGCACGGACGAAAAAACCGGCATCAGGGAAATCAACGGCAATTTCACCGGCAACGGCGCCGAAGGAGCGGCTTATGCCAACGGCGGCGCGATTTACTTCAAAGCAGGCGCCGATCGTGACGGACAAACGGGAACCGGCCTCGTTACAACCACGATTAACGGCAACTTTGCCGACAACTTTGTCAAAGCGGTTACAGCCAACGCCGGAGCCAAAGCCTCGACCGGCGGCGCAATCTCGGTAAAAAGAAAAGACGGTAAAACCGTCGATCTCACATTAAACGGCAGCTTTACCAACAACCGTGTCGAAACCAACGCGACCGAAGCACTGGGCGGCGCGCTTTACAGCGAAGGCATGATCACCCTCGGCAACAACACCGTTTTCAGCGGCAACAGCGCAACTTCGACAACAGGCAAAGCTTTCGGCGGCGCGATTTATAATACCGCGGACGCTACACTGAAAATAAGCAACGCTGTTTTCAGCGGCAACAAAGCAAACGGCCGCCTGAACGACATTCATAATCTGGGCGCGCTCAATGTTTCCGGCAATCTTACGCTTGACGGCGGCATTTCCGGCAACGGCACGACCACTTTTGCCCGGGGATCGCAGCTTACCGTAAAAACCGGGACCACGACCATTTCCAACCGGGTGATCAATAACGGCGCAACCTTAAACCTCATTTTTGACAACGGTTTCAGCGGACGATACGAACTGATCACCGACGACGGTTCGCTTGACCGCGAATTTTCCATTGCCGGAAACAATCTGTACAACATCACCGGCATTGAAAACGGCATCTATAACGTAAACAAAAAATCCGCGGCCGAAGTCAGCACCGCTACCGGCGCCACCGGAAACCAGGCGGCCGCCCTCACCGCTCTCACCGCGGGCAAGGCAGACAACGCCGTATTTAACGCCGTCGCCGACGCCGTTTCCGCAATGGCCCAGTCGACTGACCGCACACAGGTCAAGGCCGCGTTGGACGCCGTTACCGCTCTTGCTCCCGAGGTCTCGCCAATGGTACAGCACACGCAGTCGCAGACCGCAAACCAGATCTTCGGCGCCGTCGGCACCAGATTTGCAGGAGGCACGATTGCCGCGGCCGAAGGAACTTCCTCCGGCGACAGCGTTTTTGAACGTGCCGCGGTATGGATTCAGGGCCTGTTCAACAAATCGAAAAGGCATGATACGGCAAGAACCGAAGGCTTTGACGCCGACAGCTCGGGCGTTGCCTTGGGCGCTGAAAAATTCGTAACCGACAATTTCAAAATCGGTTTGGGATACGCTTATGCCAACACCGACATCGACGGTTTCATGCGTTCAACCGATGTTGATACCCACAGTGCGATTTTGTACGGCGAATACAAACCCTCCCAATGGTATGTAAACGGCATTGCGACTTACGGCTGGTCCGATTATTCGGAAGGCAAAAACGTCGCCGGCATCGGCGTTGACGCCGATTATGACGTCGAAACGTTCGGCCTGCAGGCCATGACCGGATACGAACTGCAATCAGAGAGCTTCGTTTTTGTACCGGAAACAGGATTGCGCTACGTTCACATCAGTCAGGATGCCTATAAAGATTCCGCCGATCAGCGCGTTTCCGCCAACAACAGCGATCTGTTAACCGGCGTTCTCGGTGCCAGAATCAACCGCTCCTGGGAATTTGAGAACGGCATCAGCCTGAAACCGGAAGCCAGATTTGCCCTGACTTATGATCTGGTCAACGACGCCGGCGGTTCGGTCGTAACCCTGGCCAACGGCAGCGCCTATGCGGTTGACGGCGAAGCACTCGATCGTTTCGGCATGGAACTCGGCGTAGGCGTAACTGCGGAAGTCGACGACAACATTGAAGTTTCGCTCGGCTACGAAGGCAAATTCCGTGAAAAATACCACGACCACACCGGTCTGCTTAATGCCAAATACAAATTTTAACTTCGGCATTGCTGCAAACGCCCCGGAACTTTCCGGGGCGTTTCATTTTATACGCGGCCATGGGCTTTCCGGCCGAAAGCTTAGCTAAACCAAAGGATAAAACGGACGCCGCAGCCGTTGGATTGTCGCAAACAAACACCATATACCACCATTATTGCGAAAACAAACAGACAAAAGGAGTAAATTCGGTGCGTACAGGCGTTGTTTTTGTTCTGACAGCGGTTTTGGGGTGTCCCCCGGCATGGGCCGCAGACTACGAAGTTCCCGTTTCCGGCACATTGGCCAAAGCCATCGCCGCCGCCAACGCCAACACGGACGGCGACACCTACGAAATCGAAATAGCCGGCAGTTCCGCCGATTCCGGAACCGTCCGCAAAAGCGCCTCAATTACCGGCGATTCGACCGCCCGGCTTTCCGGTTCGCTGACATTTACCGGCACCGGCGTCAAATCCGCGCTTGACAATTTGTCGTTTACCGCCGGCAGCGGTACGGCCGTCACCAACGGAACGCTCGGCTTCGGAGAAGCGCAGGACCTGACCGTCAACAACGTCAGCTTCAGCCAAAGAACCGGCGGCTACTACGGCGGCGCCTTTGCCAACCTCGGCAACACCGAGATCAACGGCAGCTCGTTCACCGGCAACCGCGGCAATCTCGGCGGCGCCGTTTACACTACGAGCAAAACGCTGACCGTCAACAACACCTCTTTTTCCGACAACAGCGCTTCCGACAACGGCGGCGCCGTCAACAACTGGGGTACGCTGAGCATTTCCGGCTCGTCTTTTGAGCGCAACCGCTCGGGCGGAAGCTACGGCGGCGCCGTCTATACCAAAGGCAAAACCACAATAACGGACACCGTCTTTTCCGCTAATACGGCAGCCGAAGGAGGCGCCGTTTACGCTTATGACGGCAAAGCCGACCTGACGGTTGCCGACAGCCGTTTCATCGGCAATTACACCTCCGTCAACCAACAGGGAACGTCAAACTACGGCGGCGCAATTTACGGCAACGGAAAAATAAACGTCAGTCAGACGCTGTTTGAAGGCAACCACGCAACCGAAGCCGGCGCCGTAAAAATCGGCCGCACCGGCAGCGAAAGCGTTTTTACCGGCAGCGAATTTAAGGACAATTATGCGGAAATCCGCGACGGCGGCGCCATTGTCCACAGCGGCGGCAAACTGACCGTCGGACAAACCTCATTTACCGGCAACAAATCTTTGGCCGGCAGCGGCGGCGCGATTTTGACGGAATCTACCCTCAACATTACCGGCAACAGCCGTTTTTCAGGAAATACGGCGGCCCGCGGCGGCGGCGCCATCCAGGCCATCTACGGCGCGAACGTCACCGTCGACGGCGCTTCTTTTGACAACAACGGCACCCAAAGCGGCAACGGCGGCGCCGTTAACGCTTCTTCCGTCACTCCGCTGAGTGTCAGCAACGCTTCTTTTGTTCAAAATTATACCGGCAAAGGCCATGGCGGCGCGATCTACGCATCGGGCACAACTTTCATTGATAACGCTTCATTTTCCCGAAACCGTACCGATAACGGCTACGGCGGCGCCTTA
>OOIF01003143.1_pt1 | contig 10120 bp, 10 predicted proteins | sample 1691961 | NCBI WGS metagenome assembly OOIF01 (sample SAMN06348146, study PRJEB24527) | human gut metagenome | biome: human gut; feature: ankylosing spondylitis patient; material: feces | host: Homo sapiens | place: China | collected 2015-10 | reverse complement strand
CCCTCTGATTAAAAGTCAGATGCTCTACCGGCTGAGCTACGAGCGCATATTCTGCAGCAATACAATACTGCCGAATAATATTACCATAAATGCCGATAAAATGCAAGTGCCCGGCCGAAAATTCTTGCGTTGCACTTATGAAGTCCCCCGCGGGGACTTTAAGCGACCGAACGGTCTCGCCGCAGGCGAGATGGAGGTTTTTTCCCGACAAGTTCCTCTTTACAAAACCGGACAGAATCGTTACAATCAAAGCAAATCCGATTTGGGCTCTTTTCCGGGCAGGCAGTGCCTGACCCCGCCGCGATCCTTTCCCCCTGCAGGAGGTACTTTCTATGAAAAAGATCACTCGCCGTTCCGTTCTTCGTCTGTCCGGGCTGGCGGCCGCTTCGCTGGCGCTGACCAGCTGCCGGGCCGCCGGTTCTGCCGCCGTTGGCAGCCGCTTTTCCGACTGGCTGCGGCAGAAGCTCGCCAACAACTCTTCCTCTGCATCCTCGGAGGCGGCAGCCTCCGGCGAGGCAGCGGCTTCCAGTGAGGCCGCCGCATCTTCCGCAGCAGCGGAGGAACCGGCCGCGTCCAGCTGGCTGCCTGCCTACGACGCCGACCCGCTGACCGGCGAGGCCAACCGCAGCAGCGGCCGCATCGTGGGCGTGATGGTCAACAACATCAGCTATTCCGAGCGGCAGAACGCCCGCCCTCAGCGGGGCCTTTCTTCTGCTGACCTGCTCATCGAGAGCAAGGTGGAGGGCGGCATCACTCGCTTCTGTGCCGTGTACCGCGACGCCGACAGCATCCCCGAGGTGGGGCCCATGCGCTCCGGCCGGGACCAGTTCCTGCAGCTGCTGATGCCCTGGCAGGCGCTGTACTACCACGACGGCGAAAGCGCCCCCTGCACCAAGTTCATCAGCGTCTACAACTACTCCGGTCTGAACATCGGCGGCAAGAGCTACTTCAACACGCCCACCCATCCCCATGTGGCCCACCGGGACAGCCGCGGCCGCAACGTTGCCTACGAACACACCGAGTTCACCTCCGGCAAGGAGATCCGGCAGGCCGCCGCCAATGCCGGCATCGGCCTGAGCCACGATTACGACACCACCTTCTTCCGCTTTGCGGACTACCGCACCGGGGCCGAGAATACCATGCGCGGCACCGCTTCCGGCCGGACGATACGCATCGTGCACTCCGACAACTACAAGACCAGCTTCAGCTACAGTGCACTGAGCCGCACCTACAAAATGCAGATGTACAGCCACGCCGCCGGCGGATTCGAGAACACCGTGGACGAACTGAACGGCAAGCAGCTGAGCTTCGACAACCTGCTCATCTGCTTTGCCCCCATCGCCGCCTACCCTGGCGACTCCGGCGACGTGCAGCAGGTGAGTTATATTTCCGGCGGCGAAGCCTACTTCTTCAGCCGGGGCGGGGTACAGGTGGGCCGCTGGGAGAAGGCCTCCCCGGAGCATCCGCTGAAGGTCTACGATGACGCCGGGGCCGAGCTGCTCTTCAACCGCGGCAAGACCTACCTTGCCATTGTGGACGACGATGAGTGGTCCAATTTCAGCTATCAGTAAACGAGGGGAACGCCATGAAACGCATCTGGATCCAGCGCATCGGTGCGGCCGTGCTGTGCGCTGTGCTGCTGGCCGGCTGCATGCCGGGCGGCCCGGCAGCCGACAGCACGGCTTCTGCCGACCCCCTGACCGGGCAGGAGCAGCAATACCCGGGCCAGCGTCCGGCGGCAGTGGTCATCGACAACGCCCCCGGCAGCACCACCCAGTGGGGCATCGGCAGCGCCTCTGTGGTGCTGGAGGCCGCAGCCCGTGCGGACACCGCCCCCAGCCTGTGCCTGGTTTATCCCTCCGTGTCGGCCATGCCGACGGTGGGACCGGTCACGCTGGGGCAGGACCTGTTCTGGCGGCTGCTCAGCGGCCAGCAGGTGCTGCCCATCCAGCGCGGCTGCGACCTGTACACCCGCAATTTTCTGGACTACTGGAACCTGCGCGCGGTGGACGCGCTGGAAACAGGCCGCAACGCCTTCACCACCGGCAATACCGACTGGGCCAGCCCGCTGTGGTGCACCAACGGTCAATCTGTGGCCAAGGTGCTGGGCAGCCTGAGCCTCTCGTCCGCGCTGTCCGAGGACCCTGCGGAATCCGCAGACAGCACGCAGGAAGGGGACACCCCCGCCGTACCCACTGTCCCGGCCCTGCTGCCTCAGCAGACCGACGGCCACCTGCCGGATGCGGACGTTGCCGACGCAGTTCAGGCGGCAGTACAGTTCCCGTCCGGCAGCACCACCCGCTTTGCCTACGATACCGACACCGGCACCTACGGGATGCTGCACAATGACGGCTCCCCGCAGCTGGACGCCAACACCGGCATCCAGGCTGCCTTTGACAACCTTCTGGTGCTGTACAGTGCCTCCACCCTGCGGGACGATGGCCGCACCCTGGACTACGACCTGACCATGGGCGGCGGCCTGTGGCTCAACGGCGGCCACCTGTGGCACATCACCTGGACCCAGGGCACCGGCTCGACCTTTGCCTTTTATGACGCCGACGGCCGCCCGCTGCGCATCCTGAGCGGCCGCAGCTACATTGCATGGCTTTCCAGCCTGACCGGTGAGGAAGTCACCGTGCAGGATTCCGCCGGGAACGACCTGCTGCAGCCCTGACACACAAAAAGCTCCTCGTGCAGATGCACGGGGAGCTTTTGCGTTTATTCGGTTTACAGATCCACCACGCTGCCCACCTCGGCAGGGGTGGCAGGCACCATGCCCAGTTCCGCTTCGTCCGCGCCGCGCTGCACCGTGAAGGTGACGCTGCGCCCGGCGGCAAAGTCCGGGGCATAGGTGAGCTCCAGCGTCTGCCAGTCCTCCGGCACGGCGCAGAAGCAGTGCAGCAGCGCACCGCGCCCGGCGGCCAGATTCAGGGTAAAAATCGAAGCATCCGCCGCGTTCTCACCGTACAGCGGGGCGGCAAAGCTGCCGCAGCGCACCGCACGGCCGTTGCAGGCGGCCGTGACCCCGGTGCCCATGCTGTACAGGTCCTCCCGGGTGGACACCCGACGGCTCTGCAGGTAGCTTTCGCCCACCGGCAGCGCATGGCCGGACAGGTTCTCCACCGAGAGATACACCAGCACACCGCCCAGACCCGGAGCCGGGGCATAACCCAGCAGCTCCACTGCCGCCTTGCCGTCCAGCAGGGCAGGGTCGCCCGCAGCACGCAGCTCGGCCGCTGCTGCGGATACACCGGTGAGCAGGGCAGCCGCAAGGCTGACCGCACCGGAGCCGGCACATTTCAGGAATGACCGGCGGGAGATGGCTTGTGACATGGGAACTTCCTCCTTGGCGAAACGAAAAAGTGGTTCCTTTATACAATAAAGGATTGTGACCGTTCTGTCAAGCGGTTGCCCCGGATTGTAACCGATTCTTTGCGTTTATTCGTAGGCCTCGTTCTCTTCGGTCTCGGCCTGGCCGCGCAGGGTGTCGGCATAGCCGAAGGGCACGATGTCGATGGCCTCCACCAGCTTGTCCCGCATCCACAGCTGCACGTCAGTCTGCACGGTGTAGCCGCAGCCGGGGTCTGCCATCCACTGCTCGGGGCGGCGGCTGGGCAGAGCACGCTGGCTGAGCATGCTCATGATCACGCCGCCGTGGGTCACACAGGCGGCCTCGGTCACGTCCATGCGGATCATATACTCAAACAGCTTGAGCAGGCTTTCGGCGCAGCGGGCGTGGAACTGCTCGGTGGGCTCAGCCCCCTCCGGCACAAAGCCGGAACCCGGGGTGATCCACTTTTTAAAGTCCTCGTCGTGCACCAGTTCCTTCACGGGCTTGTTCTCGAATTTGCCAAAGCCCGCCTCCCGCAGATCGTGCACCGTAAAGGTGTGGGCCGCGTTGGGGAACAGGATGTTGGCCGTTTCCACCGCACGCAGCATGGGCGAGGAGAACACGGTGTCCACCTGGGGGTACTCAAAGCGTTCCTTCAGTTCGGCCAGCTGGGCACGGCCCTCGTCGCACAGCGGGATGTCGGTGCCGCTGCCGATGTACAGGCCCTGCAGGTTGCCGGCGGTCACGCCGTGACGGATGAGATGGAGCTTAAAGGTTTTCATGCAAAATACCTCGTATCGTTTGCAAAGATCCAAACCCCCGGAGCCGGTGCGCGGTGCACGGAAGATCAGTCGGCGTAGCGGTTGACCTCAACGGTGGCGGGGAAAACGTTCGTGTCGATGCGGCAGTTGCTGCGCACGGTCACGCTGGTGAGTGCATTGCAGTCCTTGAAGGCGCCGGTCTTGATGTAACCCACGCTCTCCGGGATGGTGATGTCGGACAGGGCGGTGCAGCCGTTGAAGGCGGCAGTCTCAATGTACTCCACGCCATCGGCCAGAGTCACGGTGGTCAGGTTGGTGCAGCCCTTGAAGGAGCTGCCGCCCACGGTGGTCACACCGGCTTCCACGACCACAGCGGTGATCTGGTCGGCCTGATCCGCCCAGGGAGCGGGGGAGTTGCTGTTGTAGTCGGTCATACGGCCGGTGCCGCTGATGGTCAGGGTGCCGTCGGCCAGGGTCCAGGTCACGTTCTCGCCGCAGGAGTTGTCGCCGGCGGCAGCAGCGGATGCAGCGGTGGAAGCGGTGCTGGAAGCAGCAGAAGATGCGCTGCTGCCGCAGCCGGTCAGGGCGATGCAGCTCACAGCCAGAACAGCGGCAGCGGCCAGGCTGCACAGACGGGTGATGGTGTTGCGTTTCATTTGGGTAATCCTCTTTCCTATTCCTATTTTTATAGCTTCCCTGCCCACCACAAAGCTGTGCGCCGGGCAAGGACAGGTGCCAAAACAGCATTATAGCACAAAACCAGGAAAGATGGAAGTTCCAATTTGGAATTTTTGCATTTTGCGCCGGGTGCCGTTTCTTTTGGCCGGAACGGGAGCCATTTTCTGGCAGAAAAGCGCGTCCTCTGCCAAAAATATTCCCGCCCGGCATCTTTGTGCCCCGGGCGTCCGCCACAAAATGTATGCTGTTATACCTGTAGTTTAACATAGATGTAGTGTACCCGGCAAGGCCTTTGACAGAAATGACGAAATTTGATGAAAAATATCGTCACTTTTCTTGCTTTACATTTCGTTTTCCGTTGTGTATAATCAACCTGCTGTAAACCAAAAATCAAGGATGTTCCCCAACCTGGGGTCATTGAGGAGTCAGAGATCATGGAATTCAATCGTATCATCAAACTGCTGCGCAAGGAGCGCGGCATCACCCAGAAGCAGGCGGCGGAAGATCTGGGTGTTTCGCAGGCCCTGCTGTCCCACTACGAAAAAGGCATCCGCGAGTGCGGGCTGGACTTTGTGGTGCGCGTGGCCGACTATTATAATGTTTCCTGCGACTATCTGCTGGGCCGCAGCGCCGAGCGCAACGGTATGATGCTCTCGGCCGAGGACCTGCCCAACCCCGACAAGATGAAGGACAACATCTACCACGGCAGCGTGCTGCCCACCATGAACAAAAAGCTGATCTCCAACAGCCTGAACGTGCTGTACGCCAAGATTGGCCAGTGCCACAGCAAGGCCCTGACCACCGAGGTGAGTGCCTACCTGATGATGGCCGTGGCCAAGATGTTCCGCCTGCTGTACTCGGCCGAGCCCCACAACGCGTCCAGCATGTTCAGCATCGGTGCCCACCGCTGGCGCGGCTATTCCGACGCCGTGATGCGCATGTCCGAGGCCAATGTGGAAGCCCTGCTGGCCGGGGAGGACGTGAACGGCGGCGAAGGCGTGAAGGACCCCGCCTGCCTTGCCATGACCACCGAGAGCCTGACCCGCGAGTTCCCGCTGTACACCCCCAGCCTGCTGAATCTGGTCAAGACCAGCGAGACCCACGTCAAGGGCCTGACCCCCGAGGACTGAAATCCCGTCGTACTGGGGTGATATTCCTGTGAATTGTTCCCCAAAACTCTTGCATCTGTGCACCAAAAACGGTATAAACAGAGTAGAAGATTCTGGAAAGGACAACATTTCCACCGATCAAGAGGAGGACAATACCTATGTCGAACAAGATTTCCCGCCGTGCATTCCTGAAGTGTGCAGGTGTTTCCGCTGCAGCGGTCGGCTCTGCCAGCCTGCTGAGCGGCTGCAAGACCAATGGCAGCAACACCACCGTCAACGACGTGAAGGTGGGCGACACCGTCAAGAACTGGAACGGTCTGGGCGTGCAGCTGTCCAGCGTGTTCCACCTGACCCAGGACCCCGCACAGCCCGGCTATGAGTATCTGGGCGTGCGCGTGACCGTGCTGAACCGCAGCAAGACCGAGACCTATACCATCGGTGCACAGGGCGTGGATGCCATCAACGCCGCTTACCCGGTGCCCCCTCTCAGCAACGTGGACGCCAACTTCCAGGCCATGGCCGCTGCTACCACCGACTTTGTTGCCACCTGCGACGGTCAGGGTGCTGCCATCAGTGCCACGGTGTCCCTGTACAACTCCAACTCCCAGAGCTTCTCCGACAGCGAGAGCCTGCCCCCGCAGGGCTCCGGCTACATCGTGCTGATGCTGATGGTGCCCAAGAATTGGAAGGAGCTGCAGGTGACCTACATGCCCACCTTTGCCCCGGACAAGACCCTGACCTTTACCATGAAGGCCGCCGATGTGATCCGCGGATAATTGCATTCGATTTCGTCCATTTTGTACGATATGCCCACAGAATGTTCACAATTATTTTATAAAAAGCATTGACTTTTGCGGTCATTTCGCCTATTGTATAAGTAACTTCCATTGGCATAAACTGTATAATTTTACATTCCAGGAGGAGGAACAAAATCATGTCTACCGTTTTCTCCCGCCGCTCGTTTCTGAAATACACCGCCGTGACCGCTGTGGCTGTGGCCGGTACCAGCCTGCTGGGCGGCTGCTCCGGTTCTGGCGCAGAAACTGCGATCCAGACCACCTATCCCAGTGATAATGTCGTGCTGAAGGTAAAGTCTACTCTGGAGACTTTGGAGTATGATCCCACCGACGGCCATGCGACCTTTACGATCCATATCGTCAACGGCCGCAAGAATCCCATCATCGTGAGCCCCAATCGTTTTGCAGTCAAGGCCTACGATAAGAACAACAACTGCATCGCAAACATCTTTGTGGGTTCTACCCAGGGCAGCCTCAACGCCGCCCTGGTCCCTGGCTATACCAACCCCATCAGCCGCGGTAAGGAGTGCATCTGCACCGTTATTGCATCCGGCCTGCCTGTAGAGACTGAGAATTCTGAGAATACCGAATGCCCCATCGCCTCCCTGCGTATCATCTACACCCCGGATACCGAGTACAACGAGTACACCGCAAACTGGATCATCTCCCCGGATACTGCGGTCCCTGCTTTGGGCTGACCCTTACACCATATTTTGTTGATAAACGGAGGAACGTATCATGTCTTACACTTTTTCCCGGCGTGATTTTCTGAAGTATTCTGCCATGACCGCTGTGGCTGTGGCCGGTGCCGGCCTGCTGACGGGCTGTGAGATCCAGGACCCCAACAACCCTGTTATCAAAAAGCTGGGTTATGGCACGACCCTGGGCACCACCGGCGGCCTGCTGAAGAGCGTGGACCTGGATGGCACCGCAGGCGTCTTTACCTTTACCGTAAAGAACAACTCCGATGCTCCCCTTCATATGGCCACCCCCAACGAGAGATTCGTAGTAAAGGTCCTGGATGCAACGGGCAAAACCAAGTGGAGCAACTTGATGAACCTGTCCATCGCAGCTGTTCCGGGGAAGGATGGCAATACTCCTGACATCCTCCCGGAGCTCCCGTCCCGGACTGTGGGTGAGTACAAAGTCCTCGTGCCCCTCTGCGCCTCTTTCGCTCCCAACCCTGAGGACACCCTGGAATTCATCTATATCCCCAACCCGGCCAAGTCTCCTGAACTCCGCATAACCTGGAAGATCTCTGGTGCCGACCTTGTTAAGTCTAACGAGGGTACCGGCAAGTAATTCTCCCTTTTATTGCACTTCAGCCCGCACCCTTGGTGCGGGCTTTTTTGGCCCTTTCGTTGGGCAGTTCGTCGCAAAGTGTCTATCGTTTTTTAGTGATTTTGTGTCTTGTGCACAGTTCCATTTTCCGGTACAATAAAAGAACAAGCAACGGACAAAGCGCAGCGGCAGAGCCACTTGCCGCCGCGCTGTTATATTTTGCGGCGGGTACGCCCGCCCGGCTGAAAAGGAGTGCTGTCTGTTATGATCAACATGGTCAAGCTGCCCACCAAGAAAAGCGACCTGTTCCTGCGCGTTGCCAAGGGACATTTTGCCACCAGCCACAGCCACATCAACTATTACATCGACGTCACCACCCAGAAGTCCCGCCTGTCGGAGGCCAAGGCCGTGGCCAGAGAACTGGTAAGTGCCTACCAGCACAGCACCATCGTGGACACCGTGCTCTGTCTGGACGGCACCCAGGTCATCGGCACCTGTCTGGCCAATGAGCTGACCAAGGACGGCTTTGCCAACATGAACGCCCACCAGACCATCTATGTCATCACCCCGGAGTACACCACCGGCAGCCAGATCATCCTGCGCGACAATCTGGCCCCCATGGTCAAGGGCAAGCATGTGCTCATCCTGGCCGCTTCCATCACCACCGGCTACACCGTGCAGGCCGCTGTGGAGGCCGTGAACTATTACGGCGGCATGGTGGCTGGGCTTTCGGCTATTTTTGCCACCACCCACGAGTGCATGGGCTACCCGGTCACCTCCATCTTCGACCCCGCCAGCCTGCCGGACTACGCCAGCTTCGACAGCCGTGACTGCCCTCTGTGCAAAGCAGGCCAGCACATCGACGCCTTGGTCAACAGCTTTGGCTATTCGGCCCTGTAAGGAGACCCCCAATACAAAAGCGTCTGCAGAAGCCTCTGCAGACGCTTTTTGTTTGCCCGGGGCACCGGGTCATTGTTTTTTGGGGAACACAAAGGGATTGCAACGGTATACCGCCACCAGATACAGGGCCATAAAGCACCAGATCACCGGCTCGCAGAGGATCACCGCATTGTAGGCAAAGCGCGGGATGAACACCAGCACGAACACCACCTTGCCCAGGAACTCGATGACACTGGAAAACAGCGGCAGCACCTTTTCGCCCAGGCTCTGCAGGGCATAGCGGGTGGACAGCAGCACCCCCAGCACCGCATAGAAAGGGGAAGTCCATCGCAGATAGCGTGCGCCGTTTTCCAGCACGAGGGCCTCCGACGAGCCGGACACCATGCGCACCAGCCACTCGGCGCTCACCTGCATCAGCAGCACCGTCACCACCATGACCACCAGCGAATACAGGTAGATCTCCCGCATGCCCTTGCGGATGCGCTCCGGCTGGCCTGCGCCGTAATTCTGGGAAACGAAGGTGGACGCCGCATTCGCCATGGCGATGAGCGGCATATCCGTGAAGGCAAACAGCTTGCGGGCCGCCGTGTGTCCGGCGATGGTCAGGGTGCCCAGCCCGTTGATGCCGTACTGCAAGATCACCGAACCGGCAGACACGATGCTGCTCATCAGGCCCATGGAGATGCTCTGGCTGAACAGGTCCCAGTAGAGCTTTCTGCCCACCTGGAAGTGCTTGCGCTCTGGCACCAGCACGCGGGTCTTGCGGAGGACATAGAAGATGCAGAGAACCACCGAAACGCCCTGGGAAATGACAGTGGCCACGGCCGCTCCCTTGACCCCCATGCCGACGACGGCGATGAACACGAGGTCCAGCGCCACGTTCAGGCCCGAGGAGATCAGCAGAAAGACCAGCGGCATGAAACTGTTGCCGATGGCCCGGAGCAGGCCTGCACAGAGGTTGTACGCAAACATGACCAGCACGCCCACGTCAATGATGATGATATAGCTGTAGGCCTCTTCCAGGATCTCCGCCGGGGTGTCCAGCAGCACCAGCAGCGGGTGCAGGCCCACAAGGCCTGCCAGCGTGATGCAGAGGGAGGACAAAAATCCGATGACGAGAGAGCCTGCCACGGTCTTCTTGAGCAGGTCCTCGTCCTGGGCCCCGTAGGAGCGCGCTGCAACGATGGCAAGGCCGTTGCCAATACCAATGCCAAATCCGACCAGAAGCTCGTAGATCGAGCCGCAGGAGCCAATGGCGGCCAA
>OOIF01003125.1_pt1 | contig 10186 bp, 10 predicted proteins | sample 1691961 | NCBI WGS metagenome assembly OOIF01 (sample SAMN06348146, study PRJEB24527) | human gut metagenome | biome: human gut; feature: ankylosing spondylitis patient; material: feces | host: Homo sapiens | place: China | collected 2015-10 | reverse complement strand
ATCCTCCCGGCCAGGGCTTCCGCCTGGCTCTTCGGGAGCAGGGGCGTACCGGTGTCGAACTCCATGCCTCTGGCCTCCATCCCGGCCCGCACGGCCCGGGCGTAGGCCTTGGCATTTTCCGGCGTGGAAGCCTTGCTGAACGCATCCAGGGCGGACTTGACCCCGGCGTCGCGCAAGACGAGGTAGGCCCCGGGATCTTCCTGCCGCAGCTCGTTGTCCTTCTGCACGGCATTTTCCAGCAGGACATAGCGCTTCATGGCGTCGGCATAGCCTTCTCCAGGCACGGGCTTACGCTCTTCAAGGAGTTGCCGCTGCTGTTCGGATGTCATGGTGCCGATAGCCTGCATATCCGCACCGTACTGGCGACCGGCTTCCACTTCCCGCCAAACCGCTTCCCCTTTCTCGCCATAGGCCGCCATCACTTCCGCCCGTGTGGGAGCTGTGGGTGCCTCCTGTCCCTGTCCCCAGGCGGCCATGGAATCCTGGATACGGGCACTGATATCCAGCCTGGCTTCCGCCTGTCTGGCTCGCGCCCGGCTGGCCAGCTCTCTCCCCTTGGCCTGTATCCGTGCCTCCAGCGTGCCCTTGAGGCCGCCAAGATCCGCGCCGTGTATCTTCAACAGCGAGCGGGCCGTGCCCAGGTCTTCGGCCTGGATGGCGTTGACGATCATCTCCCCGAACATCTTTTGCCGGGCCTCACCGAATTTGGCGTCACGGTAGCTTGCATCCCAGCCGTTGCGCCGGGCCATGCTTTCATAGGTGGCCCGGATGGTCCCCACGGCTTCCCCCACGGCGGCATGGTTCATGGGGTCCTGCATGGCCTTGTTGGTGGCGTTGATGATGGCGGCCTCGTCCACGCCGTTGGCGTAGGCCGTGCGTTCCCTGTCCACCTTGCCGATGGCCCAGGCGTCGGTCTCCGCGTCCTGACGGTCGGCGGCACGCCCGAACATGAGGGACGCCACACTGTTGGTCCCCAGCTCTTCGGCGAAGCGCTGCCGCGCGCCGGTACGCCAGCGCCCAAGCTGCGCTTCCACCCCTTCATCCCCAAGGGCGTTCTGTCCCTTGAGGGTATTGAGGCGGGCGCGCAGCTCCATCTCCTCCTGCTGGTACTTGTTGAAGGCGTCCCTGGCCCGCGCCATCTGATAGTCCTCGTAGGCATTGATGCCCACCTGCACGGCCCTGTCCGCTGCCTTCGCCAGATTCGCCAGCCCGCGCGCGGATTCCTGGGCCGCCTCACCGGCCAGCCTGCCGCCCGCATCGGAGAGCCGCTCCGATACCCCGGCGCCGGGAGCGTAGGCCTGCCCGTTCCCCTGATAGGTGGGCAGCGCGCCGCTTCGCGCACGATTGGGGATGGCAAGCATCCTTCCGTATACACCTGACATGCCGACCTCCTAATGGCGAACGGGCTTGTCTACATACTGCCCAAGGGCACGATCCCAGTATTTACCGGATGAGCCGTTACTGTTCTGGCTTTGGTACTTGCCCCAGGTGCTCCCGATCTGCGCGATGCCCCCCAGCGCCGTACCGGCGGCATTGCTCCAGATGCTGCTGCCCGCGGCATCCGCCTGCGCGTCATAGCCGGCGGCCTGCTGGCCGTAGTTCCAGCTCTGCAACTGCGTACCGTAGGCCTTGTCCGATGCCTGGTTGTAGATGTTGAGCGCGTCGATCTCTCCCTGCGCGGCGGTGTCCGCCTGAAGGTCAAGGCTGCTGCCCACGTCCACCGTCGCCCCGGAAGCGCCCGCTGCGGCCCGCTGCCTGCCGATGAGCTTGGCCGTCTCCTGCCGCTTGGCGATCATGTTGTCATAGCCTTCCTTGCGCTGGGCGCTGGCCTGCTGTTCGGCAAGCTGCTGGTTCTGCCGGGCCACGTCGGCCTGGTATTCCGCCTGTGCCTGCCGGGCCTTGCCCTGCTGGATGGAACTCATGACGCCCATGCCGGTGCTGGCCACCGTGGACGCGATGCTGATCGCCGTCAGCGTTGCCGGATCCATGTCTACACCTCCCCAAAGTCCACATCGGCCATGATGGCCACCACACGGAACGGCATGGGCCTGTCCTGCATCAGCCACAGGGATGTGTCCGTATCCTGCCCGGACGGCAGGCTGATCTCGATATTACCGCTGAAAGGCTGACAGGCTTCGCCGTACTTTTCCGGCAGGAAGGGCAAATCATAGGCCGTTCGCCCTTTCCAGCCCGCCACGTCGAACAAGTCCCCCGGTTCCGTCGCCGCGTACTTGCCGCCTACGCTGCGATACAGGCGCAGCACGCACTTGCCGTAGGCCCGGCGCTTGCCCAGCGTCGCTCCCTGCTGCGTGTCCGTCTCCAAAGGCAGCGGGGACAGGGCGGAAACGTAGTTCAGGCCCACGGTCACCATCTTCGCCGCATACGGCAGCGTGACCGCGCCATCCGTCACCGTCAGCCCTTCCACAGGCGAACCGTCGGCAAGGGCCACCACATCCGCTCCCTCAAGATGCTCCAGACCTTCCACTATGTCCGCCGCAGTCTCCTGCCGCGACGTGAGACCGCAGTCCACATAGAACGCTTCTTCGATGCCGTCCGTATCCCGGAAACGTCCGGCCAGACGCTCCAGAAAATACTTCTTCGCGCCGCCCACTTCCCGCTCCACCACCAGCATGACCACGTCCTCCTGACTGCCCGAGATGACGGCCACGGAAAGGACCTTGCCCTGCGTCACATGGCGGCTCCAGCCGTAGACGTTCTGGTGAGTCCGCTGCCCTCGCCGTTCCGGTTTGGCAGCAGCACGCCGTCGTCGCGCACGGCCCAGATGTTGGAGCCGGGCGACTGCTGAAAGGCCCATTGCAAGATACGGTGCGATTCCACCAGTTGCGGTGCCAGCAGGGAAAGATCGTTGCCCGCGTAGCCGTCGGATTCCCACGAGTAATACAGGTCACGCACATGCGATCCCGAGCGCTGGCAGTGCATGACGGACTGGCCGATGATGAGCGGCGCGAGCCCGGAACTGCCCCAGTAGGACTGCACGCTGATCTGCACGTCGCTGGACGTGATGGCCGCCCCGCTGGACGTGGCCTTGTACTCTGCCCCGCTGGTGCCGATGAGCAGGTCACCAAAGGATGCCATCCACCTGATCTCGTCGATGCTGCCGGACGCCAGCATGTATTCCACGGGGTCGTCGTCCTGCAGGGGACGTGACTTGCGGAAGTTCTCATAGTCACCCGTCCGGCTCATGAAAAATGATGCCGGGTCATCCTTCGTCCCGCCAAGGACCAACCGTTGCTGGTGAAAGGCCACCGTGGCCGGGTTGTTGCCGTCCGCAAAGGGGTTCCAGTCCTCCTTGGGCGTGGTGGCCGTGTCCGGCTCAAAGTTCTGGTCAGTGAAATGCAGCGTTGTGCCTGCGGAAAACACAGGAGAAACAGTGAATGCACCGATTGTCCCTGAAGGATATGCCGCATTGCTCCCCAGGGATCCGGTCTGATATACCGCATACATCCCAGCAGGATTGCCGGATGGGCAATCCGCCATAGCCCAAAATTTGTCAGTCGTAACAGTGGTGTCACTAGTCCAATGAGAATGGTCTGCTCCAGAATCAGGGTCCCACTCTTGAACGTATCGCCACACCTCTTTAGTCGTGGTTTTCTCCGTCCAAACAAACAACTTTCCATCAACCAAGAAGGCATTCTGATTTTGGGATGCTATGACATTGAGCGGAGAGGTTTCATCCTTGTCCTCTACAGGGCGAGGAGGGAATCCCGTCGTAGCGCCGTTAGAAATAACGATATGGCGCGTAATGCCCCCAGAATATTTGACGATTCCCGTGGTAAATTCGCCCATTCGCAATCCCGTCAAAGTGCCGCCTGTCGCATCCTTCCCGGACGCAACACCGATGAGGCCGTAATACCCGGCGCTTTCCCGGTAGACGTTGTATTCTTCGGCACCCTCAACGGCTGTCCATGTCAGGTCTACATGGTTCCCCACCACCCAGTCTGTGGGATATTTTCCGGTAGTGGCTCCCACTGCGGACGCCACGGACTCTACGCCGTCCTTATCCACGGACGTTACCACATAGCGCAACGTGTAATTGAGTGGGGCGTCATCGTCGGCATTGTCTCGCACAAAGCTTGCCTTAAGCGATGTTGGTGCCGCGATGCTTTGATTGAGCGCAACCCCTTCCAGGGCCCACTCATAGTCAGGCGACGTGCCGGAACGGGTCAGCTTGTGCAGGGCGTAATTTTTGTGCGCCAGATAGACGATATCCCCGGCCTGAGCCGTGGAGAGTGCGTACACGTCGTCGAGGGCATACGGGCTTTCGATGGATACTCCCGCAAGCAGCCCGTCCGCGCTGGCGACCGTGATGCTGCCTTCCCGGAAGATCAGCACATAGTTGTTCTCCGGTTCCGTATTGAACTGAAAGGGAATCAGGACGGACTTGCCGCCAAGATCGGCAATGAAACGCATCCCTGGTCTGCGCTCGATATCGCCATGCAGGTTGGGGATGAAGTTCTCGCAGCACTGCAGGAAGCTGCCGAATTTCTGCAAGTCATAACGAGCGGAGAGGGTCGGGGTTACCTCCCCGCCCGTGAAATTGCGGAACGCTACGCGGGGCATGGCCTACACCACCCCGGGCGTGTAGACGGCGTTTTCGGCCGCGCCTGCCTCTTCCCACTGCCACAGGCCTTCCGTGCCCGGCACCCAGACGCAGGCGGGCATGTCGGCCCTGGCCAGCCAGAGCTTGCCTTCGTAGCTGTAGTAGCTGTCCTTGGTGACATCCATGCCGTAGAGGAAGGCGAAGGGATGTTCCCGGCTGCCATCCGGCTCTTCACCGGTCTCCGGGTCCACGGACAGCGGGCGGTACACGGCCAGCAGCCCGGCGGCATCCGGGGGCTGGTTCTCGATGGCTGTGACTTCCTGCATCACCTCATAGACGATGCCCTTGTGGGCCAGGCGGTAGCCCTTGGCGTAGGTCTGGCCGGCGGCCCAGTCCGTGAACAGTCCGGCTTTGGCGAAGGTGGCGAACTCGGCGGCGGCGAACGCACCCGTCTGCACCATATCCGCCTGCATCCGGGCCATGAGGACGGTGCGCGACTGCGCCCTGGCCTCGGCTACGGCCTGCGCGGCCAGCTCTTCGTCAGTGGGCGGGCGGTTGGCCTCTTTTTCCAGACGGGCCTTCTCTTCTTCCCACAGGGCCACGAAGGGGGCTACGCGCCCGGCGTAATCGTCGGTGGAAAGCTCCTCGTTGGGCAGGCCGTTGCCGGGCTCCACATGGCCCGCGCCATCGTGCCACTGGAGGGCGTGGAAGGTCTCGGATTTGATGCCGTCCAGGAACAGCACTTCCCCGTCCACAGCGATGATGCCGTCGGACGGGATGACGGTGACGTGTGTTTTCATGCTAGACCACCTTGATGAAGTAGTTCATGGCGAGATGCGGGTCGGTGTGGGTGCCGGATACCGAGCCGGACAGGGGATGCGTGTGGGAGCCGTTGCCGCCTGTTGCGGAAGTATTGGAACTGCCGCTGTCGTATAGGTTCCCGCTCTCCATATACCGTCCTTTAGTCGATATGACGGCAGAGAACGGGTGCGTGTGGCTGGGCATCTGCGTTGTACTCAGCGTCGTGGCCCCGGTACTGCCGGAAAGATCCACAGCGACATCTTCGCTGCCGCCTTCCGTGCCTTCGGGCTCGGCTTCGCTGGCACCACGGACATAGCGGCCCCGCAAGTCAGGCACGGTGCCGTCCTTGCCGTCGCTGCCGCCGTCGCAGAGGATCCATTCTTCGCGTGCCTGCTCTTCTCCGGGCATGACGGCCCGGCGTCCGTCACTGCCGCCCGGCGTCGCGCCCCAGATGGGGACGGGCACGAAGGGCGGGAACATGTCCCAACAGTCAGGTCTGGGCACCCAGCTTGCGTCCAGCGTGCCGTCTTCCCCGGCCTGGGGCACGGTGTTGGCCGCCGCCGTGGTGCTGGCCAGCACGCCGCCACGCTGGGAAGCACTGGCCTTGCGGACGCGCAGTTTCCCATCTGTTTCGAGTTCAAGGCCGTCCTCGTGGCCGGTCTGGGGCATGACGCTGCCCAGGCTGGTAGGGGTGGCGATGGCCGAGACCCCGGAGTCGCCCTTGGGGATGCCGAGATGCAGGATGGGTCATAGTCGCCGCCGGCGGGCAGTCCGGGATCGAGCGTGGACACCTCCACCTGCAATCCCAGGATGGCCGCGGCGCTCTGGGCGGCCCTGTCCTCGCTCCCTGCCGCGGCCTCCGCGCTCTGGCGGGCTGCCGTGGCGCTTTGGGAGGCGTCGGCGGCACTGGCGGCTGCCGCTGCCCGGCTTTGGTCGGCGGCTTTTGCCGAGGCAGCTGCGGCCTGTGCGCTGGCTGCGGACTGCGAAGCGCTGGACGCTGCTGCGGATTCGCTGTCCTGGGCAGCTGCGGCGCTGGCCTGGGCGGTCTTTCCCGCCTGCAGGAGCTGTTCGGCCATCTTGATGGGCGTCTCGTCGCTGGTGGGGGGCAGGATGACCGCCCGCTGGAGCTGCTCCAGCAATTGCTGGCGTTCGGCCGTGGCCTTATCAAGAGCCGTCTCGATGACTCCCGGGTCAAAACGTGTGCCCGTGATGTAGTCATCTTCCTGCGTGAACGGCATGTCGCGGGTGAGAGCCAGCTTCCAGCCCATGGGCAGCGGCGCCCCTTCATGCAGATAGGAAACCGTCCCGCCGCCTGCGGAAAGCGTCACGCTGTATTCACCGGCCTCCTGCACATAGCCCTGGGCATCGGTGACGGATACAAGGATCTGCCTCTCATCCCAGACTTTGAAGGAGAACGGAAATTCCGTCGTCGCCCCGTTTCCCGTATAGACCGCCTTGCTGACGGTCGTCTCCAGTGTCATGACCACATCCCCCTTGCCGCGATCCAGCCGTCCAACTGTGGACGATTCGTCCCTTCACTGGCGTCCTGCCCCTCGCTCCTGGGCACGGCCAGCTGATAGAGCTGTTCCAGCTCCTGCACCTTGCCGGAATTGTTCTTGAGTAACGGCACAGCCACCAGCGCGGCCAATTTGCGGGCCATGGCCATGACGAACAGCTCGTCCCAGCGGGTGGCCTCCTCAACATCGAACGTGCAGGTCGCCATGGCTCGCGGCACATCACATAGCAGCAGAGCTCCCTCGGCATCGCTCTCCAGCCGGAATGGCCTTTTCCTTCCCTGTTCCTTGCCGTCATGCACGGCATGGACCTTGAGACAGCCATCCGGTAGCACATAGGCATGCCGCCATTCTTCAGCATAGGCTGCGGGCAGGCTCTTCTCAGCCAGAACCACACGCCGCACGGCGAAGCGATACGGATAGTCCCGCAATGCCGAGCGCCGCGCCCTGTCCCAGTATAAACCGCACTGGATGGCTTCCGGCGTGTTCTCATTGGCCGACGCGATGGTGCGCGTACCAATGAAGCCCAGCGCCATATTGAAGATATCCAGCTTGCTCGCCGTTGATGGCATGATCTTCCCCTTTCCCGGCCCGGGATGATGTTCCGGGCCGGGCTACTTCAGCGCTACCCCTTGACCACACCGGCATCGATGTACATACCGGCTTCCCAGGGCTGATCATCCTCACGAACTACGGCGGCGAATATTTTTCCCGCTGTAAATTCGCCCGTGGGCGTCGCCACCATTTTCAGCCAGGGCTTGGTCACACCGGGCGGAAGAAATCGCCAGCCGATGGTCTTGCCGACTTTGAGATCGGCCAGGGCCACGGTCACGGTGGAGCCGGGAACATCACCGTAGCTCCCGCCTTCCGTATCGCTCTGGGTCAGCTTGAACTCGATGGAAGTCCCGCCCGCAAAAGCCGCTTCCACCACTTTGGCAACGATGGGGATGGGTTCGGCCCGGCCGGGCTTCATGAGGGACGTCAGCCCCACGGCGGGGCCGGTCACGGCACTGGACGTGATGGCTGCGGAATCAAGCAGAACAGCATTGGAATCGATGAGCATGGTTCCTCCCTAGGAAAGCACCGCTTCGGTGGAAAGAATGGCGTCGCACTGGCGGATGGGCCGCCCATGCAGATTGGGCACGGCCTTGCTGGCGAAAAATTCGCCATAGACCAGATGCACGTTGCCCGCGTCGGTGGCCTGGAGTTCCAGAGCCGTGAGCACGTCCTGGTTGCAATACCAGACCGCCCGGTCACGCAGATGCTGGGGCATCATGTTCTTGGCCTTGATGGTCAGGGCCTGCAAGTCGATAAAACCGGATTCGCCCTTGCGCAGCGTCAGCTTGCTGGTATCCAGGTTGCAGATGCGCACGACGGCACGCCAGTCACGCAGGGCAAGGCCGCATTTCCAGGTATACAGATCGCCAACGCACTGGAATTTCTTGCCGTCATCGTCGAAGGTCATGTACTTGCCCAGATCTTCGTTTTTCAGACCGCCGGTACTGCCCTTGGGGTAGATGCCGTGGATGGAATTCCCGCCCCAGCTGATGAGGTACATGGAGGTTTGCTTATTGGCGGAACTGCCAGCAGCATTCACCACGTTGGGACTGGTTTTGCTGGGATAACGCATGGACAGGCCGTTGAACTCGTCGGGATTCTTGTTGCTGTCGCCATAGAACAGCGTGCCGGCCACCTTCTGGCGCATGGCCTCGGCAAAGGCGATGCCCTCGCTCATGCGAAAGGAGCGGTCACGGTCGCCGTACAGGCGGATCTCTTCCACATCCAGTTCCATGATGGCCTCAAGGATGCCGCAACCTTCCTTGACCTGGCTCCACTGGGACTTGGCGGGCGGCGTGCCCTGATAGAGGCGGCGCCAGTATACGGCGGGCAGGCCGGTGCGGATGCGCGTCAGGTGGCCGTCGGACTGGTTGGCTTCCATCCAGGGCACGTCATCCATGATGTCGTTGGTCTTGTTCATCAGCTCGATGATCTGGCCGGCCTTGTCGCCGCGATAGAACTGTTCCATTTCGGCCAGCGTGGCCACAAAACCCAGAGTGGCGGACATGAAGTCTCCTTGGCAAAGGTGGTCGGGAAGGGGCCGTCAGCGGCCCGGTACGAAACGACGGAAAGGGGAAAATGCCGTGTGCCGGTTGGCGACCTGCATGGTCAGGATCGCTGCGAGCTCCAGCCCGCGTACATGCGTTCTTCCAGGGGCGGCAGGCTGCCGCCGCCTTCGCTGCCGGGCAGGCTGTCTTCCAGCAGGCTGTCGGCCAGGCGGCTGAAAAAGCGCAGCACGGCCGGGTGATTGCCGTAGCCGCTTTCTTCCAGCAGGCGGCCGATGCTCTTGTCCGTGTCGAAGCGGTCCAGGGCCAGCTGGGCCCGGGCCACGGTGGCGGCCAGATGTTCGCCGCCCAGCTGCGGATCGTCGGCCACTTCCTGCCGCCACTGTTCCACCTGCTGCTGCCAGCGGGCACGGCGCAGGGCATCGGTCTGGCGCAGATGGGCCTCCAGCCGGGCGGCGTCATCGGCTGCGGGCTGTTTTTCCTGCCCCTCGGCAGAGGTCTGGCCGGGGGCGGCGGGCCGGCCTTCTTCCGGGCCGCTGCCCAGCAGGGGCGTAGCGGGGGGCGTCCCCCCCTCGTCGGCAGGCAGGCCGTACAGGCCGCTTTCCGGCCGGGGGGCCATGCGGCCTTCGTCAAAGATCGCTTCAGTTTCGGGCATCGTCTTCCTCCTGTGTCAAAAAAAGTCGGGGCAGGTGGGAGGGATCGGCCTCCTGCAAAAGGCGGAGCACGGACACGCCCACATGGCGGCGGCCCTCCTCCCAGTAGATCTGTCCGGCCGGGGTCCCCGGGCCCGGACAGGCGGCGGTGAAGCAGAGCCCGGCCTGCAACAGCCAGCGCAGCAGGTCGCGCCCTTCCGCCGAGGTCATGAGGCCGTCCACGGCCCGGCACAGTCCGGCCCGCCAGCGCTGCTGTGCCGGAGAAGCGGGGGCAGGGTCCCCGGCGGGGAAAAGCCGGTCATCGTGCAACGTGTCCTCCTTCCGGGGGCGGCGTCGTGCCGCCCGTCTGCTGCGGCCGCAGGGCAGGGGCGGCCCCGGCGGCCAGGTTGGCCAGTACCTGCAGGACGGAGCTTTTTTCCCCTTCCACGGTCAGGTCGCTGTCGGCCAGGGTGTGTCCCAGGTCGGCGGCCTTCTGCAGCAGCTCCAGCTGCTGTTCCGTCTGCCGCGCTTCCTCGCGTCCGGCCCGCAGCCGGGCCCGTTCCTCACGGGGACGTGTCAGGTTCGCGGGCAGGCCGAGGCTTTGGGCATAATTGT
>OOIF01003124.1_pt1 | contig 10189 bp, 7 predicted proteins | sample 1691961 | NCBI WGS metagenome assembly OOIF01 (sample SAMN06348146, study PRJEB24527) | human gut metagenome | biome: human gut; feature: ankylosing spondylitis patient; material: feces | host: Homo sapiens | place: China | collected 2015-10 | reverse complement strand
GTCTCCTTTTCTTATATTTTTTCCTTTACGATGCCAGTAAAAGCGAACTTTCGGGCATATATACCGTATCAAAAGCTCTCCTCATTTTGACAGTTTTCTGAATCTATATTATTTATGTTATTTGAATTTGACTTCTCTGTCTATATTTTTGCGTGAATAGTCAAAATATAGCGTAAAAAGGCCTTTATATGATTTGATTTTGCCTTCTGCCAATGGTATACTTATTTTTAATAGGTAACCTGACCATTATCTATCTTTATGACAGGAGGGTTTTATGATAGCATTGCGTTATTTCTGCGGATTTTCTCTTCAGATTTTTCCTTATGCATTTTTCTGTTTGTATCCATTCCGGGATCGTTTCCGCCTAAGCACAAAAAAGACAATGCTCATGGCACTGTCCATTTTTATTGTAATGGTCATTCCGTTTTCTCTTATCGCACAGTTCAACATTGGCGGTGATTACAAAGAGCTAATCTGGAATGTTATTTTTTATATTGCCCTGCTACTGTTCGGAGTGTTGTATTGTTTTATCATCCAGGCAAAAATAGCAGAAAAACTATTTGTATTTTTTGTTGTAATGAGCTACGGATTCTTTGTTACAAGCACCGTTACCTTTTTGCACCGTACTTTCCGGTTTCCATCCGATTATTTTATGTATCCGCCCTTTGCACTGGCTCTCACACTTATCATAAATCTGGTTCTTGCGAAACCATTTCTCATGCTGATGGAGCGAATCCGTACTATGATCAATGCAGATCTGGAATCACGTATCTGGAAGATTCTCTGCTCCCTCCCTGCTTTGTTTATTCTGATTGCCAGCATTGCACAGTTCTCAAGCATAATAAATCTTTCCAATAATATAGTTGTCCATGTTATGTTTGTACTGTTTGCAGTATTTGCTTTCATGGTGTATGCCGTATTCTTCAGTGTCATGGGATACATCCGCAGCAAACAGGAAGAACAGCGGATTTCCGAACGCATGCTGGAAAGCTATCGTAATCAGGCAGAAAACAATGAACATATCCTGGAAATACACCATGAGATCCGGCATCATATGAATGCCCTGTCCTCCTATCTTAAACAGGAGGACTATGCAGGTGCCAGACAGTATATACAAAAATTTACTGAAGAAGCCGAACAGCTTCCTTTTGTCACCTACACAGCCAATGCTCTGGTCAATTCCATCCTTTCAGAATTCGCAGAACGTGCCAGCCGTTATAAAGCCATAGTGGAGTACAGTATTATCATTGGCAGAAGACTCAACATGGAAGACATTGATTTGTGCCGGATGTTGACAAATATATTGGAAAATGCAGTAGAAGGGTGTCAGAAGGTTTCTGAAGGACAGCGGATCATCCGGCTGAATCTCCATTCAAAGGGAAATTTTCTGTTTATTAAATGTGAAAACTCCTGCAATGAGGATAACTTGAGAATCACGAATGGAAAATATAAATCCAGTAAAAAGAACAGTGACAGACACGGTTACGGTCTTAAGATCATCAATGGAATCGCCGAAAAATACAATGGTATACTGAGCGTACAGGTACGTGGTGGTTTTTTTGCTGTAACAACAACGCTTTGTCTTGACGAAAATAACGAATAATAGGAGGCTTTCACTATGTACCATATTGCCATCTGTGATGATGAACCGATTTTTTTAACACAGATATCAGAAATGATCATCGATATTTTAGCATCCATGGGAGAATCCTGCGAGATTCGAAAATATACTTCTATTTCAGAATTAAAAAATACATTGCAGAATACTCCCAAAAGCTGTGACATTCTGATTCTTGATATTATGCTGGGTGAAAACAATGGGATCAGCTTTGCAGAATGTCTCCGTGACACTGAAAACCAAATTCCCGTTATCTTCATTTCCAGCAGTGAGAAATTTGTATTCGATGCATATTCTGCTGAACCTGTAGGTTATATCCTCAAGCCGGTCAGCCGTCAAAAACTTGCAGAAGCACTAACCCGTGCGATCCGACATCTGATCCCGAAATCCATTATAATCGACACTCCGTCCAGAACTGTATCCCTTCATATCAGGGATATTACCTATATTGAAATAATCAATAAAGAACTGCAGATTCACCTTCAGGACGGTACTGTCACGAAGATATATAAATCCCTTTCTGCAGTCCGTGAAATTTTGCCGAAAGATATCTTCGTGCAATGTCACAGATGCTACATTGTTTCTCTGTATGCTGTCCGTTCAATCAGACGCTTTGAAATCACACTGAATAATCATGAAATAATCCCGGTCAGCAAATACAGCTACCGGAATGTCCAGGAACAATTACAGCAATACGCTGCAAAATGGTTTTAATTTTTCCAAACAGCAGAAAACGGCGGTCTTATCGACCGCCGGTTTCTCATTGATATTTTGCAACAAGCTCTCCGGCATTTGCTTTCACATCATCGGAAACAAGCCCCGGGAATTCCTCTTCCAGTTCATTCAGAATATTCAGAATATCTTCTTTTTCCTGACCGGTACTGATAACAACCTCGCAATAGTTGATCTTCTCCATACCTGCCACTGAGGTTTCTAGCTGCATAATATAATCCACATGCGGATTCCCATATAATCGGATCAGATCCTCCTGCGACCTTGCTTTCATCTTAAAGTTCAATGCATATTTCAGGTTCCGTTTCATACTATAATTTTTGTCAGTTCCGAGTATGCTGTCCACAAAAATAGATAGTGGATTTCTTCCTTCCATGGCAGCCGTTGTTGTTGTCATTCCGGACCATCTTGGATTAATTTCGATAATATACCATTCTCCTGCCCGGTAAACCAGATCGACTTGCACTGTTCCTTCAAATTTCAAACTCTGTGCCATATTAAGCAGTTCTTCCTGTACCTTTTCAAAATGATAGGAAGGATCCGTCACCGGACCAAATTTTACAGAGCTTAACGGATCTGTAATGCCCTCTTTTGTTACAGAAAAGGCAATCGGCGGAAGGACACTGTAACGTCCCTCTACACCATGAATTTCCGTTCCGAACTGTTCTCCCTGGATCAGTTCTTCCACCATTATATCTGAATTGTTCCGATCGGAATTAAGAAAGCTCTCTACTTCCTCATAGGAGTTCATGACTTCCACTCCGATTGACCCTGCACCTAATGTATCCTTCACAATGACCGGAAAGTTCATTTCCTTAATCCGATAAAAAACATATTCCTTATATACATTTATACTGACACCCGGATTCTTCTTCTCCGCAAGAAACAGCTCATGGTGAATATAGATTCCCTTTGCCGCTTTGACAAAGCTGCGGAACATGATATTACTACGCCACTTATCAAATGCTGCCACTGACACCAGCGTATTATTGGCAATGGTTGCAATTCCTCTTTTCTGTAATTCCTCAGCAATGAGAGCGGTCTTGATCGGTACCCAGTCAAAGGGAACGGCTCCCGATGCAATTGCTACAGCAATATCCGGCTTCTGCTGTGCAATCAGCTCTGCCGTATCCTCCGCACTCATTCCACTCTCCAAAAGCACGTATTTCACCTTCTCAGGTTTTTTGCAGATTTCCCCATCTGCCACGTCAAAAATGTAAGAACCATTCAGGGGTCCTGCTACAACAAATTCGCAGTCCGGATAAAGCCGGTCCATTTCATCCCAGGTATCTGCCCGGAACGGCTGGTAGGTTGTTTTTGTTGATGAATTGGAATGTGCTGATGTTGACGCACTATAAAATACAATACGCATAATCTCTTCCTCCGCCTATTTTCTATTATTCAAACTGTGCCTGATATAATCTGGCATAGGCTCCGTTTTGTGCTAATAGCTCTTTGTGGCTGCCCTGCTCCACGATATGTCCGTTCTCCATAACCAGGATCACGTCTGCATTGCGAATTGTGGACAGACGGTGGGCAATGACAAAGCTTGTCCGTCCCTCCCGCAGCTTATCAAGTGCCTGATCAATCATGGCTTCGGTTCTGGTATCTACAGAACTTGTTGCCTCATCCAAAATGAGAATATTCGGTTTCACAAGAAATGCCCTGCAGATCGTCAACAACTGCTTTTCTCCGGCAGAAAGGCTTGACATTTCATTGGAAATTACAGTCTGATAACCATCAGGCAGTGTACTTACAAACTGATCCACGAAGGTCTCCCGGCATGCATTCCGGAATTCTTCTTCCGTGATTTCCCGTTTCAAACCATATTTCAGATTGTCTCCGATCGTTCCTTTATACACCCAGGTGTCCTGCAGAACCATTGCAATGTTCTCCCGCAGGCATGCTCTTGTAAGGTCGTGAATTTCTACTTTGTCATCAAAAATAATTTCTCCAATGTTTACTTCATAAAATCGTTCGATCAGATTTACAAGTGTTGTCTTGCCGGCACCAGTTCCTCCAACAATAGCGACCATCTGGCCCGGTTCTACAACAAGGTTCATATGTTCGATCAGCTTCCTCTCAGGTACATAAGAAAAGCTCACATCCCGGAAATCGATCTTTCCCTGCAACCGGTAGCTCTCTCTGGCTTCCGGTTTTTCTTCAGCCTGATCTTCACTGTCTAACAGCTCATAGATCCGGTCAAGAGACGCTATTCCGGACTGCAGTGAAGAATACGCCTGGGACAGCTTGGAAAAGGGTGTCTGAAACTGTCTGGTATACTGAATAAATGCCTGCACATCTCCGACCGTCATCTGTCCGGATATTACCCGTAAAGCACCTCCCAATGCCACAATCACATAATTCAGATTCGTAAAGAACCGGGACAATGGCTGAATCAAGTTCGATACGGCCATAGCTTTGAAAGAAGATTCATACAGCAGACGATTCTGCTTCCTGAAAGCTTCCACGAACTTCTCTTCCTGACCATAAAGCTTCACAATATTGTGTCCGTTCACACTCTCTTCCACATTACTGTTAATCATTCCGGTATAATACCACTGCTTCTGATATTCCTTACGCACAAACCTGGAAATCAGGGTCACAATCCAGCCCGAGACCGGAATAATGATCACAGTGATCAATGCCAGCCTCCAGTTAATTGCAGTCATCATGACAATCATCCCGACCAGTTGGAAAATACTGTAAATCGTATCTGCACCTGAAGAATTCAGAGTCGTGACCACATTATCAATATCATTTGTGGTCCGGCTCATGATATCTCCGTGACTGTTTGTATCAAAATAATTTAATGGCAGCGACCATAGCTTTGTCTCTACCTGACTGCGCAATTCTTTCGCCGTATCAGAGATGATCCGTGTGGAAAACCATGCGGATAGCCATTTCGATACGAACTGGATCAGAAAAATCACACTCGATATCCCTGCCCAGAAGAAAAAACGGTCCCAGTGAATGTTACTGCTTACCGGGTTTGACATATCCTGTACAATGGAATCCGTTGCATACCCCAGATACTGCGGTCCCAACGCTGTAGCAACCGCTGAAATAATAATACTGAACAGCATAAGAGCGGTCAGCATCTTATTTTTAAAGAAGAAGAGCTTTAACAGCCGCTTGAAAGACCCCTTTTGTATGGTCTTTTTCTGCTTTGTACTCATGATGCCACCTCCTTATCTGTGGGCTGGGAAGCCACAATTTCCTGATAAGTCCGGCTGCTTTGCATGAGTTCTTCATGTGTTCCAACCGCTTCAATACGTCCCTGATTCATCACAAGGATCTGGTCAGCATCCTTAATGGTACTGATTCTCTGTGCAACAATAATCACAGCCGCATTCTGTATAACCGGCTTCAGTGCTCTTCGCAGCTCCTGGTCTGTCCGGTAATCCAGTGCGGAGAACGAATCATCAAACAAATAGATGGAGGGTCTGCGGACAATTGCTCTTGCGATCGCAAGCCGCTGCCGCTGCCCGCCCGAAAAGTTTGTTCCCCCTTCGGAAACCTTCATCTTAAGACCACGTTCGTTTTTCTCCACGAACTCCTTTGCCTGCGCAATCGAAAGAGCCTCCCAGAGTTCTTTCTGTGTTGCATCCGGTTTTCCATCCCGCAGATTATCCTCCAGTGTCCCCGAAAACAGGAAAGCCTTCTGCGGAACCATGCCGATTGCCTGATCAAGCTCATGCCTTAACAGCTTCCGGACATCCATGCCATCTACGAAGACCGTCCCCTCTGTCACATCTGCAAGACGTGGAATCATATCAAGCAGGGTAGTCTTACCACATCCGGTAGATCCGATAATCGCCGTCGTTTTACCCGGCTGTGCGCAGAAGGAAATGTCCTTCAATACAGGCTCCACCTGCTCATTATCCGGTGCATAGGAATACGTCACATGTTCAAAACGTATTTCTCCCCGGAACTGCTCTGGCAAAAAAGCATCCTCTCTGTCCTGAATTTCACTTTCACTGTTTAAAATCTCTTCAATACGTGTAACCGATACCTCGGCTCTTGGTAGCATAATAAAAATCATGGAAGCCATCAGGGTTGCTGTCAGAATAAAGGATATGTAGGTTACGAAGCCGATCACCTGTCCAATCTGTACCTGACCGTTTCCCGCCATACGGCCGCCAAGCCAGATCAGCGAAATATTGGCAAAGCTCATTGTCAGGGTAAAGATTGGCTGCATCAGCCCTGTAATCTTACCGATGCTGGTATTAATCCTTGAAAGATCTCCGTTAATCCGTTCAAAGCGTTCCTTCTCGCCTTGTTCCTTCGTAAAGGCCTTTACCACACGGACACCGGAAATCTGATCCCTGAGTACGGTATTCATCTCATCTATTTTCGTCTGCTGTTCTCTATAATAAGGAAGGATCAGCTTTAAAAATACCACAGAAACCCCAAGCAACAGGGGTATCGTCACAAGCAATACCACCGAAAGCTTCACGCTTTGGGACAAGGCAAGCACAAGACCTCCGATAAACATCATCGGTGCTGCAATAATCGCGGTAAATAAGAACGTAATAAACTGGGTTACCTGCTGTACATCGTTTGTTGCCCTGGTAATCAGCGTAGGAGCTCCCATGCTTCCGATCATCCTGCGTGAAAAATGCATCAGCTTCTCATAAACCTGCTCCCTCAAATCCCGTCCGGTCATCAGTGCCACCTTTGCTCCGAAAATACCAGCCAAGGTTGATAGCAGAAACTGGATAAAGGCTATTCCCAGCATGAGAATTCCCTGATGCATGATATATGCAGCATCCGCATTCGCCACACCATAATCGATCACTCAGATACATGGTTAAAAAGGACTGACCAAGCTGCAGTAAAATGACCAGTATCAAAAGTCCCCTGTATGGGCTTAATACTCTTCGCAAAAATCCGGTCATGCCTGTCCCTCCATAAAATCATCAATAACGGAAGCATATGCATCCATCATCTTACGCCCCGGCATACCCGGAAATGCATTTACCTCTGCCAGCACATACTCTCCATCACCAATCATAAGATCCAGTCCGATAATCGGAAGATCAAATATGGACGCCACCTTTTCACAGAATACCTTTTCTTCTTCGGTAAGAGTCTTCTCCTGTGTAGTTCCACCCACATGTACATTCGAACGGAATTCATCAGGATTCGATGCATGGCGCTCCATCGAAAAATAATATCTGCCATGGAGAACAACAACACGGATGTCTCTTCCTTTGGAAGTAGCAATATATTCCTGTGCCACATAAGCCTGTCCATAGGAAAGAGTTGCAAAGTAATCCTTAAGCTCCTGGCCGTTATGGATCAGTTCTACACCAATCCCGCCAAATCCACTGTCCGGCTTCACAACAAATGGATAACCAAAACGACCAGACAGTGTTTCGGGATCAGAATCTTTGAAAAACACCATCGTATCAGGCACCCGTATTCCATTCTGTGCAAGTCTCTGATAAGTTGCAATCTTACTTCTTGCGACCTGAAGCTCACGCAGATTTAAAATAGATGGAATTCCCGCATCCTGAAGCATATTCTCCAGAATAAATCCATCCGTGGATCCAAGCAGTGGCCAGAAATAATCCGGCTTTTCCATTTTTTCGCCCAGACAGGTGATCGCAAGCTCCCCGTTCCTGCAAATTTCAATCGTGGAATATTCGCAGAAAAGTACTTCCTTATCTTTACCTATCAGTGCCTGCATCTGCCTTCTTCCATTTGTCTTAACATCTTCCACAGTACTGTCCTGGCTTGCTACTAAAGCTAAAATTTTCATAGACTCCTCCTTTTACTTATTTTACAAGCTCCACTCCGTATTCTGTCTGACTGAAAAAGAATTTCCGCTGCAGTTCATTCCGGATGATGTGCACAGGCTTCAGCTGTGCCGGCGCAATTCCCTTCATTATCATCAGATCACGGTATAAGCTATATGTCTCCGGCTCTAAGATATTTAACTTAGTTGGCGCACAGATTCCTTTTGCCACCTTATCTCCCATGGACGGATTGGCCTTAGCAAGATTCCTCTCCAGAAAAAAGCGGATTTCCTTTGCTTTCATCCCCTCCGGAAGGCTTTCGATTTCCATAAAATAAGTATAACGTGGAGGAACATGTTCAACATCTGGATATACTGTAAAATCAATCATGTCAAAGCCAAGCTGCTTTGCTGTATCCTCTGCGGCAGTCCTGAGTGCCACTTCTGTTGTCTTCTCCCCCATAACACTGACTGTCTGATCAATACGTCCGATGAATTCCAGAATCGGCAGATTCTTATATTTTCCTGCAATCTTTACCGCATCACGCATACGATACCGGTAAAAACCGGAAAGATTCGTAACAATCACTTCATATTCTTTACCTGTCTCAAGCTGATCTATCGTTACTATTTTGGAGAAATCATCATCTGCGTCTGTCGGCAGAAATTCATAGAACATACTGTCCGGAACCGGCACGCTCTTCTCATCATTTAACCGGTACGGGACACTGATCATGCCTTCAGATGCATTAATTCCGGTAAAATAACGGGCTATTTTTTCTCCCATATATTTCTCTTTGATCTTATCAGCATAAACCTTAAATCCACCGGAACCGACACCGGTAAGGAACTGTGCATGAGGCCACAGCTTCGGTACAATCGGTTCCTCAAACCCCTGCATGAAAATTCCCCTCAGTTCCTGCGCTCTCTCCGGCATGGGCTGAATTTTCTTTAAGAGACTGGAACGGACTTCCTCTGACATTTTAATACCCAGATCAATCGTTCCCTGTTCAATATCATTAACCAGAAGCTCCCAATTCTGTTCCATATAACGCAATACTTCCAGTAAAAATCCAAGAAAGTTCGCTGCCATATTCGTAAGATCCTGGTCCATCAGTCCGAAACGTGCATGCAGATATCTGGTGTTGGTTTCCGATTCCGGATAAATTGCTTCATCGGGAGATGTAAAACTCATTCCGAGGTAAGGGCGGAATTCACCGATCATTTTTACTGACAAAGCTCCATAAGTAACACCGCTTTTCACGTGCTGGATCTCTGCAATGGATTCCGCAATGGACATATTCCGTCCGTTGATCCAGTCTTCTCCGAGTTCTTTTGCGACCAGCCCCATACGGTAGGGACCATTATACTTCTGAAAAACCTGAAAAGCCTCTTCCGTCAACGGTATACGCTTGGGATTTCCAACCGTTCCTGAAGACTTGTTATAATGTACAACCTTACCGGAGGTAATCAGATTCTCCTCCCCATCCTCACTCATTCTTAAAATATAGCCTGCATAATCATCGTATACACTGACCGGAACCTTCTTCTGGTATTCTTCTATGGAATGAATATCCGCAAAGCCATATTTCCTTCCATATTCCGTATCCTTATTCTGTTCCAGAATCCTTAAAAGCAGCTTTTCATTTTCCCCCATGGGATCCTCTGCCATCCGATTCAATGCTTCCACTACCGGTATTCCCAATTTGATCTGTTGCAGATTTCCCTGTCCGGCAGGTGTTAATTTTCTCTCTTCAATTGCCATATTCTTTTCCCCATTTTCATCCGTCTTTTATTGTTCGACTGTCAAAATACTGTCAAATCCGGTCGCTTCAAATACTTCCATAATAATTTCATTGACATGCTTTACAACCATACTTCCCTTTGCTGCATTCATTTTCTTCTGACAGGATAAAAGCACTCTTAATCCGGCACTGGAAAGATATGCAAGATCGGTAAAGCCCAGAACAAGCTCGGTAACTCCATCAAGCTTTTGGAAAATCTCCTTCTCAAATTCCGGTGCTGTTGCAGAGTCCATTCTTCCTTCCAAAGCAACCTCCATTTTCTTTCCCTGTGTTTTAACATCAAATTTCATT
>OOIF01003120.1_pt1 | contig 10204 bp, 6 predicted proteins | sample 1691961 | NCBI WGS metagenome assembly OOIF01 (sample SAMN06348146, study PRJEB24527) | human gut metagenome | biome: human gut; feature: ankylosing spondylitis patient; material: feces | host: Homo sapiens | place: China | collected 2015-10 | reverse complement strand
GAATTCTCCGTGCAAAAAGGCGATCATGCCATACCCGCAGCGCCGCCCGGCCCCCAGGTAGAGCGTCTGGTTTTCGGCCAGCAGCACGCGGGCGTTTTCGGCGCCGGTCTTTTCCCGGGCAGCCTGCAGCAGTTGGTCAGCGCAGTGGTCGTTATCGGCCTGCAATTCAATAAACTGCAAAGTATCGCCTTTGGTGTAATAGAGACCGTAGCCGCGCCGGTCGGACACAACGGTCAGGCCGCGGCGGTACAGCTGAGTCATCATCTCGTTCATGGCAGTCTCCGGCAGAGTGATGCAGCCGGGCTGGCAGCGCAGACGGCGCTCCATCAGATGGCGCACGGTCAGGCTGTCGAACTGGGCCTGGGCCAGCAGGTTGCGGCGGATGGGTTTGCTCACCACCCGCAGCGGCAGTAGGTTTTTAAAGCCGAGGTCCGCCAGGTGGGAGGCATCAGCGGCGGTGTCCGGCGTCATCACGGCGAAATCGCAGCCGTTCTCGGCAAAGGCGCGCAGGGCGCCCTCCAACAGTCTGGGCAGCAGTTTGTCCGCCGGGACGCCTTTGTCCGCCGCCAGGCCGGTGAACCAGATGCCCTTGCGGTGGGCGTAATGCACCGGCACAGCGGCCAGCATCAGGGCGGGCGGCGCACCGGGCTTTTCCAGCAGCAGGATGTTTTCCAGCCCTGCCACCCGCTGCAGCCAGCCAGCGGCGTCCTCGGCGGAATCACCGGTGGCGGCGCGGCGCAGCCGGGTCAATGCGGTAAGATCTTCTGCGGCGGCGATCCGCAGCATAGGCTTCTCCCCTTTCCGCGCAGTTCCTTTGCGCGCAATTTAAAGGACCTTTTCCAGTTCCTTGAGGATCTCATCATTGATGCTTTCAATCGTGCGCATCCGACGCTCTTCACTGTCCGGGGCCACCGGCTCGGTGCACTCGATGCGTTTCCAGCCCAAAGTGCGGGCGCAGTACTCGGCGGCGGCACGGCTGCGGGCGATATACTCCCGGTCCTTCTCCTGGATGTCCTTTTTCTCCTCGTGGCCCTGGTAGCGTTCGGTCAGCAGCCGCTGGGAGACCTCGGGGTCGACAGCCAGATAGATGACCTCATCCGGGGTCGGGATGCCAATCTTCTTGTACTCGAAATCGAACAGCCAGTTCAAAAATCCGTCCCAGTGCATCGGCGGCAGTTTGGAGCACTGGTGTACCGCGTTGGAGGTGGTGTACCGGTCGGACAGGACTAAACCACCCTCGCGGTAGAACTCGCCCCAGTCGGTCTTGTAGCTGGCAAAGCGATCGACGGCGTAAAAGCTGGAGGCCGCGTAGGCGTTGACATCGTCGGGATGCTCGCCAAACTCCCCTGCCAGATACATTTTCACAAGGGCCGAGGAATTGCTCTCGTAATTCGGGAAGGTGATCTGGCGCAGGTCCGCGCCGCGCTGGCGCAGGTGGTCCGCGGTCAACTTGGTCTGGGTTCCCTTGCCGGAGCCGTCCAGACCTTCAAAAATGATGAGTTTACCCATTCGGGAGTGCCTCCTTTTTGAGTGCAGCATATTTTTCCCGTACTTCGGCCTGTTTGCCGCAGCACATGCGGCCCTCCGGGCAGGGGCCGGTCAGGCAGCGTGGGCCTGCCGCGGCAAAAATATGCGGGGCCAGCGGCAGCACGAGTTTGAGCATTTCGTCGGCCACAGCGCGGATCTCCCACTGGGCGCGGTTGCAGCAGCGCAGGTGGAAAAAGTTCTGCAGGCTGCGGGCATTCATGGTGACCACCATCTTGGTCTCGCAGGCGTTGGGCAGTACAAAGCGGGCATCCTCGTTGGCCTGCTTGCTGGCCTTGGCGCGGGCCTGCTTTTCCGGCATTCCTTCAGCCATCAGGCGGGCGGTGTGGCCTTCTTCCAGCTTGTGGGCAAGGTCGAGGTAGCGCTTTGCGTCCTCTTCCATGCTGGCAAGGAAAGCTTCCTTTGCTTCCGGGATGGCTTCGATCTCGGGCGGTACCACATAGCGGAAATCGTCCAGCCGCACATAGCGCTGGCTCTGCACACTGAAGGATGCAATGCGGTGGCGGGTGATCTGCGCCAGCAAAGTGCGGCTGACCCCCTCGATGCCAAAGGTGAAGCTGGCATGTTCAATGGGGCTGGCATGGCCCAGATCGCTGAGCATGGTCAGGAACTTCGCGGTCTTTTCCTCGGTCAGGCCGTCCAGCAGGTCGGTGATGTGCGCATCGGAATAGCAGAGCTTTGCCGCTGCAGCCACCACCTTTTCCGGTTCCGGGGTATGTGCGATCAAACGAACAGTCATCATAAGTGTGTTATTCCTCCGCAGTGATTTTGGTCAGGGGCGCAAAATTGGCCATGGTCTTTTTGATGCCCACCTTTTCAAAGTTGATCTCCACGATCTGATCTCCGGCGGCAGGCTTCACAGCCACTACCTGACCGCGTCCGAACACCTTGTGCTCCACAAGATCGCCCGGCTCATAGTGTTTTGCGCCTTTTGCAGCGGTTTTTGCTGCCGGTGCGCCTGTAAAGGAGATTTGCTTTGCAGTTTTTTTCTGCGTTGTTCCGTCAGAATATGCAGAACTGTAACCAGAACCATATCCCGTACCTGCGCCGCTGCGGCCATAGCCGGAACCGTATCCGCTCTGGCTCTGGCCCCGGTTTGCATAGGCCGAGCCAAAGCCGCGGCCCTCGCCCGCGTTGTATTCGCGGTTCAGGTAGCCGCTGCGATTGCTATAGCCGCTTCCGTAACCGCCCGAACCGTACCCACTGGCGCTGCGGCCCCATCCGGACGGCCCGGAGTAACCGGACGCACCACCGGGCACCGTATCACGATAGCTGTCGCCCCAGCCGCCAAAGCGGGAGCGCTGTTCCAGCACCGGGCTGCGGGTCTCCTCGATATACTCCGGCTCGATCTCCCGCAAAAAGCGGCTCGGCTCGTTGCGCTGGGTGCGGCCATACAGCATCCGGGAAACGCTGTTGGAGATGTACAGCTCCTTCTTGGCGCGGGTGATGCCCACGTAGGCAAGGCGGCGCTCCTCTTCCAGATCAGCTTCGGAATACTTGCTCATCTCGCTGGGGAACACGCCCTCCTCCATGCCAATCAGGAACACATACGGAAATTCCAGACCCTTGGCGGAGTGGATGGTCATGAGCACCACCTGATCGGCGCTCTCGTTATAGCTGTCGATATCGCTGATGAGGGCGATATCTTCCAGATAGCCTTCCAGCGTGGCTTCCTCACCGTGCTGGTCGCAGTAGTTCTTGACGTTGTTGACCAGCTGACCAAGGTTCTGCAGGCGGTCAGCCGCATCCTCGTGGCCCTTGGCTGCATCGGCTTCCAGCATGGCCTTATAGCCGGTCAGCTCGATCACATCGGCTGCAAACTCGTCCAGCGTGCGGGTCTCCAAAGAATCCTGCAGGCGCTGATAGATCTGCCAGAACTTGAGCAGCGGCATTACGGCGCGGCTGAGCTTTGCATATTGGTCGGCATGGCCGATGATGTCCAGCATGCTCACGCTCTCCTGCGCGGCCAGATCGGCAATGACCTCCACGGTGGTGGCACCGATCTTGCGGGCAGGCTCGTTGATGATGCGGCGCAGGCGCACATCATCGCGGGGGTTCGCCACGATGGACATGTAGGAATGGATATCCTTGACCTCTTTGCGGTCGTTGAAGCGCTGGCCGCCCACGATCTTGTGGGGGATGCCTGCACGGGTAAAGTAGCTTTCGATGGGGGCCGATTGGGCGTTCATGCGGTAGAGGATGGCGTGGTCGGCCAGATGTCCGCCCTCTTTCAGGTGCTGGCCGATCACATCCGCGATGTGGCTGGCCTCGTCCTGCTCGTTCTCGGCGGTGTACACCTGCACCTTATCGCCCTCCCCATTGCTGGTCCACAGGGTCTTGCCCTTGCGCTCGGTGTTATGCTGAATGACACAGTTCGCAGCGTTCAGGATATTGGACGTAGAGCGGTAGTTTTGTTCCAGACGGATGGTCTTGGTGCCCGGGTAAATGCGCTCGAAATTAAGGATGTTCTCAATGGTAGCGCCGCGGAAGCGGTAGATGCTCTGGTCATCGTCGCCCACCACGCAGATGTTGCGCTCCGGGCCGGTGAGCAGGCTCACCAGACGGAACTGCGCCACACTGGTGTCCTGATACTCGTCCACCAGCAGGTATTTGTATTTGGTCTGGTAGAAGTCCCGCACGTCCGGGTGCTCTGCCAGCAGCTGCACGGTCTGGTAGATGAGGTCGTCGAAGTCGAAGGCACCGGCCTCCTTCAGCCGCTTTTCGTAGGCGGCGTAGATGCGGGCCGCCAGCGCCCCCTTGGTGTCCTTGGCGGGGTTGGCAAGGGCCTGTTCCGGGCTGACCAGCTGATCCTTCCAGCGGCTCATCTGGTTGATGGCGCTCTTGATGGGGAAGAACTTGTCATCCACGTTCAGGTCCTTGTACACCGCCTTCATCACCCGCTGGGCGTCGTCGGTGTCGTAGATGGTAAAGCTGCGGGGGTAGCCGATCTCCTCCGCCCAGCGGCGCAGGATGCGCACACAGGCCGAGTGGAAGGTGGAGGCAAACACCTCGTCGCCCTCTTCCCCGCCCAGCATCCGGCGCAGGCGCTCCTTCATCTCCCCGGCCGCCTTGTTGGTAAAGGTGATGGCCATCACGTTCCAGCTGCGCACGGCGTTCTGCCGCAGCATACCGTCCAGCCAGCCGGGCGCGGCGGTGCCGGTCATGATGGCACTGCGCAGGGCCTTGACGTCCTCTTCGGTGGCGGGGCGGGGCAGCTGTTTTGAGCCGTGGGCCGCGCCAAACCGGATGAGGTTGGCAATGCGGTTGACCAGCACGGTGGTCTTGCCGCTGCCGGCTCCGGCCAGGATGAGCAGCGGGCCGTCGGTGGTGAACACCGCCCGCCGCTGCATCTCGTTCAGGCGGCCGAACTGCTTTTCGATATAGGTGTCGCGCAGAGCGCAGAATTCTTGTGTCAGATCTGTTGCCATGGGTTCCCCTGTCTCCTTTTATTGTCAAAGAACAGTATACCACATTTTCAGGAAATTGAGAATAGCCGGTGCGTTTGCAGGCGGCATTTGCGCGGAAATTTTGCGGCCCATTTTCTGCGCAGGGGGGCTGGAACCACCTCCGCCCGGTTCCGGCTGTGCAATTGCTTTTATCAGCAGGTCAGGAGGATGTTGGCTGCAGCTGGTCCACACGGCTTCTCTACTGTAGTAAAACAAGTGATAAAGTTCAAATTTAATATTTTACCTACGTTATTTTATTGAAGTTTATCAGTTTGATAAAGTTACTCTCATTGATAAAGTTCCAACTTTATCAGCAGCGCCGAACTTTCGCACGTTGATAAAGTTACTTTTTCGGCGTTGTTTCGTTTAAAAAGTCGAATTTTATCAAATAGTGCTTCTCTATCAGAGCTTGCACAGTGACAAAACAAAACCCGCCCGGCAGTACAGGACCACCGGACGGGAACGTTTGTTTTTCAGGGAATGCTTAGCCGAAGATGTTGATCAGAATACCAGCAGCAACGGCAGAACCGATAACACCGGCCACGTTGGGGCCCATGGCGTGCATCAGCAGGAAGTTCTGCGGGTTCTCGCTCTGGCCCACCTTCTGGGACACACGGGCGGCCATCGGCACAGCGGAAACGCCTGCGGAGCCGATCAGCGGGTTGACCTGGCCGCCGGTCACGGCGTACATCACCTTGCCGCACAGCACACCGGCTGCGGTGCCGAAGGAGAAGGCGATCAGGCCCAGCACGATGATGAACAGGGTGCGGGTGTTCAGGAAGGTGTTTGCACTGGTGGTGCAGCCAACAGACAGGGCCAGGAAGATGGTGATGATGTTCATCAGCTCATTGCCGGCAGTCTTCTGGATGCGATCCACCACGCCGCACTCCTTCATCAGGTTGCCCAGCATCAGCATACCCACCAGAACGGCGGCATCCGGAACGATCAGGGAAACGATGATGGTGACCATGATGGGGAAGATGACCCTCTCGGTCTTGGAGACGGTGCGCAGCTGCTTCATCACGACGGTACGTTCCTTCTTGGTGGTCAGTGCCTTCATGATGGGCGGCTGGATGACGGGCACCAGCGCCATGTAACTGTAGGCCGCCACAGCGATGGAGCCCAGCAGCTCAGGAGCCAGACGGGAGGTAACGAAGATGGCGGTGGGGCCGTCGGCACCGCCGATGATGGAGATGGCAGCGGACTGCTTCTGGGTGAAGTCCACCAGACCGGTAGCGGCCAGCAGGCGGGCACCCATGTAAGTACCAAAGATGCCGAACTGTGCGGCAGCGCCCAGCAGCAGACTCTTGGGGTTGGAGATCAGCGGAGCAAAGTCGGTCATGGTGCCGATGCCCAGGAAGATCAGCGGGGGGTAAATGCCCAGCTTGACGCCCATGTAAAGCATATCGGCAAGGCCGCCGTTGTTCAGGATCTGGACCCACAGGGGGTGTTCCAGACCGTCACCGACGAAATATTCCATGTGGATGACGCCGCTGCCCGGCAGGTTTGCCAGGATCATGCCGAATGCCATGGGCAGCAGGATCAGGGGCTCGAATTCCTTCACGATGGCGAGGTACAGCAAAAAGCAGCCCACGCAGATCATGACCGCGTACAGGTAGCCGCCGGGCTCACCGAACCGTGCAAAGCCGGAACTTTGGAAAATACCGACCAGAGTATCAATAAACTGTGTCATGCTCTTCCTCCTGTGTTAAAACGGGGCCGTGGTGTCGTTCACGCCGGCCTTGCCCCAGCCATTTTTGCCACGACGCACTGCCTTAAGGGTGTACTTGCCGTTGCCCATTGCATGGATAGCAGCCATAATAGCGGCCACCACATCACCGGGGATGCCCTCCTCTACCTGAGGAGCGGGCGCAGCCTGCTGTACCGGAGCGGCAGCGGGCTTTGCGGCAGGTGCCTGCGCAGCAGTCTTAGCGGCCTTCTTCTTGGCATTCATCGAGTCGAAGATCTTGCCCTCCAGCGTGATGATAGCCATCAGCAGCACGAGGATCAGGAACACCAGCACGATACCAGTAATGGTAACGACCACATCGAAACCTAAGTCCATGGTTTTTCCTCCTGTTTGTTGGATACTGCAAGCGATACAACATCGTTAGCAGAAAATCAATTTGGGTATAGTATACCGTATTTTGCCATTCATTTCAACAAAAATTAACAAATTTTATTTTTGCTGCTTTGTGATATGACATGGACAAAACGAACCAAGCTTAGCGGCGGCCGATGCGCGGGGTGGCATCCGTAAAGCCGGTTTCCAGCTTATCACCGATGGAAAGGCTCTGCGCCGTGCCCAGTGCGACACAGTTTACGGGATCCGGCGAGACGGTGACTTCCACCTTCAGTTCCTGGCTCAGATATTCGGTCAGGCCGTGCAGCTGGGCACCGCCGCCGGTCAGCATAACGCCGTTGCGGTAGATATCGCCTGCCAGTTCGGGCGGAGTCTTTTCCAGCACCTGATGGGCTGCGGTGCCGATCTGCTCGCTGAGCATCATCACCGGCTCGTACAGATCATCGGTGGAAACGGTCACGCGCACAGGCAGACCGGTGAGCAGGCTGCGGCCCTTGATCTCCATGCTCTCGTGGAAATCGGTCTTTTGGGGGCAGCAGGCAACGTGCTTCTTCAGTTCCTCGGCGGTGCGCTGGCCGATGGCGATGCTGTATTTGTTGCGGACGTGTTTGAGGATCTCCTCATCGTAGTGGTTACCGGCCACGCGCACACTGGTGGCCTTGACCTTGCCGCCAAGGCTCAGCACGGCGATATCCGTGGTGCCGCCGCCGATATCAATGATCATGCGGCCGTCCGGCAGGGTGATGTCGATGCCGGAGCCGAGAGCAGCGGCAATAGGCTCGTCGATCAGGTACACCTGACGGGCACCGGCGGCTACCACAGCCTCCACCACGGCGTCGCTCTCAATGCCGGTAATGGCGGCGGGCACGCACACTGCCACCCGGGGCTTGACCATGTGGGAGCTGTACACCTGCTTGACAAAGCGGCAGATCAGCTCCCGGGTCATGGTGTGGTCGCTGATGACGCCGTCCTTCAGCGGGAAGATGGCGGAAATGTAGTTGGGGGTGCGGCCTACCATGGCCAGGGCCTTGTCGCCCGCCTCCAGCACGGAGTTCTTGCGGGTGTCCATGGCCACCACGCTGGGCTGGTTGAGCACAACGCCCTTGCCCTCCTGCGCGATGATGATGGTAGTCGTACCCAGGTCGATGCCGATATCGTTCTGTGCCATAAGTCGTTCGTTCCTTTCTCTTGTGCCTCTATCGTAAAAAGCCCGCCGGGCGGGCAAAAATCAGATCAGAGTTCAGTATAACATAGTTGCGGCAAAAAGTATACAAGTTTTGCAGCCTTCATTCCTCCACACGCACCTGCTCCGGCGGCAGCTCCGCCTGCAGCAGGGCGCACAGGCCGCTGTAGCGCAGGTTCTGGCGCACATTGCTCATCATGCGGTTGGCCACGTCCCGCCGGCCCGCCACGATGCACAGCTTGCGTGCGCGGGTGACGCCGGTGTAGAACAGGTTGCGGTAACACAGGCGGGGCGGCACCTGCGCCACCGGCAGGATCACCGCCGGGAACTCGCTGCCCTGGCTCTTGTGCACCGTGATGGCGTAGGCGATCTCCAGTTCGTTGAGGTTCTCCGCCGGGTAGAGCAGCCGCCGGTCGTCCATCCGGACCACCATCGAGCGCTCCCGCATGTTGATGGATTCCACGATGCCGATGTCGCCGTTGTAGGCACCCACGCCCTGTTCCCCGCCGACCCGCTGCCAGACGATCTCGTAATTGTTGCGCACCTGCATCACCTTGTCTCCCACCCGGAAGACACGGGCCGCGCTCTGCAGCTGGGGTTTGCCCTTCTGCTCCGGGTTGAGCAGGTTCTGCAGCTCCACGTTCAGCGCCTGGGTGCCGGTGGGGCCGAGCTTGGTCGGGCAGAGCACCTGGATATCCCGGACGGGGTCGAAGCCGTAGCTCCGGGGCAGGCGGGTCGTGACAAGGTCGCAGACCAGCTTCTGGGCTGCATCACCGTCCGATTCCAGAAAGAAAAAGTCGTCGGTCTTTCCGCCTTTTTGCAGCGGCTCACTGGAAATGATGTGGTGGGCGTTCTCCACGATGAGGCTCCGCTTGGCCTGCCGGAAGATCTCGTTCAGGCAGACGGTGGGCACCCGCTCGGAGCGGATGACCTCGCCCAGGATGTTGCCGGGGCCGACGCTGGGCAGCTGGTCGGCATCGCCCACCATGAGGATGCGGCAGCTGTACCGCAGCGCCGCGATAAGCGCCTGAAACAGCTTGACGTCCACCATGCTCATCTCGTCGAGGATGACGACATCGCACTTGAGCAGGTTCTTGTCGTTGTGGATGAAGCTGACCACGCCGCCGGTGTAGTCCACTTCGAGCAGGCGGTGGATGGTGGAGGCCTTCCGGCCGGTCAGCTCGCTCAGCCGCTTGGCCGCGCGGCCCGTGGGAGCGCAGAGGGCCACCCGCTCGGCCTGATGTTCCAGCAATTGCAGGATGGCATTCACGGTGGTGGTCTTGCCGGTGCCGGGGCCGCCGGTGAGGACGAGGCAGTTCTCGGTCATCGCCTTGCGGATGGCCTCTTTTTGCAGCGGTGCATAGGCAAAGCCCTGGGTCAGCTCCAATACCTGGATGTTCTTGTCCAGGTCGCGGACGGTCTGCTTCTCCCGCCTGGCCAGCAGGGCCAGCCGGTCGGCGATGTCCTGTTCGGCGGCCAGCAGGTCGGGCAGGTAGATATAGGGTGTGCCCTCAAACATCCGGACGCTGAGTTCGTCCGTTTCGATGCACTGGTCCAGCGCTTTGGCCAGCTTTTCCGGCGGCTGGTGGATGAAATTGGAGGCCGTTTCCAGCAGCTGCGCACGGGGCAGGCAGGTGTGGCCGTTGCCCGCATTGTGGCGCAGGGTGCGCAGAAGGGCAGCTTCCAGCCGCTGGGTGCAGTCCCCTTCCATGTGATAATACTGGGCGATGCTGTCGGCGTGGCGGAAATCCAGCTGCAGCGGCTCGCCACAAAGCAGATAGGGGTTGGAGGAGATGGCATTCATGGCGCTGGGGCCAAACACCCGGAACACCTCCATCGCGCGGCGGGGGCTGATCTCAAACTGGGCCAGATAGGCGATGAGCTCCCGCATCCCGAACATCCGCTTGAACTCCTGCTGGATGCGGTCGGCCTTGTCCGCCGAGATGC
>OOIF01003108.1_pt1 | contig 10241 bp, 7 predicted proteins | sample 1691961 | NCBI WGS metagenome assembly OOIF01 (sample SAMN06348146, study PRJEB24527) | human gut metagenome | biome: human gut; feature: ankylosing spondylitis patient; material: feces | host: Homo sapiens | place: China | collected 2015-10 | reverse complement strand
AACTGCCACAACAGCCTGTGCGCCGTGGGCGGCACCATCAATGAGGACGACCACCAGTTCGCCCTCTCCGCCGCCCACAAATACGGCGGCATCTACGTTCCGCCGAACATGGCCGTCATCCACAGCTATAACCGGGAAATGATGTCCGGCTGCGGCCGCATGATCTTAGGCTCTGATTCCCACACCCGCTACGGCGCCTTGGGCACTATGGCCGTGGGCGAGGGCGGCGGTGAGCTGGCCAAGCAGCTGGTGGGCCGCACCTACGATATGGCCTACCCCGGCGTGGTGGCCATCTACCTGACCGGCAAACCCAACCCCGGCGTCGGCCCCCACGATGTGGCGCTGGCGCTGGTGGCTGCCACCTACGCCAACGGCTACGTGAAAAACAAGGTCATGGAGTTCGTCGGCCCCGGTGTGGCCAACCTCTCCGCTGACTACCGCAACGGCATCGACGTCATGACAACCGAGACCACCTGCTGGTCCTCCATCTGGCAGACCGACGATGTGACGAAAGAATATTTCGTGCAGCACAATCGCCCCGAAGCCTACCAAGAGCTGAAACCCGCCGACGTGGCCTACTATGACGGCTGCATCGAGCTGGACCTCTCCACCGTCGAGTGCATGATCGCGCTGCCGATGCACCCCAGCTATGCCTACCCCATCCGCGAACTGAAAGCCAACGCTAAAGAGATTCTGCAGGCGGCCGAAGACCAGGCCAACAAGCAGCTGGGCGGCAAGGTCCACATGGACCTGGTGGGCAAGATCTGCCCCGATGGCCGCATCTACGTGGAGCAGGGCGTCGTCGCTGGCTGTTCCGGCGGCACTTATGAAAACATCTGCGCGGTAGCGGACATCATCCGCGGCAAGAGCTGCGGCAACGGCGAGTTCAAATTCAGCGTCTACCCGGACAGCATGCCCACCTATCTGGAGCTGGTCAAAAACGGCACGGTAGCGGATATTGTTTCCGCAGGCGGCATTTTCCGCGAGTGCTTCTGCGGTCCCTGCTTCGGCGCAGGCGATACCCCCGCCAACGGCGAGTTCTCCATCCGCCACACCACCCGCAACTTCCCCAACCGCGAGGGCTCCAAGCCCGGCGAGGGGCAGATCAGCGCGGTGGCCCTGATGGACGCCCGGTCCATCGCCGCCACCGCCGCCAACGGCGGCCGCCTGACCCCGGCCACGGAACTGGATTGGGACAAGCTGGCCGTGGACACTACCTACACTTTCGATGCGGGCATCTACCAGCGCCGCGTCTACAACGGTTTCGGCAAGGCCGATGCCGCCGCGGAACTCAAGCGCGGTCCCAACATCGCCGACTGGCCGTCCATGAGCCCCCTGCCGGAGAACCTGGTGCTGCCGCTGGCTTCGGTCATCACCGACCCCGTGACCACCACCGACGAGCTCATCCCCTCGGGCGAGACCTCGTCCCTGCGTTCCAACCCGCTCAAGCTTTCCGAGTTCACCCTGTCGCGCAAGGATCCCGCCTATGTGGGCCGCGCCAAGGACGTGCAGGCCATGGAAAAGGCCCGTCTGGCCGATCCCGCCGATGCCGCCCTGCTGGCGAAGCTGGAAGGCATGCTGGCCCCCCTCAAGGCCGCGCAGCCTGAGGTCTATGCCGCGGTGCTGGGCGCCGGTCTGAAGGACACCGGCATCGGTTCCACCATCTTCGCCCTCAAGCCCGGTGACGGCTCCGCCCGCGAGCAGGCCGCTTCCTGCCAGAAGGTGCTGGGCGGCTGGGCCAACGTGGCCGCCGAATACGCCACCAAGCGCTACCGTTCCAACCTCATCAACTGGGGCATGCTGCCCCTGCTGGCCGATGCCGCTCTGGCGCAGAAGCTCAGCGTGGGCGACTGCTTCGTCCTGCCCGGCATCCGTACCGCCGTGGAACAGGATGCCGCCGGCATCACCGGCTGGCTGGTGAGCGCTGCCGGGGCCGTGGAGGCCGTGGAACTGCGCCTGGGCGACCTGACCGCCGACGAACGCCAGATTATTCTGGACGGCTGCCTCATCAACTTCTACAACCACAACTAACGCTGCGGGACGAGACCGCCGCGTCGCCATCTGGAAAGGGGCCTCACCGGGAGGCCCCTTTTTCTTTTTGGGGCCCTCCCCTCTTTGGCAAAGTATTTTTCTGTATTCCATCAGGTGGAACGTCCGCAGGGCACTCTCGATCCTGCCGCCGGGGCGCGTGCCTTGTCTGCCCTTCCCACACATATGCCAACACGGGCAAGGGACAGCTCCGGCGGCCCTGCGGCTGCCCGGCCTGACAGCCGCGACGGCGGGAGCTCCCTTGCGAGACGGGGAACTCCCGCCTATGTTTTTTAGAGTGGGAGGGAACATCATGACATACTGGAAAGCCCAGAAAGAACAGCACATGCGGCAGCTTGCCCATCTGTTCGAAGGAGATCCCGGTGGCGGGAAATTCAACGGACAGGCACAGCCCTTCGTCCTGCAGGCACCTGAAAAAAATCTTTTTGTTCCGATACGGGACGAGGTGCTGCTCTATTTCAACGGCCATTTGCCGGGAGCGGACGGGAGGCTGCGTTTTTGGCGTTCAGGCGGGGAAAAAGTGGTCGCCGGTCATGTGTGCAGCCTGCCCACCGGCCATATGCTTTCTTCGCAGGTGGCCTGTCTCAACCATCTTTTCTCCTTGTGTCGTGACGGGAAGGCGGCCACCTTGCTGCTGCAAGGGCTGCGCCCGGACATGGTGGAAGCCCTGCCCGTGGGCATCCATGCACGTGACATGTTCGTGGAATTTGAGGTCACAGGGGGCGGAAGTTACCTTAATGAGGAACAGCGGGGGCGATCACTGACACGAGGCGCCAATGCCACATCCGTGGATGCGGTCATGAAAGGACGGGACACCCGAGGGAACATCCGGCTGTTCCTCATCGAATGGAAATACACGGAACGTTACCCTTCCACGCACAGGAAGATGCCCGGCAGCAGGATGGATAATCGCCTCTGGCGCTACAGAAGTTTCTTTACCCGTGACGGCAGTCCCTTCACCTTTTGCAACAGTGACGTGGATTCCACGTTTTTTGAAGAGCTTTTGACCGAGCCGTATTACCAGCTCATGCGCCAGACCCTGCTGGGCTGGAAGATGACGCAGGACCCGTCCCGTAACGGACAGGCCACGTCGTTCACGCATATCGTGGTCGTCCCCCACGGCAATACGGCCCTTCGTTCATGCTGTGCGGTCATCGCAGGACGGCAGGGGGATCTTGCCGGGGCATGGAACGCACTTGTCCGGGAGCCTGTGCTCTTCCTTGCACCCGAAGAGTTGCTGCAACCGTTGACGGCACAGCCGGACTACGCCCGCCTGCTGGACTATCTTTGCCGGCGTTACTGGCAGGACGGGCGGCCCCGTTCGTAACACACTGCTTTTCCCTCCAGACCATCAGGCATGAAAAAAGGACGGCCCTCGCGGGCCGTCCTTGTCGTCTTCGTTATCGTACGGCAGCCTTACAGGCTGGCAGCCACCTTGCGCAGCAGGCGGGCCAGCTGGTTGGTGAAGCCGGATTCGTTGTCGTACCAGATGATGAGCTTGGCCATGGTGCCGTCCATGACCTGGGTGGACAGGGCGTCCACGACGCCGCCGTGGGTGCTGCCCTTGAAGTCGATGGAGACCAGGGGCTCGTCGCAGTAGCCCATATTGTCGTGCAGGGCGCCGTCATGGGCGGCCTTGAGGGCGGCATTGATCTCTTCGGCGGTGGCGGGCTTTTCCAGCTCGCAGGTCAGGTCCACCAGGGAGATGTCGGGGGTGGGCACGCGCACGGCCATGCCGTCCAGCTTGCCCTTGAGGGCGGGCACCACCAGGGCCAGGGCCTTGGCCGCGCCGGTGGAGGTGGGGATCATGGACACGCAGGCGGCGCGGGCACGGCGCAGGTCCTTGTGGGAACCGTCCAGGATGCGCTGGCTCATGGTGTAGGAGTGGATGGTGGTCATCAGGCCGTGGCGGATGCCGAAGGCATCGTTGAGAACCTTGGCCACGGGAGCCAGACAGTTGGTGGTACAGGAGGCAGCGGAAAGCACGGTATGGGCGGCGGCATCGTAGATGTCGTCATTGACGCCCATGACGATGGTGGCGTCGGCTTCCTTGCAGGGGGCCGAGACCACGACCTTCTTGGCGCCGCACTGCAGGTGCTGGGCGGCGTCCTCGCGCTTTTTCAGGGTACCGGTGGTCTCCACGGCGATGTCGATGCCAAGGCGGGCCCATTCCCATTCGCCGGTCTTGCAGCGGGTGACTTCGATATGACGGCCGTTGATGATGATGCCGTTGTCGTCATGATCGACGGTGCCGGGGAAAATACCGTACACCGAGTCGTATTTGAAAAGGTGGGCCAGCGAAGCATTGTCGGCGCGGGCGTTGATGGCGGTGATGCGGATGTCTTTCGAGTCAGCCAGCAGACGCAGCAGATAACGACCGATGCGGCCAAAGCCGTTCATCCCCAAAGATATGGACATGTTGCGCTCCTTCACGCGAGAGAGATGGAAAACGCCGCCTCCCCGGTGGAGGCGGCGTGAGATACTGGTTTAGGCCTTGCCGGAAGATCCCATGACGTTGCGGATCTTGTGGGCGACCATATCCTTGACGGCCTGTCGCGCGGGTTTCAGGTACGCGCGGGGGTCGAAGGCTTCGGGATGTTCCACCAGATACTGGCGGATGGAGGCGGTCACGGCCAGACGGATGTCGGTATCCACATTGATCTTGCACACGCCCATGCCGGCAGCCTTGCGCAGCATGTCTTCCGGCACGCCGCGGGCGCCGCCCACCTGGCCGCCGAACTTGTTGCAGGCTTCCACGAATTCCTGGGGCACGCTGGAGGCGCCGTGCAGCACCAGCGGATAGCCGGGCAGGCGCTTGCCGATCTCTTCCAGGCGTTCGAAGTCCAGCTTGGCTTCGCCCTTGAATTTGTAGGCACCGTGGCTGGTGCCGATGGCCACGGCCAGGGAGTCGCAGCCCGTGCGTTCCACGAAGTCCACGGCCTGGTCGGGGTCGGTGTACACATGGTCGGCATTGCTCACATGCTCTTCCACACCGGCCAGCTTGCCCAGTTCGGCTTCCACCCAGATGCCGCGCGGGTGGGCGTATTCCACCACCTGCTTGGTCAGGGCGATGTTTTCTTCATAGGGCAGGTGCGAGCCGTCGATCATCACGGAGGTGAAACCGCCGTCGATACAGTCGCGGCACAGCTCGAAGCTGGAACCGTGGTCCAGATGCACCACCACGGGCACGGAAGGATCCTCGGCCAGGGCGGCTTCCACCAGCTTCATGAGGTATTTCTGCCCGGCATAGCTGCGCGCGCCCGAAGAGACCTGAAGGATCACGGGGGATTTTTCCTCCGAGGCGGCCTGCATGATGCCCTGCACGATTTCCATGTTGTTGACGTTGAACGCGCCCACAGCATACCGGCCCGCATAGGCGGCGGCGAACATTTCCTTAGGCCCGATAAGCGGCATGGATTCCTCCTGCACCAGGTGCGATACGACACTGCGCGCACCATGCGCGAGTGTGGGATAAAATGGGAAGGCGGACAGAAAAAGCCTGTCCGGCCGGCCTGTCTGATGTATCGGCGGCCGCCGTCTGATCCGGCAGGGATGCATGCCGGAAGGACTGTTGTGGGGCAGCCGCAACGAAGCAATTCATTATATAAAAAAAAGCCCCAAAGGGGAATGACTTTGGGGCGGTCGTGGAAAAATTCATAAAATCGGCACCCGCAGGGGCCGTATGCTGTCTAGGAAAGCAGCATGTCCTCCAGACTGCGCAGGCTTTCGTGGTCCGTGAACTCGAAACGCAGGGGCGTCACGGTGATATAGCCGCGATTGAGCAGGTCCTTGTCCGAACCGGCGTTGATGGTGTGCGGCGGGATCTCGCCTTCCAGCCACCAGTAGGGCTCGCCGCGCGGGTCCTTGCGTTCGGCGTAGGCGTTCTTCCACACGGCGCTGGTCTGCGGGCAGATGCGCAGGCCCTTGGCCTCGGACAGCGGGCCGCGGGGATAGTTGACGTTGATGACGCGGCGGTGGGCCACCTTTTTCCAGTCGATGCGCGCGGCCAGCTCCACGGCGTGGCGGGCGATGGCATCCATGTCCGGGTGGCCGCCGCCGGCATCGCAGGAGAGCGCCATGCTGGGCAGGTCTTCATGGGCGGCTTCGGTGGCGGCGCCCACGGTACCGGAATAGAGGATGTCCGGGCCCACGTTGCTGCCCGCGTTGATGCCCGAGATGACCATGTCGGGCCGCTTTTTCAGCAGGTTGCCCAGGGCCAGCTTCACGCAGTCCGTGGGGGTGCCGTACAGGCCCAGACCTTCGAAGTCGGGTTCCTCGATCTTGTGGGCACGCAGGGGATCGAAAAAGGTCAGGGAATGGCCCACGCCGGACTGTTCATGCATGGGGGCCACCACATGCACGGTATGCCCGGCTTCGCGCAGGGCCCGGTACATGGCACGCAGGCCCTCGGCCCGGATGCCGTCGTCGTTGGTCAGGAGGACACGCATTTGACAATACCTCTGAAACAAGGGAATCTTTATGGATAAACAGGCCCCCGCGGGCCTGCGGGGATACCCCGGGACCTCAGAACATACAAGACAGGCGGCCTTTGGCCGCAGAGTCAGGATATATGCAAAAAGGCATTTTCGTCAAAGACATGGCGGCCCCCAACGAAGCGGAAGGCGTCTTCGTCATCACCCTGGCCGCACAGGGCAGCTCGCGCAACGGGCCGTACTGGCGGCTCGTGCTGGCCGACGCCAGCGGCAGCGTGGAGGCCAAGATCTGGTCGCCCCTGAGCGCCTCTTTCCCCGCCCTGCATACGGGCAGCTTCTTCTATGCCCACGGCAGGGTGAGCACCTTCCGCGACCAGCTCCAGTTCACGGTGGAGGAAGGCCGCCTGCTTTCGCCGGAAGAAGGCGCGGCCCTTGATCTGGCCGATTTCATGCCCGCCAGCCCCTATCCGCTGGATGCCATGATGGACGAGCTCATGGCCCTGATCCGCGAGGAGTTCCGCTACAAGCCCTGGCGCAAGCTGGTGGACGGCGTGTTCAAAAATGAAGAGCTGCGCGAGGCCTTCCGCACCTGCCCGGCGGCCAAGGGCGTGCACCACGCCTATGCGGGCGGCCTGCTGGAGCATACCCTGAGCGTCTTCAAGCTTTGCCGCCGTCTGGCCGACCAGTATCCCGAGCTGGACCGCCAGACCCTGCTGGCCGGGGCCCTGTTCCACGACTTCGGCAAGATCCGCGAATTTTCCGGCGGCATCGCCAACGATTATACCGACGAGGGCCGCCTGCTGGGGCATCTGGAGATCTGCGTGGAGATGCTGGCTCCCTATCTGGAAAGATCGGGCCTAGAGCCCGAGTTGCAGCGCCATCTCAAGCATCTGGTCCTGAGCCACCACGGTACGCTGGAATTCGGGGCCGTGCGCGTGCCGCAGACCGCCGAGGCCCTCGTGCTGCATTATGCGGACAACATCGACGCCAAGATGGCCCAGTGCCGGGGCCTGTTCGCCCAGCTGGGCGAAGGCGAGAGCTGGACGCCCTATCAGGCCACCCTGGGCCGGGCCATGCACCGCTGCGCGCAGACGCCGGTGGAAGAAAAAGTCGAAAAGAAGCCCCGCGCTTCCCGGAAGTCTTCCGGGGAGGACGGGATGCTCTCCCTGCTGTGAGGCTGCCATGTTCATCACATTCGAAGGCATAGAAGGTTCGGGCAAGACCACGGCCCAGCAGCTGCTGGCCCTGGAACTGGAAAAGCGCGGCCACGACGTGCTGCTGACGCGCGAACCGGGCGGCTGCGGTCTGGGGCGCGCCCTGCGTCCCATCCTGCTGGACGCCCGCAATTCCGGCCTGTGCAACCGGGCCGAACTCTATCTCTTCCTGGCCGACCGGGCCCAGCATGTGGCCGAGATCATCCGTCCGGCGGTGGAAGCCGGACAGATCGTCATCTGCGACCGCTATACCGACTCCACCCTGGCCTATCAGGGCTACGGCCGCGGCCGTGATCCCGACCGCCTGCGCCGGGCCAACGATCTGGCCACCGGCGGCCTGCAACCGGATCTGACCCTGCTCTGCGACCTGCCCGTGTCCGTGGGGCTGGAGCGCGCGGGCCTGCGCAACCGGCGCGAGGGCACGGTGCTCTCCGAGGGCCGTTTCGACAGCGAGAGCCTCAATTTTCACGAGCGCGTACGCCAGGGCTATCTGACCATCGCGGCGGAAGAGCCCGACCGCATCGCCATCATCGACGCATCGCAACAGCCCGAGGACGTGGTGCTGCAATGCCTCTCCGCCGTGGAGCGGCATCTGAAGCAGCGCGGCAGCGGGCTGGAATAAGACGTAAGGATATTGCCATGAGCGAACTGTATACCGTCACCGCCGAGGAAGGCCGCCTGCGCTTCCTGCCCCGTACCGATGCCGCCCTGGAGCAGGCCGTGCTGGACGAGAGCCCCCTGCCCGGCTGCGAATTCGTTTCCCGCCTGGGCGATCCCGGGCTGCTGCATTGCGTGGTCTTCCGTCATGAGCAGAAGCCCGGCGGCGTCTTCGTGGTGGAAGACGACAACGGCCTGCTCTTCGCGGCCGTGGCCGAGACCAACCTTGCCTATGCCATGGCTCTGGGCCGCCTGGGCAAGATGATCTCCTATGCGCGCTACAGCGCCGACATCTTTGCCGAAAACATGCTGGACGACGATGACTGATCCCCTGAGAGCCCGTAACCGGCTGGGCGTGGTCTTCTTCCCCGCCTTCGACTGGGCCATCTCCGCCACCCATCCCGAACGTGAGGAGCGCCTGCTCTATACCCGCGATCAGCTGGCGGAAGAAGGCCTGTTCGACATCCCCGGCATCACCGAATACCGTCCGGAGCTCGCCACCAACGCCCAGGTGGAGCGCGTGCATTTCTGTCTGCCCTCCACCGGCGCCGTGGTCACCGATTCGCACCGGGCCTCGGCGGGCGGGGCCATCACGGCCGCCCGTCTGGTCATGGAGAAGAAGGAAGACAAAGCCTTTGCCCTGGTGCGTCCTCCGGGCCACCACGCCATGCGCGTGACCCACGGCAACCGCGGTTTCTGCAACATCAACAACGAAGCCGTGATGGTGGAGTACATCCGCGACCACTATCCGCATCCCACGGGGCGGCCCCTGCGTATCGCCATCGTGGATACGGACGTGCACCACGGCGACGGCAGCCAGGACATCTTCTGGAACGACCCGAACACCCTGTTCATCTCCCTGCATCAGGACGGCCGCACCCTCTATCCGGGCACGGGCTTCCCGCAGGAATGCGGCGGGCCGGGCGCGCTGGGCCGCACCATCAACATCCCCCTGCCGCCCGAGACCTCGGACGAGGGCTACCTTTACGCCATCGAGCACGCCGTGCTGCCCATGCTGGCGGACTTCAAGCCCGATCTGGTCATCAACTCCGCCGGGCAGGACAACCACTTCACGGACCCGCTGGCCAACATGAAGCTCTCGGCCCAGGGCTATGCGGCCCTCAACCGCGCCCTTAACCCGGACATCGCCGTGCTGGAAGGCGGCTACGCCATCCGCGGCGCCCTGCCCTACGTCAACCTCGGCATATGCCTCGCGTTGGCGGGCCTGCCGTTCGAACACGTCCATGAGCCGGATCACGACGCCAAGGCACTCAAGCAGCGCCCGCAAGTCACGGAATACATTTCGCGCCTCTGTGACGATGTTCTGAATCAGTACCACAACCCGCCGTCCCGCCCCTCCGAAGGCCATCGTGACGGCGAGTGGTGGCGGCGCGAACGGAACATCTATTACGACACCGACGGCCTCAGCGAACACCAGAATGAAGGCATACGGCTCTGCCCCGATTGCCCCGGACTGACCTGCATCGAAACATCGTCGGATCGCGTCGATAAAAGCCTGTGCCTGCTTTTGCCTCGCAATGCCTGCCCGCATTGCCGGGATCTTGCACATCGCCTCGTGGAAACGACCGGTAAAAAATCAGGCCGCTACGCACACGTCTTGTGCATCGGCGGACAATAAACGCAAAAAGGGCCTCCCCTTCTTCGAGAATGGGAGGCCCTCTTATTATATATGCTAATTGCAAAAAGGTTCTTCAAAGTCGATTGCATATGTCCCCTTGTTCGCTTCATTCATCGCCGTGACCTTGTTGCTCACGTAGGTGACTTTCCAATCCGAGCCATAGTCCGCCGCGTCATCAGCCTTACCAAAAGCTTCTATCTTCGCAGCGTTCAACGCATCGCTGCACGTCTTGCCGCCGCCAAGCAACTC
>OOIF01003103.1_pt1 | contig 10251 bp, 8 predicted proteins | sample 1691961 | NCBI WGS metagenome assembly OOIF01 (sample SAMN06348146, study PRJEB24527) | human gut metagenome | biome: human gut; feature: ankylosing spondylitis patient; material: feces | host: Homo sapiens | place: China | collected 2015-10 | reverse complement strand
GGAGTAGGTCAGGTAGATCCGTCCGGCATACCGCGCCTTGCTGTCCAGGGCGTGCATCACCAGGGGCAGGGTGGACAGGGTGAGCAGCTCATAGAAAAAGTACATCGTCAGCACATTGGCGGAGAAAGCGATGCCCAAAGTGACCCCTAGGCTGGCCAGATAAAAGGCAAAGAACCGGTTCTCCCCTCCCTCCCGGCTCATATACTCCGCCGCATACAGACAGGCCAGGGGCCACAGGACGGACACCAGCACGGCAAAGATACAGGACAGCCCATCCACCCGGAAGGCGATGGACAGCCGCTCCCCCAGGGACAGCAGCTGGAATACCTCTTCCCCCCGCAGCGTGAACACCGCAGTCAGGGCGGCCGCCGCCCCGGCACAGGCGGAGCCAACCACAAAATCCTGGCGTCTCCGCGGGTCCTGGGGCCGCCAGACCAGAAGGACGCCCCCCGCCGCGATGGGCAGCAGGATGGCAAGCAGCATCAGCACAGCGCGTTCTCCCTCCTCTCGTTCCTCATGCAGCCCCTCCGAAGAGTGGGCCTGTGACCGCCTGGACCGCCGGCTCCAGCAGGCCGGGGAACATCCCCAGCACCACCACGGCGGCAGTCAGGGCACACAGCGTGATCCACATCAGCCAGGTATCCTGCTGGCGCATCACCGCCCGGTGGTCAAATTTTTCACCCGGGAACGCTACAAAAATGCAGCCGGGCCGCACCTCGCGGCTGTCGGTGGTCACCAGTTCCACCTGCACCTCTTCCCGGATGAAGTCTGCGGGCACCAGCCCTGCCAGAAGCTTGCTTGCAGAAATTTTTTCCATTGTTCATGTCCCCTCTCGTTATTTTATCAGCTGGTTCGCCCTCTCCGTCACGGCTTACGCCGTGCCACCTCTCTCAAAGTGAGCGGCCTTTGCAGGCCACGCAGGCTTCATCTTTTTCCAAGGTCCCCCCTTTGGGGGAGCTGGACGCGAAGCAGCCTGAGAGGGCGAGCATGTTTATCTCTTTTCATCCACAGGTAATGGTCACGACGGTGCCGCGCTGCACACTGGAACCGGGGTCTGCACTCTGGGCCTGCACGGTGCCGTTCGCATTGCCCTCCACCACACAGTTCAATCCGGCGGCAGACAGCATCTGACGGGCAAAGTCCGCGCTCTTGCCGGTCACATCCGGCACATCGGTATGGCTGCCCTCATAGGTATCGGTATACAGGTACACGGTGGTGCCGTAGGCCACCTTTGCACCCGCGTGCGGATACTGGTAGGTGACAGCTGCTGCCGCCTGACTGGCTGTGCTTTCGGCCAGCTGATGCCTGAGGCCCTTGATGTTCAGCTGCACCTGCGCACTGCTCCACTCGGTGCCCACCAGATTCGGCACAGTGACCACAGTCTGGCTGCGATCCTCGCCGTCGGCGGCAATGCCAAGGTAGGGTGCGATCTCGCTGATGATGTTGCCCACAACGGGCGCTGCCAGCAGGGACGAGTAGTCCGTTCTGGCGTTGTTGGGGTCATCCAGCATCACATAGACGATGATCTCCGGGTCGTCGGCGGGCAGGACAGCGGCAAAGGATGCCACCTTCTTGTAGTCACCGTCGGCACGGCGATCCATGTTCAACTGTTCGGAAGTGCCGGACTTGCCGCCGATACGGTAGCCGGACACATAGGCATACTTGCCGCCGCCGGTACCGGCGCCCACCTCATATTCCATGATCTGGCGGATCACGTTGCTGGTGCTCTCGCTGATGACCTGACGGCGCACATTGGCACCGATCTCCTCGATCACGTTGCCATTTGCATCGGTGATCTTATCCACCACATGGGGCGTGACCAGATAGCCGCCGTTGACGGCTGCGGCCACAGCGGTGCACATCTGCAGCGGGGTGATGGCCATTGCCTGACCAAAGGCCGAAGAAGCCAGCTGCACTTCGCCCAGCTGGTTGGCCTTATAATACTGCATGAAGCCCGTCTCACTGGGCAGGTCCACGCCGGTGCGGCTGGTAAAGCCAAAGGCATCGAAGTAGTTATAGAAGGTCTGGGAGCCAACACGCTGGCCCAGCTGGATATAGTAGATATTGCAGCTCTGCCGCAGAGCTTCGGCCAGTGTGATGGTGCCGTGGGCTTTGTGGCCTGCGCAGTGGTAGGTCTCCTTTGCCACGCCGTAAGCACCGGCGCAGGTAAAGGTGGTGTTGATGTTTGCAAGGCCGGAGTCCACGCCCATGGCCAAGGTGATCACCTTGAACACACTGCCGGGGTAGTACAACTCGGTGATGGTCTTGTTTTTCCACTGGATATCGCGGAAGTAGCCGGAGTAATCGCCCTCCTCGTCCAGAATGCGGTTGCCGTTTGCATCCTTCAGCTCGTTGCCGTTCTCATCCTTTTTGTAGATGCCGTACAGCTCCGGCTCAGCGCGCACCAGCTCGTTGAGGTAATCCAGATTTGCGCTGTAGTCCAGCGGGTCGTTGGGGTCAAAATCCGGCTTGGAAGCCATGGCAAGGATGGCACCGGTCTTGACGTTCATCACGATGGCGCAGCCGCGGTTTTCCACCGTGTTGGCTGCAATGGCTTCGTTCAGATACCGTTCCACGATCTCCTGCACATTCACATCCAGCGAAAGCACCAGATTGGAGCCATCCTTGGCTGCAAAGGTGGTGGCATTCTCGTCCGCAATGGCGTTGCCGTAGGCATTGCGCTGGGTAATGGTGCGGCCATCCACACCGGCCAGCGTGGACTGATAGGATTTTTCCAGACCGTAAGTACCAATGCCGTCCGCATCGGTAAAGCCCAGCACTGCCGCTGCAAACGCTCCGTAGGGGTAATTGCGCTGGAAGCTCTTCTCGCTGCCGACCGAGATGTTGCCCTTGCGGGAGGTCTCAGTGGCACGCTTGTGCGCCTTGTTGAACTGGGAAACGTAGGATTCGATGGACAGCTTGACAGCGTTGTTCACCTTGGTGGCCAGCACCTGATACTTGGTGTCCGTCTTGGAAAGTGCATCGTAAACCTTCTGGTACTGGGTCTGGTACGCTTCCGAGGAAGTGTCCACCGCGTCCAGACTTTCGCCGTCGCCGGAAAGCAGGCGCAGGGTCAGTTCCCGACTGACCTCGGCGCACATGGCCGTGTCCAGCGTGCGCACCGCATCCTCATCCTTACCGGTGGTGGCATATAAAATTTTGCTGTTGTCCGGGTCGGCCCAGATGGTCCACACCACGCTGGTGGAGGCCAGCGTGATGCCGGAGGTATCGTAGATCTCGCCGCGGGTGGCCTTGATGGTGGTATCCAGCAGCTGCTGCTTTGCGGCCAGTTGGCGGTAGGTGTCACCGTTTTTGATCTGGATATCATACAGGCTGTAGGTCACACGGGCCGCAGCAAGGCCCATGACTACAAGGGCCAGACCGCCGCAGATCAGACTGGTTCTGGGGTTCATGCGGGCACCGGTGCTGGTTTCCGGCCAGGGGCCTTTTATTTTTTTGATGAATTTTCGGAAGAATTTCGACATGGTATGCTCCTGCGGCAGCGGGCATTTGCTGCCTTCTACCGCGCTTTTGTCAAATTTGGAACTGTCCTGCAAACAGGGTGTATAAACCGAAAAAGCGTGCGCTGCCGCACGCTTTCCCGTATTTGGTTCACTTTACAGTGCCAAGAATGTTCACGGCACCGTTGTAGATAAAGTCGGTCCACTGCCGCACAGCGGACTGGGTGCGCTCCAGCGTGTCGCTCTCGCCCAAACGGATGTAGGTGATCTGGCTCTGATCAATTTTCATCAGGCCCAGCCTGCCGGCCGTCTCTTCCACGCTGGTGATGTTGGTCTTGCTGTTCAGGGTGCTGTTATAGTAAGTATACTGGCTTTGCTCACTGACCAGCTGAGCCTTTGCGTCCTGAATCTGGTCGTTCAGCTCCACCAGCTTGGACTCGCTCCACAGCAGGCTGATGGCAAACCCCACCAGCAGTGCTGCTGCTACCAGATGCATGGCGTTGTGCACCGCTGCCTGCAGCGGTGAAAGCCGACGTTTGCCGCCCTTTGCTACCCGCAGATCTGCCTTGCGCTGTGTCTGCGGGGCTTTTCTGCGGCGTACCGCGTTATAATCATATGCTGCCTGACCCATGGTTTGCTCTCCTCCTCACAAAACGACTTCTGCCGTTCAGCATTTTTCCAAAACTCTCAGGTGGGCGGACCGGCTGCGCCGGTTCTCTTCCAGTTCCTGACTGTTTGCTTCAATGGGTTTGCGGGTGATCAGCTTCGCTTTGGCTTTGCCGCCGCATACGCACACCGGAAACTCCGGCGGGCAGGTGCACGCGGTGGACCAGCGGCGGAATTTGTTCTTCACCAGCCGGTCCTCCAGCGAGTGGAAGGTGATCACGCACAGCCGGCCGCCCGGCGCAAGGTGATCGAAAATGGTATCCAGGCCTTCTTCCAGCGCATCCAGTTCATGGTTCACTGCAATGCGCAGCGCCTGAAAGGTGCGGCGGGAAGGGTTCTTGTTTTTGCGGCGTTCCGCCGGGGGCATGGCGCTGGCCACGATGTCTGCCAGCTGCAGGGTCGTTTCGATGGGAGAATTCTCCCTTGCCTCCACGATCCTGCCCGCGATCTGCCATGCGAAAGGTTCTTCGCCGTAATCCCGCAGAATGCGTGCCAGCTCTTCGCGGCTCTCGGTGTTCACAAGGTCCGCTGCCGTTTCGCCCTGCTGGCTCATCCGCATGTCCAGCGGTGCATCTGCACGGTAGGAAAAGCCGCGGGCCGCATCGTCCAGCTGATGGCTGGAAACGCCCAGATCCAGCAGCGCGCCGTTGACCTTGTCGATGCCAAGGCTTTCCAGAGCTTGTCCGGCATAGCGGAAGTTGATCTGCACCACCGTGGCAGGCAGGCCCGCAAGGCGGGCACGCGCGGTCTGCACCGCGTCCGGGTCCTGATCCAGCGAGATCAGCCTGCCGCCCTTTTCTGCATCCAGCCGCAAGGCGATCTGGCGGGAATGTCCCGCGCCGCCTGCAGTGCCGTCAAGGTAGGTGCCGGCCGGATCAATGGAAAGACCCTCCAGACACTCGTTCAGCAGAACGGGGATATGCTCAAACGAGGCCGGGTCAAAGGCTGCTTGTGTTTCAAGTTCCATCGCTGCGGCCTCCTTTCTCAGTTCATAAGCTTTCCGTGTTCCGGGCACTGTGCACACAGCGCACACTTTTACCCGATAACACAGTTTTATTTTAACAAATCAGGCCCCTGATTGCAAGGGTTTGTGCTCCCGTTTTTGCCGCAAAATGCAACAAAAAAAGTCCCTGTCGGCCGTCATTTCTGCCTGCAGGAACTTTGGTTTTTGCCGTATGTGTAATTTGTGTGTGAAAAAGGCTTTCTTCAGCCGTTTTTCTTGGCGTTCTGGCGCAGATTTGCGCGCACATTCTTTACCTGTGCCGCATTTTCCACCATCGTTTCCTCGGTGTTCTTGAGCATGTTGTCGCAATAGTCGGTCACGGTCTGGCGCAGGGTGCGGGCCTCGTTCTGGGCTGCAGTGGTGATTTCCCCGGCGCGCTGCTGTGCAGCCTTCACGATCTCGGCTTCGCTCACCAGAATGCGCGCCCGCTCCTCAGCCTTTTTCACAATGGCCTGCGCCTGTGCGTTGGCCGTCTCCACGATCTGAGCGCGGTCGTTCACGATCTGCTGGGCCTGCCGCAGCTCGCCGGGCAGGTTTGCGCGGATCTCGTCCAGATAATCCCGGATCTGCTCCACATCCACGATCTTTTTGCCGCCGGAAAGGGGCACATTGGCACCTTCCTCCAGTGCATCCTCAATGGTATCCAAAAGTTCGTTCACGTTCATAGTGCTTCTCCCTTCGGTTCGTTCTCGGCAGGGTCTGTGTTCTGCATGGGCTTTGTGTATTTCCACAGCAGCACCCTGCCGTACTTGTACTGTTTTTTCAGGGTCAGGCCGCCAGCCTCGGCCGGCAGCACGATGCCGGTCTCGCTCTCGCACAGCACGATGCCGCCGGGCGCGGTGCATTTATCCACCGCAGGCAGGATCTTTTCCAGTGTACCATTGCGGAAGGGCGGGTCCAGCAGTACGATGTCGAACTGCTCGCGGCAGGCGGAAAGATACCGCGCAGCCTCGCCGATATTGACGCGGCTGCGGTCGAACACGCCGCAGGCCTTGCAGTTGCGCATGATGATGTTCACCGCCTCGCGGTTCTCGTCCAGAAACACGCAGCGCGCCGCGCCGCGGCTCAGTGCTTCAATGCCAAGCTGGCCGCTGCCCGCATACAGGTCCAGCACCCGTGCGCCGGGCAGGTCGAACTGGACGATGCTGAACATCGCCTCCTTTACCTGCGAAAGGGTGGGCCGGGTCACGTCGGTCCCCGGCAGGGCCTCCAGACTGCGGCCCCGGGCTTCTCCTGCGATCACGCGCATGTTCTCTTTCCTCCTCCTTGCAGCCGGAAGATGTGGCTGCAAACACGTTTTTTGTATCACTTTATTATCACCCAACTGCATATTCTTGTCAAGGGCCGCGCGTTGCGCCGTCTGGCGGTTTGTGCTACAATAAAACCGGCAGCGCCGGGCTTTTGCGGCGCATTCTGGCATAAAAGGAGAGTATTCCCATGAAAGTTCTGCTCATCAACGGCAGCCCGCACGAAAAAGGCTGCACCTATACCGCCCTTTCGCTCATTGCAAAGGAACTGAACGATGCCGGTGTGGACACTGAGATCCTGCATGTCGGCGGCAAACCCGTGGGTGGCTGCATCGGCTGCGGCGGCTGTGCCGCAGGCAATGGCTGCGTGTTTGGCGGTGTGGTCAACGAGGCCATCGAGAAGGCCAAAACTGCCGATGGCTTCGTGTTCGGCAGCCCGGTGCACTATGCATCCGCATCCGGCAACATGACCAGCTTCATGGACCGCCTTGCCTACGCGGGCGGCAGATATCTGGCCTACAAGCCTGCCGCCATCTGCTGCTCGGCCCGCCGCGCCGGCACCACCACCACGCTGGACCAGCTGGTAAAGTACCCGCAGTTCTTCCACATGCCGCTGGTGAACGGCTCCTACTGGGCCATGGTGCACGGCTCCAATGCCGAGCAGGTGCTGCAGGATGCCGAGGGCTGCGCCGTAATGCAGGAGCTGGGCCGCAACATGGCATGGCTGCTGCACTGCATCGAAGCAGGCCGGGCCGCAGGCTTTGAACACCCGCAGAATCCAAAGCGCCCCATGACTAATTTTATCCGGTAAGAAAACGATTTTCCGCAGTCTGCACATCGGGAAGTTCCGCAGAGTTTCCCGGTGTGCTTTTTTATGCAGAAGGGGCAGCACGGCCTGCACGGAACGCAGTTTTTGTTTGCACTCTCCCGCTTTTTGTGCTGAAATGGCTAAAAATCCTTTCCAAAGCGCCTTCCGCTTCTTTTTTCGTTCATAAGTTTGTGTTACTATAAGATGTAAAGTGATTTTAGCAGGATGGAGACCCTTGTATGGAACACTACGATTGGAACGAAGGCTGGCTGTTCACGCCCCGGTTCGACCCGGCACTGGTGCGGCCGGAGTGCGGACTGGAACTGGAACCGGTGCGCATCCCCCACACTGTGCGGGTGCTGCCCTACAATTACTGCAACGAAAATGAATACCAGTGCCTGTGCGGCTACCGGCGGGAGTTTTTTGCACCCAGAGAGTGGGCAGGCCGCACTGTTCTGCTCACCTTTGGTGCCGTTGCCCATGACGCGACCGTGTTCTGCAACGGGCGGCGGCTGTTCCACCACGCCTGCGGCTACACCGCCTTCACGGTAGATCTGACCAGCGCTTTGCATCTGGGTCAGAATAACGTGGTGGCTGTGCGCTGCGACAGCCGCGAGGATCTGAACATTCCGCCCTTTGGCGGGCAGATCGATCACCTGACCTACGGCGGCATCTACCGTGCCGTCAGTCTGGACATCAAGGAGCCCGCTTACCTGCGGGATGTGTTCATCGAGGCAAAGGCCGAGGGCGATTTCCGCATCTATACCTCCACCGTGGGTGAGACGGTAGGCTGCACACTGCAGGCCGAGATCCGCAGCCCTTCCGGCAGCCGCGCCGCCTACAGCGGCGAGCTTTCCCTGCCCATCACCGGCGTGCTGAACGGTGTGCACCCGTGGAGCATCGAACATCCCACCCTGTACGCCCTCACCGTACAGCTGATCCGCCCCGGCTCTGCCGGTCTGCCGGACCGTGTGCTGGACGAAAAGACCATCCGCTTCGGCTTCCGCACCGTGCAGTTCGTGGCGGGTGGGCTGTACCTGAACGGTCAGCGCGTGGAGCTGCGGGGCTTGAACCGCCACCAGAGCTACGCCTATCAGGGCTATGCCATGCCGGACAGCATCCAGCGGCTGGATGCTCAGATCCTAAAAAAAGACCTTGGCTGCAACGCGGTGCGCACCAGCCATTCCCCCCAAAGCCCGGCGTTTCTGGATGCCTGCGATGAGCTGGGACTGCTGGTGTTCACCGAGATGCCCGGCTGGCGGTACATCGGCGACGAGAGCTGGAAGGCGCAGGCCTTGCAGAACTGCCGCGAGATGGTATGCCAGTGCCGCAACCACCCCAGCATCTTTTTGTGGGGTGCCCGTGTGAACGGCAGCGCCGACGACGAAGCGTTTTATAAGCGCACCAACGAGGCCATCCACCGGCTGGACCCCACCCGTCCCACGGCAGGCGCGCGGAACCACCGCAAGAGCCAGCTGCTGGAGGATGTTTACGCCTACAACGATTACTCTTACCGTGGGCGCGGTGCCGCCTGCGAAGCCCGCGCCGCAGTGACTTCCGATCCCCGCAAGGGCTATCTCATCAGCGAATTCGGCGGGCAGCAGCTGCCCACCAAGCCCTTTGACGACGAGACCCACCGGCTGGTGCAGGCTCTGCGCTATGCCGCCGGGATCAACGATTCCATTGCACAGCAGGGTGTGGCCGGCAGCTTTGGCTGGTGCATGGCCGATTACAACACCCACCGGGAATTTGGCAGCGGCGACCGCATCTGCTACCACGGTGTGATGGATATGTTCCGCAACCCGAAACTTTCGGCGGCGGTATATGCAAGCCAGAAAACGCCGCGTTCCCCCTCGGACATCGTGCTGGAAGTCTCTTCCGGCATGGCACTGGGCGACCTGCCCGGCGGCGTTCCCACAGCCTGCTGGGTGTTCACCAACGCCGAAAGCGTGCGGCTGTACCGCGGCAACGACTACATTGCCGAGTTCACGCCTGACCGGCACGGCCGTTTTGCCGCCATGACGCATCCGCCCATTGAAATCAACGATTTTGTAGGTTCTTTGTTGGAAAAGTACGAGGGCATGGACCTGGCCTCCGCCCAGATGACAGCCGCTATCCTGAACGAGATGCGCCGGGATGCCATGGAGCTTTCGCCGCTTTCCAAGGCGCGGATGCTTTCGCTGCGGCTGAGCTGGAACGAGGTAGCCCGCATGTATTACAAATACATCGGCGTGCTGGGCACACCGTGCGCAGCCTACCGTTTTGAAGCCGTGTGGCATGGCCGCACCGTGCGCACCGTGGTGCGGGAGCCGGTGCAGAGCGTCCGGCTGGAATGCACCGTGCACAACCCCATCCTCACCGACGGCCCCACCTGGGACTGCGCCGCTGTCAGCCTGCGCGCCATCGACCAGAACGGAAGCCTGCTGCCCTACTGCGGCGAAGCCGTTCAGCTGAGCGTGGACGGCCCGCTGAAGATCATTGGTCCCAGCGTGGTGCCGCTGCGCGGCGGCATGGCGGGCACCTACCTTGCCACCACCGGCGAAGCGGGCCGCGCCGTGCTGCACTGCCGCATGGAAGGTGCGCTGGACACCGATGCCGTGGTGACCATCCGCTGCCGGGAAGCTTAATTTCCGTCCCTTCATGATAGATTTGCACTCTGTTCAAAATTTCATCATGGTTGACTGGTATCCTAAGAACTGTAAAATAACGGCGGGCGCGCCCGCTTTGATTCCAAAACAAAGGATGCAGGAGTTATGAGAGAAAAATTCCGTCAGTTTATGATCGGCCGCTACGGTACCGATGGCCTGAACCAGTTTTTGAGCATCACGTCCATCGTGCTGCTGCTGATCTCGCTGCTCACCCGCTTCAGCCTGTTCACATGGCTGGGTCTGGTGCTGCTGGTGCTGTGCTACTACCGCTCGCTCAGCCGCAACATTTCCAAGCGCACGGAGGAGAACTACCAGTACTATGCCCTGAAGGACCGCGTAGACCGTAAGTTCCGCGGTCTGAAGGATCAGTGGGCCAACCGCAAGCTCTACCACTACTACCGCTGCCCCAAGTGCCGCC
>OOIF01003098.1_pt1 | contig 10265 bp, 6 predicted proteins | sample 1691961 | NCBI WGS metagenome assembly OOIF01 (sample SAMN06348146, study PRJEB24527) | human gut metagenome | biome: human gut; feature: ankylosing spondylitis patient; material: feces | host: Homo sapiens | place: China | collected 2015-10 | reverse complement strand
TATTAAAGAACAATGCAAGGAGAGAATAACATAAGATGAAGAATAAAAATATTTTTACAAAAATTTTCATAAAAAATATTCCATTGTTTTTTATTGAAATATTAAGTGCGTATATCGCAACAAAAGTATTGGTTTTGGGAAATACAAAAATATCGCAGGCGATAGACGCATTGTTTAATAATACAATTTCGGAGTATATCAATAAACAATTCTGGATATATGTTGCCGTTCTTGTTGTGGCGGGATTTATTTTTACATATATTCAGACATATGCGACAAAAGTATTTGCGGTAAATATGCAGACTGATTTCAGAAGAGAAGCGGGAAAGAAGCTGCCGGAGCTTCAGTTTAAACATTTCGACTCGCATTTGTCGGCGAGAGTGCTTAATAATTTTATTGATGATGTGGCTAAAATTTCGGAATATTATTCTGAGCTTCTTCCTGATATAGTAAAAACAATAATAACAAGCGTGACGATTTTTATTACACTTATAAAAGTTGACCGAGTGACGGCACTTCTGCTTCTTGTTATTATACCCGTAATGGCGGTTATCACAAGTTTTACGGGAAATATGGTGTCAAAGCTTACAAGAAAACATACTGAATATAACGATGAAGTAAATGAACTCGCATATGATGCCATAAACGGTATCAGTGTTGTAAAAAGTTTTAACCTTGAAAATTATTTTAAAAATAAGATAAAAAATACGTTAAAAACAATATTAAAATTTGAATATAGAAGAAATGCAATTTCGTCAATAGGCTGGGCTACGGGAAGCCTTGTATCTACGGCACCTTATATTATTTTGAGTATATTTGCGTTACACAGAGTTTTGTCGGGAAATCTGACTGTGGGCGGGATGACATATTTCATACTTTTTATGGACAGGCTTTTGCAGCCTCTTGGCAATCTTCCCTATATGATTATTGACGCAAAAATTGATTTGGTTTCAAAAAACAGGCTCAAAGAGCTGATGAATTATCCTGTTGAAACAAATATGGAAAATTCCGAGGATAACACAGGAGATTTTTCTAAAAAATCCGATAACACCGGGAAGAACAATAACGCGGCAGTAGTATTTAAAGACGTTACATTTTCGTATGTTAAGGGAAATAATGTTTTAAAAAATTTCAATGTTAATATAGAAGCGGGAAAAAATGTTGCTTTTGTCGGTTCATCGGGCGGCGGAAAGAGCACGATTTTTAAGCTGATTTGCGGTTTGTATGAAGTAAACGGCGGTACAGTGGAGATTTTCGGAAAGAGAATCGGAGAAGAAAATATTGATTTAATAAGAAAAGATATAGCACTTGTTTCGCAGGATACTTATCTGTTTCCAGAGACGATTGCGTGGAATGTTGCCTGCGGAGACGAATCGGTAAGTATGGAACGCATTATCGAATGTTGCAAAAAAGCAAGAATTCACGATGATATTATGAAAATGCCTCAGGGCTACAATACCGATGCGGGGGAACGCGGAAATATGCTTTCTGGCGGACAGAAGCAGAGAATAGCGATTGCAAGGGCGTTGCTTAAAGATGCCAGGCTTATATTATTCGATGAGCCGACAGCGTCCGTGGATATTGAAAATGAAGAAAAAATAAAACAGGCAATAGAAGAAATTAAAGAAAATCATACAATAATTACGATAGCACACAGACTTAATACAATAGAAAATGCAGGCTGTATATATGTTGTGGATAACGGTGTTATAGCCGAAAGCGGTACGCATGATGAATTGATAGCCGGAAACGGAATATATAAAAGGCTGTACGATACGAAAGATGAGGTGTCCTATGAATAATTTTAAAATATTAAAAGAGCTGATAAAAAGATTTCAGGGAGTCCGTGCAGTTCTTTATTTTGCGGAAATAATAGGAATGGGAGCTGCAGATGGAATTTCGGTAGTTCTGGTTTCAAGAATTATAGGTATAATTACGGACACTGCCGTGTCAAAAGGAAATTTGCGTGACACCCAACTGGTAAAATATATAATTCTTACAATAATATTTAAAATTATTATACAGACATTGCTGGCTGTTTTGTATAACGACGAAGCAAAGCGGACAGGTGCGAATATGCGTAATACTGTATACGGAAAGGCCCTGTCGCTTCCTATGGAATTCTATGACAATCATCATACGGGAGAATTTATGTCGAAACTTACATATGATACAAACATGGCATCTGGAGTGTTCGGTTCAAGAATAAGGCGTGTCATGATGCCTGTTATTATGGTTATTGTCTGCATAATACCTATGTTTGTTCTTTGCCCTCCTGTTACGGCGGGGCTGCTTGTTTTATGTATAATTTCGCTTACATTAAATTTTGTCATGATACCTGTGCTTGAAAAATACAGCCGCAAAATTTCAGATGCAAATAAAGAAATAAGCAAATCCGTAACAAATATGCTTCAGGGAATGGAAACAATAAGAATGTTTCCGCTTAAAAAAGTTATAAGCGATTCTTATAATAATGCCAATGAAAATTGTGGTAAAAACATGAAAATCCAGGGACGGACAGAGGCTTTGATTTCGGCGTTGAGAGCGGCATTTGACCTTATAGGGGCATTGGTTTTTCTTGCACTTGGAATATTATATACAACCAAAACAGGAGGAAAACTGGGAAATCTTATAAGCCTGTACTCAATATACGGAGCGTTTCAGTATAATTTTCTGCTCATGGGTGTGTATATACCGAGTCTGTCAAGCTGGCTTGTAAATGCACAGCGTGTTCTCGAGTTTCTTGATACTCCGAACGAGAATTTTTACGGCGAGGGTAAAGAAAATGCAAAAGATAATATTTGTCAAAAAAACAGCGAAGCTTACCATACGGTAGAATTTAAAAATATAACATTCGGTTACGCGGGTAAAAATACAAATATATTTGAAGATTACAGTGCATTTTTTGACAGCGGAAAAAGTTATGCACTGGTGGGAGAATCAGGTCGCGGAAAGAGTACGCTTACAAAACTTCTGCTTGGATTTTATCAGCCAAAGAAAGGCTGCATATTTATTGACGGAAGTGATATAACGGAGCTCGGGCTTGTAAATGTGCGTGATAAAATCGCATATATACCGCAGGAACCGTATTTATTTAACTGTTCGATTAAGGAAAATATAAGAATGGGAAAATTAAATGCTTCAGATGAAGAAATTTACAATGCGGCAAAACAGGCGGGAGCACACGATTTCATATCGGGGCTTGAAAACGGATACGAAACATCCGTGGGCGAACGAGGAAATACACTTTCTGGAGGCCAGAAGCAACGAATAGCAATAGCCAGAGCGATTCTCAAAGATGCACCTGTAATCATATTTGATGAGGCGACATCGGCGTTGGACAATGAGACGGAAAAATATATAAACAAAACTGTTATGTCGGTGAAAAAGGACAAGCTTATCCTTATGATAGCACACCGCCCGTCTACGATAGAGACGGCAGATTGCAGATTTGAGGTGTAAAAGAGCTTACTGATATGTAATGTGGCTAAAAAGCTGGAGTGTATACAAAAAAATACTGTTGTTTGTGAAAAAACTTACTGTTTATTACAAGATGCTACAAAAAACTTGAATGTTTTGACTACAGATGATATGTTTAATACAAATATAGTGTGTCTATCGGAAAACAAAAGGTATTTTAGAGTAGGTAATCAGAAACAAGCGGAGGGGTATTTATGAGCAAAAAAATAAAATACATAGTGGCAGCAGTATTGGCAGCAGTGGTATGTGTGGCGGTGATTTTTACAATTAACAGGAAGAAGTCAGGCATAAATATGAATGTAGGTGAATTGTCGGGTGATGAGCAGAATTATTGGAATCCTGATATTCACAGCATTTCAAAGGCGGAAAACGGATATTATTACCTGCATTATGATGGAAAGGACCTTTTAGTGAAATATTTTGACGAGTCATCAAAAAGGTCTGTTCCGGTATGTGCGAAAGCAGAGTGCAGTCATAATTCAAAAACGTGTAATGCTTGGCTGGATACCGATGAATATCTGAGTTCTCCGATTTATTATTACAAAAATAATATATATGTTGTACGTGTGGAAGGCGGAATGGCTAAGCTTGTAAGTATTAAGGCTGACGGAAGCGACAGAAAAGATGTTGCCAATTTGTTTGCAAATGACAGGATAACATCAATTTCTATGGTGTTTCATAACGGATATGTATATGCGTACGACCATATAGGTCATATAGGAAGCTCTGAAAGCGGTAAAGAGATAATTAAAAAAATAAATATTTCAGATGGGAACTCACAGGATATAGTCGAATATGAGGGTGAAAACAGTGCTGTGATGGGAGCGAGAAGTTACGGAGATAAACTTTTTTACAAAATTTTTCAGTATTCCGTAAATAAGCAGACATTAAAAGCCAATATGAATTTTCAGCTTTATTATTATGATTATACCGACGGTGAGAATAAAAAGGTTTCGGATATGAATATATGTGATTTCTGTGTCGATGCTGACAACGGAATGTTATATTATTTTGTTGTTGGAAAAGGATTGTATTCTCAGTCGCTTGACGGACAGAATAATAAACTCATATACAAGGCGTCCGAAAATATGGTATCTGCGGTAATGTCATATGATGGCAGATATATTTATATGAGTAACGGCGGAATGGGAAGTACGACAGATTTATCTAAGACCGTTGAACGTGAAATTCAGGTTGTTGATACGACGGGAAAACAGATAGATACAATTAAGCTTGGAAATGAAATAGAGAATTTATATTTCGGCGATGAAAAATATTTATTTGGGACAAAGAGTGATAAGCTTGTTTATATAGATAAGAGCAGTCTCGGAAACGGTGCGTGTGTTTGGGAAAATGCGGAGTAGAAACTTATTATGGAAGAGTTTAAGAGGGTTTTTGGCATAAAATTTATAATGGTATTTACAGTGACAATGCTGTTAAATATCGGTTTGTTTGTATACAGCAGTTCCGAGGGTAAAAGTATGTCCGATATAAGGCAGGAGACACATTACCGTCAATGGATAATCGGAGAACTGTCGGATATGCAGCCCGAGGAAGCTCTGGAAATTGCCAATATACAAAGTGATTCCGTAATAAAACGTAAATATGACGAATTGGAACCGGAGGAGCAGACTGTATATTCAAGGCAGTTAAACAAAATAAAAGAACAATTAGAATATATAATAAAATATCCCGAGGATATAAAAAATATACAAAATAACGCAGATACCCTGAAGAGTTTTTCGATATTTGCAGATAAAAAGTCATTTACATATAACAATATTCAAAAGACGGCAAAGGATTTCAAACGGGTAGAGGGCGTACAGGTTTATCTTACCGATAATAAAGCAGTAGACAGTTTTGTTACATATTATTATATCTATTATCTGTCATTGATACTTAATGTGTTTGTCCTGTATGAACTTTTCGGCGAACGGGAAAACGGAATGTGGTGCATTGTTCATACATCAAAAAGCGGCAGGGCAAAACTTGCGTTTAACAGGACAATGATTATTACAGCTTCTGCATTTATAATTACGGGAGTTTTGTTTTTTACAACATTTTTGACATCGTTTATATTATACAAAACGGCGTCAATTAATGCACCGATTCAGAATATTGAAAGCTTTTCGAGATTTTCATTGCCGATGAGTCAGCTTCAATATATAATATATGATTTTTTATATAGTTTTTGTGCAGTGCTTACGCTGACAGTGATTGTATGGATGGCATTTGTTTTTATAAGGCACCGCAATATAGCGGTTACGGTAATTGCTGTATTTATGGGTGTGGAAATGCTTTTGTATCAAAAAATACAGCCACAGAGCGTATATGGCATTTTTAAGCAGATTAATCTTATAAGACTGTTAAAGGTTAATGATATAATAAGCACATATGCCAATCGCGGCAAAGGAACATTTGTGGTTTCCGAATCAAATATAATGCTGACAGTTACGACGGTGCTTTTTATTGCCGCATGTACGGGAGGAATTCTTGGAACCGTATATATGAGACCGGAACAGAAAAAATCAGTGATTGCAAGAATTGCGGATAAAATATGGGAAATGTATCAGCATTTATTGTCGGGATTTTCGATTACGGCAAAGGAATTCCATAAACTGCTTATAACAGGCAGAGGATTGATTGTTATAGGCGTGCTGGCGATTTTGGCGGTTTATTTTGTGAGATACGGACAAATGACATTTTCTGACAGTGCAAAAGAACTTGATAATATCTATATTACCAATGGCGGAAAAGAATATCATTATATAACCGATATGGTTAATGAAAGATTAAATGATTATCAGAGTGCGGTTAAAGATGCACAAGATTGTATGGTCCGTTACAATGCAGGAGAAGCAACGCTTGAGGAGGTTACAGAGAGCTCATCAACAGTTTCGTTATATGCGGTTAAACTTGGCAGGGTATCAGAATACATGAAAAAACAGGAGTATTTGCAGGAAATTAACGAAAAATACGGAGTAGACGGCTACATGATTTCGGACAGGGGCTATGAGGAGATTTTTGGAAAATATTCGATTATAAGGGAGACTGTACTGTTTTTGGCACTTGCTGCCGCAATAATTCTTATAGTTGCTGAAAATATTGTGCTTGAATACAGAACGGGAATGAATTATATAATAAATGCCTCAAGGCACGGAAGATGCTGGATACAGATACACAGAGCTTTAACGGGTGCTGTGCTTACAATAATTCTGTTTTGCTTTATATACGGCATGGATATGTATACTATGTATACAATGTATGGTATGCCGTACCTTGAAGCTCCGCTTATGAGTCTTACTTTCATGGAGGGGTGTAATCCGTCTTTTACAATAGGGCAATGGATTATAATTCGTCTTGTAAAAAGATTTGTTGTGATTCTTGAAATATATATTGCCACATATGCCATAACAAATGTTGTTATGCGGAAGGTGACAGGCAGAAAGTAACATGTCATGAATTATTCTTGCCAATATACAAATCGGGGAGTATAATTAATTAAGAAAAAATTAATAAAATGTTAATAAACAAAGGAGCAAAACAAAATGAAAAGACGATGTATGGGGATTTTTCTTGTTCTGTGTATGACATTAAGCTTGTTGCCAGCAACGGCTTCTGCCACAGAAAACGGCGTTGCGATTAACGAAACAAATTTTCCGGACGCCTTGTTCAGGGAGAAAGTTGCGGAATATGATAAAAATAACGATGGCGTTTTAAGTGACACAGAAATATCAAATATTAGGAGTATTTCAATAAACGGGGACTCATCGAAAGGCGGAGATGTAATTGACCTGAAAGGAATTGAGTATTTTACTTCATTGACAAGGCTTCAATGCGGTCATAATAAAATTTCAAAGCTTGATGTTAGTAAAAATACAGCATTGACAGAGCTTTACTGCCCAAATAACGAGCTTACGGAATTGGATTTGGGTAACAATACAGCTCTTGGTCAACTTACCGTAACAAATAACCAACTGAAAGAATTGGATATAAGTAAAGATACAGCTCTTACTTATCTTGCTTGTGCAAACAATCAATTAAAGGAATTGAATGTAAGCAAAAACACAGCCCTTACAGAACTTAGCTGTTCGTATAATCAACTGACAGAGTTGAATGTAAATAACAATACAGCTCTTACAAGGATTGACTGCGGAAGTAATCAGTTGTCTGAATTAGATGTAAGTAAAAACACAGCACTTACTTATCTTAGCTGCGGAAGCAATGAAGGCAACAAACTTACAAAACTTGATGTAAGCAATAACACAGAGCTTACGTATCTTGAGTTTTGGCACAATGAGATTACATCTATAGATTTAAGTAAAAATACGGCATTAAAAAATCTTTCTTGTTATAAAAACAAATTGACAGAATTAGATTTAAGTAAAAATACAGCTCTTACTAATCTTTTGTGTGGTGATAATGAATTAACTTCATTGGATTTAAGTAAAAATACGGCATTAAAAAGCCTTGAGTGTTTTTCCAATAAGTTGACAGCATTGGATTTGAGCAATAATACAAAACTTGAGGTGCTTCGTTGTAACGATAATAAGCTTACATCGTTAGATTTAAGTAATAATACTTTAATAAATGGTTTTAGCGGTAAGTATAATATTTATAATATTACAGCCGATTCTGACCGTAGAATCAATCTTTCTGATTTGCCGGGAAGCTTTGATGTGAGCAAAGCAAGCAACTGGAAAGGCGGAACGGTAAGCGGTAATGTATTAACCGTTAATGAAAATGCAAAATTTGTTACTTATACTTATGACTGCGGCAGCGGTCAGTCAGTTGATTTTAATTTGAGGGTAACAGTTGATGAAGCTCCTGCTCATACACATACATACGGTGAGTGGAACAATGACGAAACAAATCACTGGCATGAATGTAGTGATGCTTCATGTACTGATAAGAGCGGAAGTGTAAAAGATTTGGCAGAGCATACTTTTGAATGGAAAGTTGACAAAGAAGCAACTGAAACAGCAACAGGACTTAAACATGAGGAGTGTTCGGTTTGCGGTTACAAACGCAATGAGAATACTGTAATTGAGAAAATTGAGAAAATTCCTGCTGACATCTCGAATAAAACTCCTGCTCCTGTACAGACAGTTCCGGAAACAGGTGACAACAGCAATCTTATATTCTGGCTTGCTGTTATGTTTATAAGTGCCGGTTCACTTGTCGGTGCAACAGTTGTTTGCAAAGAGAAAATGTATTAAAACCCTAAAAGTTTAGAACAAAAAGTTAAGGCACAGCCGACAGAAGTTTTTCTGTAAGCTGTGCCTTTGTTTTCAATGAATTAATATATTTAATTTCAATGATTAATAATACATAGACATGTCACCTGATGTATTAATGAAAGCAAAAACATAAAATACGATTGTTAAGATTCCGAGGATAAGACCTACCAGAAGAGCAATCTTACATCTTTTGAGCTGTTTTTCATAATCATCGAAGTTTCCGATTTTGAAAGCGTTGTTACCCATGATAATAAATATTATTCCGATTACACCACATATTTTATTTAAAAATACGGCACACAATATACTCAGAGTAAGCCATGTGCCAAAAGATGGTGCATTCTGGCTTGATGGATATGGCGGACGGTTATATCCGTTGTTATATTGATTATATCCGTTGTTATATTGATTATATCCGTTGTTATACTGGTTTCCGTACTGATTATTGTAGTTATTATAGCCATTGTTTCTATAACCATTATTGTAACCATTGTTGTTGCCGTAGCCGTTATTATAGCCGTTATTATAGCCGTTGTTGTTGCCGTAGCCGTTATTATAGCCGTTATTGTAACCATTGTTGTTGCTGTAGCCGTTATTATAGCCGTTGTTATTACCATAGCTGTTATAGCCATTATTGTAACCGGAATTGCCATTGTTGTTATAATAATTATTATATCCGTTGCCATAATTGTTGTTATTGGAATTATTGCTGCCGGAATTGTTATTGTAATAATTGTTGTCAGAAGAATTATTGCCGTCAGAATTATCGGATGTTGAATTATTGTTTGAATAGTCATCTGATGGTCTGTAATTGGCATCATATGTATCATTATAGCTGCCGTAAGTTCCGTTGCCGGAAGTATTATTACTATTATTCTGATTATTATTCTGGTTGTTGCCTGAATTATCATTAAAAGGATCTGGTGTATAGTTATCCATGAAACTCCTCCATTTCTGTATGATTCATACTATACTTAGAGTATAATAAATATAAGCTGTTACGTCAAGTTAAAATTTATTACTAAAAAGTAAAATAAAAATAGCATTTGCATGTAAATTGTTAAAACAAATAAAAAAATAAGTTTGGAAATTTTATAATTGCATGATATACTCATAATAACATTAATATGTTGATGACATAAAATATTGGAAATACAGGAGTAAAAATTATGCCTAATATACTAATTGTAGAGGATGATATAAATATTAATAACCTTCTTTGCGAGGTACTTAGGAAGGCAGGTTATATGTGTGAACAGGCATTTTCAGGAACGGAGGCAAAGCTGCTTCTGGATATAAAAGAAAAGGCTTATACGCTTGTACTGCTTGACTTAATGCTGCCTGGTGCAAGTGGTGAAGAGGTTTTAAAAGAGATAAGAAAGCAGGGAAGGCTTCCGGTGATTGTGCTGACTGCAAAGGATAGTATAGATGATAAAATCGGAGTGCTGACAGACGGAGCAGATGATTATATAACAAAGCCCTTTGAGATAAGAGAGGTACTGGCACGTATTCAGGTGCAGCTTCGTCATATAGAGGCAGAAACAA
>OOIF01003095.1_pt1 | contig 10278 bp, 14 predicted proteins | sample 1691961 | NCBI WGS metagenome assembly OOIF01 (sample SAMN06348146, study PRJEB24527) | human gut metagenome | biome: human gut; feature: ankylosing spondylitis patient; material: feces | host: Homo sapiens | place: China | collected 2015-10 | reverse complement strand
CATCATCCAGAAATCTTAAAGCACAAAATGTTATGGGGTTATTAAATAGTATAAATGTGTAAGTTGACTTGTTTAGCTGAAATGGATTATTATAAAATATAAAGTATGAAACGTTATAAGAAGAAAAGAGAATCATTTTTTTCTAAGATTGTTAATTTCACATTAACAATTCTAATAGCTTGCGCAATAGGTTCGCAAGTCTGTACAGCAGCTAACAACAACCTTAGAATAGCTCAGGTTAGCGATGCTCATTTTTCTTCATTTGAAGAAAATACTTCTTATAAATTTTTGAAAAAATCCGGTGAATTATTAGATGATGTAATTTTTCAGATAAATACATCAGGCCCCTACGATTTTGTTATGTTCACTGGTGATTTAGTCAATTATCCTAAAATAAGCGAACTTCAAAAATTCACAAGTCATGTCAATAATCTGATGTACCCATGGTATGCAATTGCAGGAAACCATGACATAAGCATAGACGGGCCTTTAACTAAAGACAAATTTATGGCGACTCTTGCTCAGGCAAATGATAATATGAACCAGAAACATATCTATTATGCTTTTACACCTAAAAAGGGGTTTAGAGTAATCTGTCTGGATTCAATTATTGATTATAAACTTACTGCTAACGGGGAAATTTCTAACGAAGAATTCATGTGGCTGAAAGAAGAATTAGACGAACACCCCAAAGATACAATCATTGTCTGCACGCATGTCCCTATCATAGAACCGTATTCCAGTTCAAACCATAAAATGCTTAACGAATACGAAGTAAGAAAGCTTTTAAAGACTCACAAAAATCCGTTGATAGTACTTCAGGGACATTATCATGCGGTAAAAATCAAACAAGACGACAACATGCTTGTCATTACAAGCCCGTCACTGGTAACTTATCCTAATGCTTTCAGAGTTATAAATATAAATTCAAATAAGAACAGAACATTAGTAGATGTTTATTTAAAAGAAACAAATCTAAAAGATATACAAACCCGTTCAAAGTTAAGGTTGATGGGGACTGAAAAATTGTATGGAGAAGAATGTGATAGAAACGCAAGTTTTGAACTAGGAAGGAAAGATTAATGGATGAATTTAGAATAAAATTCCGCGGAGTAAGAGGCAGTTATCCTGTTGCAAATAAAGAATTCTTGAAATACGGAGGAAATACTTCCTGTATTGAAGTTCATGCAGGTGAGCACTTAATAATCTTAGATGCTGGTACAGGACTTATAAGTCTCGGAAATGAGCTTATGCACAAGTATATAGAATCAGGAACTACAATTACTGACAGAACTCCGGTAAAGTGTACGATTTTATTGAGCCATATCCATCTTGACCACATCCAGGGCTTTCCGTTCTTCCGCCCGAGTCATCTGGCCTCAACCAGAATGTGTATGCTGGGAGGAGTAAATTACAATGAAACGCTTGAGAATGAACTCTCAAAAATTTTATTCACGAAATCTTTTCCGCTTGATTTAGGCGACATTGCTGCTGATTTGAAAATAATGGATTTAAACGAAACCAATTATATTATCTTTAAGCAGGGTGAAATGCCGCGTGTAGTAAGGGTTAATGAACTTAAAGAAGGGGATTATACTGATGAAGATGTTGTAATAACCTGCTACAAGTCTTATGCTCATCCGCAAAACGGCGTTTTTGTTTACAAAATAGCCTACAAAGGCAAAACACTTGTTTATGCAACTGATAAAGAAAGCTATCCTGGCGGAGATAAGAAACTTATTAAGTTTGCAAAGGGCTGTGATTTATTAATTCATGATGCACAGTATTCAACAGAAGATTATTTAAGTATTTATGTTCCAAAGCAGGGATTCGGACATTCGACTTTTGAAATGGCTCTGGATTGTAAACAACAGGTTGGAGCAAAGAAAATGGTGTATTTCCACTATGATCCAGGATATAATGATGAAAAACTGGATATGCTCGCAGAAGAATATGCTTCTGAAGATGCTATTTTTGCTTATGAAGGCTTAGAAATTAATCTGTTATGAAAAAACTAATTTCAATATTGCTGCTTCTTGTAATGGTTTTCTGCTCCGGTTACAGAAAGCCTTATAAGTATACTATTGATGCAGGGAAAGACGCTTTTTATCATAATAATGTGGGATTGAATTACTTAAAAGACCGTATTTATTATGCAGCAATTCAGGAATTTAAAATTGCAATACAGCTTAGCCCAAATACGCAGGCAACCGCAATTTTTCAAAACAATCTCGGAGAAACATATAACTTTATCGGCTATCCTGATATGGCAAGAGTTTGTTTTGAAGATGCAATAAAGCTTTATGGATTGAATTTTAAATATTATTTAAACCTTGCCGAATGTTATAAAAAACTTGGTATTACAAATACAAAAATTAAGGAGTATTCAATTTCCACAAATCCTTATGACAAAATAATGCTGGGAGTTTTATACATACAGTCCGGAAGCACGCGAAAAGGCGTGATACTTCTTGATGAGCTCTGCTCGGAAGAACCTGATTTACTTATAACACCGGCTATAAGACAGTACTTAAAAGAAGTCACATCCAAAATGTAACTATTTAAAGAATTGCTTCATATTCTTTGCTACATAATTGTTAAACGATTCTGCGACGTGTTCAAGTGGAGTATTGTCCATTAAGCTCTTTTGCAAAACCTTAAAAGCCTGATTTTTATTGTTATTTAGCATTGGAGTCAGTATATCCAATGCTGACTGAAATACTTTTGTAATACCACCGTCCATAAGGCATAACGAATTTTCCATCATTCTTCTTGTTATACTTGCAATAAGTGTATATGCCTTCAATGCCGCAGCTTCTTCATTTTTATACACGTCTTTATATCCGTCCAAGTCTGCATATTGTTCATACAATGCTTTCAACTCTCTTCCATTAAACATAGAGCGACCATTCAAAAATAGAAATTCATCTGAATTATAGACTTGTGAGTTAACAAGGTGAAGTGTATCTCCGCAATCTTGATTCCCGCATAGACTCTGCAGCTTTTTAAATTCGGTTAAATCCTTGCAGCCTTCGTCATTAAGCTCAAGAGAAATGAAGCGGAAGTTATACATTGGGGAATCCATATTATTATATATTACGTTTTTGTAACCTTTAAAATTTATGTTATTATTCATTATTTTCATATATGAATAATAACCCGTAAAAAAATTTTTTGCTATTTTTATAACTCAGCTTCTCTTGCATCAATTGCATTCGATAAAATTTTAAAAATTTCCGGTGGATATTTTGCTTGTTTGAAAGCTTGTTTTAATTTATAAAGTTCATCTTTTGTACTGCAAAGATTAATGTTTTCAAAAGTATTATAGCCTTGCAGGTTTAATATTTTAAAAGTAGCCTGTCCAAAATCTTCTGCATCCAGTATCCCATCCAGCATTTGTTCTTTGACCTTTTTGTTTGGAATTTCATAAACAAATCCCTTGTAACCTGTAATTTCTGGATATCTTGTAGTACCGTGGTAAACATTAATAAGTGCGTGCGGATTGGACTGTTTCATAAGATTAAACATATTTTCCATGTTATGTCTGTGTTTTCTGTAAAAAATTGAATCGCCCGGAATGATAGCTCCCTTGGTAAAACCTTCTGGCATAAGAGTTTTTATCATAAAATTTAATGTTTCTAATTTACAGTCAGGCGCAGCATGGTAAAGAGCGTGCGTCTTTGTTTCTTTATTGAAGAGATACATTACGGAACAGTCATGAATATATGATGTAGAAATTGGTATACAGGATTTTGTTTTTAGAAAACTGTTTGCAAAACCATCTTTGTTAGTGGAAAAACCTTTTAAGAATGTCTTTTTATCGATTTCAAAAAAATCCCAAAATTTTCTCAAAGGAATAGAGTTTCTGCATTTTGTTCCCGCAAGCATTACAGGTCTAATTTCTGAAATTTTTTCGATTGATTTTTGCGGAATAAGGTATTCTGCAGGCATGTTATTAAATAAATCTTGAAGGGTTTTATGCTTACTGCGTAATCCTTGAAAAGCTGAGAAATTTTTATTAATACTGTAACCTGTAATAAGTTTCATATTAAGCTAAACGTATAAACAAAAAAAAATTTGTTATGTATTTGAAATAAAAAATGTTTGTGATAATATTTTAATGTCATACATGGGTGCGTGGCGCAGTTGGTAGCGCAGTTGACTCTTAATCAATTGGTCGTGGGTTCGAGTCCCACCACACCCAATTTTTAAAACCCAATAATAGCAAGGCTTTTAGACCTTGCTTTTTTGTTTTAATAGCAAAAAATTGGTAGAATTTAAGTATATCTTTATCAAATTTTAAAAATTTTAACAGAATCCCGAAAAGTATTAATAATAAAGGATTTGAGGTAAATACTCCTTTTTTGCATAAAATACTTTTTTCTTGCATTTGACACACAGATGACACACAGATGGCACACAGAATTAATTTATTATGAAGCTAGACTTTCTAATGCCAATTCCCTTTCTCCAGCTTCTACACTTAAATATCGTTCAGTTACTGAAATATTACTATGAGCTAATAAGTCTTGTATTACCCTTAGATTTGTTCCGTTTTCCAATAATCTTGTACCAAAGGTACGCCTAAAGTCATGAAAATGTAAATCTTCTATACCTACTTTTTTTCCTGCGGCTTTTATTGATTTTAATATTGTTGTAAAAGGTTGATGCGTCTCTGGATTTATGAATAAGTAATCTTCTGCTTGTTTGCAATAAGATTAAATATGAAACTATTTAATGGCATGGTTATTGTCTTTTTCCCTTTGTTTTCTGATTTTGTAAGTTTTATGTATTTCTTTGCCAAATTAACTTGCTCTTTCCGTAGTTGTAGCACATTGGATTTGCGGAAACCAGTATGCAAAGCCACTAATACTATAACTCTATGCAAATCGCTAGGTAATAGCTTTAAAAATTCTTCTTGCACGTTTAGTGGTAATACTACACTCCTTACATTATCTTCAATATACTTTTTTACTTTCCGGCATGGATTATAGTCTATATAATCATTTTCTATCATAACATTATAAGCTTTGTTTAAAGCACTATAATACCTATTAACGGAGGAATTTTTTAAACATTCTCCTTTTTTATTTCTATGTGATTTTAATTCTAATTTCATGTTTTCTATGTCGCCCGGCAATATCATTAAAATATCCCTGTTTTGCCCGAAATAGTCAAGAAAAAATTTTGCAAATGTCAAATCGGTCTTATATGATTTTTTATTCGCCTTAGAATATTCAAGATACTTATTCAGCATGAATTTTACAGTATAAACCGTTTTCTTTTCTTCTTTTTTTACAAGTCCTAATTGTACTTGTCGTAGTTGGTATCTTATTCCATCTTCTAGTGCGATAGCTTCTTTTTCAGTTTTAGCACCATCACATAGTTTATGGTAACGTTCATTATCAACCCTGCCACGGCAATACCATTTACCATTTTTCTTTTGGTAAACACTCATATAGATTGCTCCTTTCTGTAAAAAGGGGAGTTTTATAACTCCCCTAGAATAAATTTTTCTAATAAAGGTTTTCTTATTCTTACAACTCCGCCAATTTTGAAGATTAACTGGGGTGGTATATTTTTACGCCTAATCCAGCTTCTAACTGTACTTTCCTGGGTTTTAAATATTGCAGCGGCTTCTTTAATAGTGAGTAAATTTTCATTTTCTAAAATTCCGTTTAGCATGATTGACACCCCCTAAGCAGTCTTTCTTAGATGCTGTGCCTTTACGGTTTCAATCATTTTTTTTACTTGGGGCGGTTGTTCTTTGCAGAGAACATATTCCTTGATTTTTGAATCAAGACGTTTTTCAGTATCACAGAATACACTGTAAATATTGATTTTACGTTCTTTTAACCTGCTGATACACTTTGCTAAATATTTAATATTATATAAATTGATACTTTCTTCTGGGGTTATCTTGCCATTATTAATTAAATGACTTAATACCATATCAACTTGTGACATATTAGATTGTGAATATAAGTTACCGTTCATGTTGAAATTTCTCCTTTACAGTTTGTGTACTTTTATCGTAGTAAAGTTCTGCGGTCTTACCACCTTCGGTGTGCCTTGACTTTTCGATAATAAACCGTAAGTCGAAATCTCTATATTTATCAGGCTCAAAGTATGCAGGGCGGTGAATAAAACACACAGTGTCTGCATCTTGTTCAATCTTTCCAGAATCTCTTAAATCCGACAACCTTGGTCGTTTGTCTTGTCTGTCTGCATAACCCCTGTTAAGTTGGTGTAATACATAGAAGGGCTTATTTGTTTCCATAGCAGCTAATTTTAGCTCTCGGGAGATATCTCCTATTCGTTCGTAACTTGATTTCGGATTACCGCCGCTAATCAATCCCAGATAATCTATAAAAACAATATCGCTATCGGATTTCTTGGTTAATGTTTTTATCTTTTCAACAGTTATGTTGTATTTAGTACAAATCTTAATGGGTAATGATGGTAATACTTCATAAATGTATCTTTGATATAAGTCCGTTTCAAATCCGGTAAGGGTTTGAGTTCTTAATTTACTAGCATCTATTCTCGCCTGTGAACAGATAAGACGATTTTGAATCTGCTTTAAGGACATTTCTAAACTAAAAACATCAACCTTGAAACCCTGCTTAGCAATACTTGCAATTAAATTAATCATCATACAGGTTTTTCCCATGCCTGGTGCTCCTGCAAAAATTATTAGGTCTCCGCCTTGCATACAGCCAAGCTTGCTATCTATTGAGGGATAGCCTGTTTTTATCAACTTAACATTTTCATCTTTTTCAAGGAGTTTTTCTGCATCATGAGTTATATCTAATAATAATGAGGTATCTGTATATTTTTCTTTTTCCTTTTGAATTTTTTCGATTTCATTATAGCAAGTTGCATTTTTTGTGATTCTGTCAAAATATGCTTCCTGGATTTTGTTAACGTAAAATTTGTAATTCACATTAGTAATGAAATTTTCTTGAAGCAAAAGGACATTTTTCTTATCTTCATTACCATATAACTTTTCTGCTATATTAAATACATTTACTTCTTTGCCGGAATTAAACAGAAGTTCAGCAACTTCAAAAACTTTTGCAAACAAACGATTTGTAAACATCTTCTTAGATAGCTGACTTAAAATTGTCTGTTGCATATCCCTTTTAGATGCTACTAACATAGAGGTTATTTCCTGTTCGTAGTCATTTAATAAAAGCATTTGTATTTAATTTCTCTCTCTTCAAGTTTGGGGGTTAAGCGGCTTGTTCTGTTTCCGGTAATTCTTCACCTTCACAGACTTCAATATCTTCATATTTGTTAAGTTCAGAGTTCCATTTTACTTTTTTGAAATTCCAGCCAATAAGCTCTATTTTTGTATGTTTCTTGCCATCTTTTGATTCATACTCATTTATGCTTATCTTACCGTTAATTCTGATATAATCACCTTGAACACAACATTCTGCAAGACGTTCCGCAACATTGTCTTTCTTTGTATTAAAAAACAATATCGGGAATGTTTCGTATTCATCTGTTTTTGGCTTCTTTTTCCCGAGATAGATACTTGTCATGCAAGTACCATTATCAAAATATTGGATTTTAAGCCAATTTAAACGACCAAGAAGTTTAAATTCATTCATCTACAGCGTTCCTTTCTATATTTTTATCGTCCCAGTTGGTTATGTCTTTCACTTCGGACATATCAGCAAGAACTCTTATTTTAGTTGTATTATCCATATCCAAAGCCTTACGGATTTCTACGGATTTTGGAAGTGTTTTCATCAACTGAAGCAAAACTGTTTTTTTGCACATAGCATTCTCATCTGTAACCCAAGGGGAATTTGCACTGAAATGAGGGTCTTTGATTTTTACATATTTTTTCTCAGTTTCATCAAATTCCATTTCAATATAGGATTTTGAGTGTTTTTTAGCATGATTTATACATTCAGATTTGCTCATTACTTTAAAAACACTTGTACCATTTGCTAAATGTGCTATCGCATAATATTTAACAGGCTTACCTCTATTAACTTCGCCATTTTCATCTGGAATATCATAAGGTATATGTTTAATGTATTCCTGCGTACCATATTCATAGGCAAAGTAATCTTTATCATAGACAGTGTGCATACTGACCTTTAGTCCAAGTTCATGCCTGTAAAATAATTCAACGTACCCTTTATAACCAATAACAAACTGAACTTCTTTGAGTTTACTCCATTTACCGCTGATTTTTCTTGAATTATTAAATACAAGAAAATATGCCTGCCCATCTACATCTGGCTCTAATCCTAATTGAGCAGCTTGAAATAAAGCTCCTAAAAAGGATTCTTGTGTGCATTCCGCAAGTTCGGGATTTTTTCGAACTGTTGTTAAGGCAATTCTTCCAAGTCTTTCAGCCGTCATGTGTGAAGGCAGAGCCTTACCCAATTCAGTTAAATTCTTTTGAATTAAGTCCATAATTGGCTTAGATTTCTGTCTTTGCTCAATTACTTGCGTTTTTAATTCTGCAATTTGTGTACTCATACTATCCTTTCTGTCTTGCGACCTTTTTTCTTTTTTTCTTGTTATGTTGGCGTACATTTCCCATATTTTCACCGCAGAATGGGCAATAATAGTACCCAAATGATACTATTAGCTCATTCTTGCGTGGCGTACCACCGCAAAATTCGCATCTCATTTTGATTTAATCCTTTCAAATAGTTGGTTATGCAGCTTTTTTCTGTTTTAAAAATACTTTTAAAGACCGAGTGGTTGATTTATCCGTATATTTTTCATACAAATTATCTGCTTTTAGACGTTCAGTATTTACGATAGGTCTTTCTTCCGATAACCAAGATACCTTGAATTTATCGGTTAAAATTCCGGCATGGGTGTTAATGATATTTTTGAGTTCTGCTTCTAACATCTTCTTTTCTACATCAAGAGTTTTTATTCCTGCTTTGACTTCCTGTAATTTCTCAATCTTCTCTTCGACATCTTGATATTCTAAATAATCCTCGCTATGCGTAGAATATACCTTTGATAATGTATTACTATCTTCCGGACTTAATGCAGGCATGGTTTTTGTCTGAACACAATTCCAAAATTCTACAGCCATATCCACCATAATATTAAATAATTCTGCATCAAATTCAATTTTTCGGTATTTAAATTTTTGACCGCCAATTAGGACTGCAATATAACAAACTTTTTTACCTAAAATTCCCATATACCAAATGCACTGCAAAACATATTCATAAGGGGTATTCTGCTTTATAATTTCTTTTTTCTCGCCATTTTCTTCTACTATTATTACTTCGTCTTTCCATTCATCTTGCTTATAGCTACTGCAAGTTTTACATTCCAATAACTCTTCAGAACCTACAATAAGTCTATCAACGTGAGCGGCAAGAAATGGATATTTTTTATGAAAGTATATTTTATTTGTTTTGCGAACTTTTTTGCCGATTTCTTTTGCAAATTTCTGTGCAACAAAATCTTCAAGTTCTACACCAAGTTGAACAGCTTCATTATCTGATAGATCATCAGGCTCGATTTCTCCGGTTTTTTCAAGCCACAAAGTTAATGGGGTTTTCCATCTGCTCATCATCATAACTGATGCAATATCAGAACCGCCAATATACTTTCTGCGTTCTTCTGCGGTAAACATAAGTTTACTCCTTTCTGTGTTTAGTAAAGTTCATTATCGAAACTGCCATTAACAGTAAGATATGTGTAATCATTATAGGCAGTGTTATCTTCAATAAAAGCATAATCTGTCGTATCACTGCCGTCTGCAAAGGCTAAAATCAGTTCAGCATCTTTGTTTTCAATCCTTTCTAATTCTTCAATAACCTCTTTAACCTTCATTTTCTTCTCCTTTCTTTATTACTAATAAAAACTTTGTTACACATAAAGCATAACAAAATAGGAGTAGAAAATGTTGAGCAAATAAAAGAAAATTAGCTAATTGAAAGGAAAGAGTTCAAATACTCAACATAATATATGACTCATAAAAAGTTAATCATAACAGAGAAACCTTCTGTTGCACAGGATTATGCTAAGGTTTTTCAGGTATCAGGCAGAAATAACGGTTATATAGAGAATCAGGATTATGTCATTACATGGTGTGTAGGTCATCTGGTAGAAATGGTCTACCCGGAGGAATACGATATTCGCTACAAACGCTGGGTGCTGGCAGATCTGCCTTTTCTTCCGCAGACCTATAAATATGGAGTCATTAAGAACGTACAGCAACAATATGATATCGTTCACAAGCTTCTGCACAGACAGGATATTGATACCGTCTACTGGGCA
>OOIF01003087.1_pt1 | contig 10300 bp, 6 predicted proteins | sample 1691961 | NCBI WGS metagenome assembly OOIF01 (sample SAMN06348146, study PRJEB24527) | human gut metagenome | biome: human gut; feature: ankylosing spondylitis patient; material: feces | host: Homo sapiens | place: China | collected 2015-10 | reverse complement strand
ATTTTACAGATTCTGCTTGCGGTGCTGATTTTTGCGTTGCTGGGGTATGTTGTATTCCGCAGTACCAGAAAACAGAAAGTGGAAGAGCCGGAGCCGGAACCCGAAGAACCGGAGGAGCCAGAAGGACCTGAAGAATCGGAAAAACCAGAAAAGCCCGAAGAACCCGAAGAACCGGAACCTACTCCCGACCCAGATCCGGAACCGGGACCGATTCAGAAAGATACGATAATTATAGACTCACAGCCGGGACATATAGAAGGTGGTCGGTCGATTGGACATAAATGATAACACCATGGAAGTCAGATGTTTTTTATATAGTTGTATTCTCCTGTTGGGTTTAGGAGGAGAAGTCGTTTCAGCACAAACCTTCAGGCGTATAAAGAATGTTCGTGAACTGGAGGACGGTGCGCATTATGTATTGGCCGGATATTGTGCGGCACATCCAGACTCGTTGTACGTGATGGCATCGCAGGATAAAACCGGTACGGGGAAGAAAAACCGCGCTGCACGCAAGCTTCCCTTAGACAAAAACGGTAGAATCTGCATAGCAGACGGGAAGACTGCCGTTTTTGAATTATCGGTAGATGGGAAGATTTATGCGTTTCGTGATATAGCTTTGGATGCATGGTTGGCGTACTCGACAGGAAGTGTAAGCGGCTCTTCATCGGCTGGTTTGTACACATTGACGGATAAAGAATTAAAGGACGCTTCGACATCTACGAAGAAATGGTATAAGACTTTCGAAGTGGGTGATTATTTCGTATCCGGAGGTAAAACGGCTTTATTGACGAAGCAGGCAATCAATACTTCAACAAAGGCTGCGCAGTTCCATTTGGCATTGGATGGATATGGGCCGAATTTTAAATTGTATTGGCGAGTGGATTATGGTGATTCCTTATTTATCTATAAGGAGGTGCAATCACCAACATTGGAAAGAAGGGAAGACGGCGACTGGACTTTCAAAGGAGACTGGCTGGCTGATTCTTTGTTTGCATTGGATTATGCTCAAGCCCGACGGATTGATTTTACCGAAATAGCCCTACCACAAGGGAAAAGTATGGTGGGCGACGGGAAGATGCCCAAAGGATATGTCTGGACCTACGTGCGTAAGGGAGAGGCCGGACGTTTGCCGGAAGGATGGCCCAACGTGGTTGAAATCGACCGGAAAGACGAGGACATACAAGGAAATGCTGTGACTCGGATGGTGGGGTGCGGCAGTTGTACCTTAGGACCTAAATATTCCTTCACGGTACCGGAAGAAACGGGAATCGTGTGGTACAGGAAGGCGGAGAATGATGGAGGGTGGTTGACTGTAGGTTTGCCGTATGCCGTGAAGAAAGTGGCCTGGGAAGATGCGGATGGGGAAACCATAACGTCGGAACGTCTTTGTTTTGAAGAGATAACTGGTGACGGAGCCGTATTCCGGGAAATGGAAGCCGATGAGGCTTGGCAAGCCGGAATGCCGTATCTTTGGAGACCTTCGGAACCTCGTGAATCCGTAGTCTGCTTTTATGGAGAGGACACGGTCGTGCAACCTCAGGAGAGTGACGTGGAAACAACGGACGGTTTTTATGCCGTGTTTGGTCGGTATGATATTAAAGATGACGGGAAGACCGTATTTCTGTTGGATGACAGCGGTACACGTTTTGTGCGGGCGGCTGCTGGAAGCTGGGTGGCACCCGGTAGAGGGTATTTGGTGTATACCGGAACCGCTTTTCACTCTGTGCGTTTGATTGAAAATGAGTTGCCTGCCGGGGCGGAGGGGATAGAGACTCGGATGGGCGGCTGCCTTTTGCCGGTTTATGGAACGGATGGTATAAAGAGGGGAGAGATTTGTCCCGGTGGACATATTCCGGAGGAATGGCCTGAAGGCATGTATATCACTCCGTTCGGGAAAATGATAAAGAAGTAGGGACTTCCGGTTATTATTTACTGAACAGTTCGAAGGTAATTTTATATCCGAAGCCTATTTGTTTGAAGTTTTCCAGAGAGAGGAACAGTCCCATGTCGAACACGAAGGTCCCGATACCGTAACCCAATTCGAAATAAGGCCCTAAATGGTCCATGGTGAGCATGTTGAGGTATAAACGTTCGTTCTGTATATGGTTGGTATATTTGATAAGATGGCGTAGCACAAGAAACGGGGCTTCGTAAGAGATGTGTCCTCTGACGTAGTAGGGAGATGCGTTATACCATCGGCCGTTTAAAGCTTGGAATACTCCTCCGATTTCGTCGTTCCATCCTTCGGGGAGGTTGCTTTTGCGGAAGTTGACGAAATCTACGAAATAAGTTTCTTCCTGATTGGTGAACAGTCCCATTCCGATACGGTAATACAGGTTGGAGAGGAGGCCCGTACGGATGTGGTGTTGCATGTCGAATTCAATGCGTTCATAAACGCCTGTACTTTTGAATATGTTCCTGAGCCCACGCTCGTAGTCTACGATGAAAGTCGGGAAACGGGACTTTAGGTTGATTTTCTGCCGGCCGTTCATGTAATAGTATTGGCCGGGAGTCCATTCCACCCGAATGCGCGGTGCGAAACTGTTATACTGCGGCCGTATGTTGGCCTGTAAGCCTTCTGCCACGTTTTCCGGAAGTTCCACCTGTCGGAAACTTTCTTCAGGATGCTCGGCCGGTGTACGGCGATGGAACATGAATCCCAGTCCTACGGACAGGCCGTTGGTGATTTCGAGGTGGTTGCTGATTTCAAAATTCAAGTCTTTGAAAAGGTCCAGGTTCAGTTTGTCGAAGTCGATGATGCTGTCCGACGGAATCTTTTTGAGTTCATCGATAATGCGGCTGTTCCCGATGCGGTTGCCGTTTCCGACGTTGATTTTTACCGTTCCCATGTGTTCCGGCCAATATTGATATTCGGCACCTACATTCCAATAAAATTCGTTGTGAGTGAAGTTATATCCTAAGCGTGTCCCGACGTGAAGGGATTGGCTGTTTCGGAATGTGGTGTTGAATTTCAAATCTTGTCGGTAGGCGATGCCGGTCGTTTTGCTGTAACTGAACATCAGCGGATTGATGAAGGGAGAGTTCTGCAACGTGGCATTGTTGCTTAGTTTCCAGTCGCTATCGGTCAGGAAGAAGTCGCCCACCGAGCCCCAGATGTTTTTCTTGAAAGGCTGGGTCGTTTCTTTCTGTATGTATTTCATGGAATCCATCCGTGCCTTGTACCTTTTATATATATACAGTTCGGAGTTGTCCAAAGGAGTAGGCCGCAGAGAGTCGAAACGGGCAAAGTCCTTTGTATAGGCCTGACGATCGCATTGTAGGGAAAAAGATGCGGTGAGGTTATAGTTCGGTTTGGAAATGCTGTCTTCCGGTGTGTTGCGACGGTGATGTATTTCCTTATAAGTCAGGCTGGATTCGTAATATCCTTCCATGATATTGAAAGCAAAGGCAAACGATGCGTTGATGTCGTTTTTCACCGGCAGATATTCCGTGTCGGTACCGATGTCTCCCATGGTGATGCGGCAATCGAAAAGCAACAAATCGGCTTGTCCTTTGAATGAAATCTCGCGTACGCTCCATACTCCTTCCGTAATCGTCATTCTTCCGTCCAACAACTGGAAGCTTTTGTTACGGGGGATAAAACGAATGTGGTATTCGATGCGTTGTTGCCGGTCGCACGACACGGAGTCGATGACGTAGCGGTAATATTTATTGCTGTTGGGAGCCAAAGGGGAGAGCAGACGTTGCCCCATCAGGTAAGGGGCATAGATGTTGACGTTGAAATAATCCGTAATGCCCGGTATTTCACGAGCCTCGCCCAACGTGCCGGTATAAGCCTTGATTTTCTGGTCGTATATGTTGGGAGCGGTGTAGTGCAGGTCGCTGTATGTCTCTACGATAAAACGGTTGGCGTCTTTCGGAGTTCTGAACAATCCCGGAATGAAACGGAATCCCCGGTTTTTCTTGATGATATCAAGTTGGGCTTTGATGTATAACTCTGCGCGGTATTCGTGGATGAAGTCCATATATTGTGAAGCGGCATGGTGCATCCGGCTGATGATGGAGTCGGCGGCTTCCAAGCGCGCTTGCATCACCAGAGGAAAGGACAGCATGCATCCCCACAATATATATCGTATGAAACTCACGTTTATCGGTTTTCGAAGTGATACTGGCAAAGATAATAATAAAAATGGATATTGTGTATCGCTGTTTTTTCTTAATTTTGTGCCCAAATTCACATACACGATATTTATGGGCGGTTTTTTCGGCGTCATCTCAAAGACGCAGTGCGTGGCCGATTTGTTTTACGGCACAGATTATAATTCTCATTTAGGTACGCGGCGTGGCGGATTGGCCACTTATAGTAAAGAGCATGGTTTCATCCGCTCGATACATAATTTGGAGAGTACTTATTTCCGGACGAAGTTTGAGGACGAGTTAGGGCAGTTTAAAGGGAATGCCGGTGTCGGTATCATCAGTGATACGGATGCACAGCCTTTGTTGATGAACTCGCATTTGGGGCGTTTTGCGATCGTGACGGTAGCGAAAATCAATAATGCGGAAGACCTGGCCGCAAAGCTTCTGGAGCAGGGCATGCATTTCTCGGAGTTCAGCTCGGGTAAGATTAATCCTACGGAACTGATAGCTTTGCTTATCAACCAAGGACAGACTTTCGTGGAAGGCATCGAACACATGTATAAGGAAATCAAAGGGTCTTGTTCCTTGTTGTTGCTGACGGAAGATGGCATTATAGCTGCAAGAGACAGTTGGGGGCGCACGCCGGTAGTAGTCGGTAAGAAAGAAGGAGCGTATGCCGTAACCGGGGAGTCTACGGCATTTCCCAATCTGGATTACGAGACCGTGTATTACCTCGGCCCCGGCGAGATTGTCCGGTTGCAGGCCGAGGGGATGGAGTGTTTGCGCCGTCCGCACAAGCGCATGCAAGTCTGTTCCTTCCTTTGGGTGTATTACGGTTTCCCCACTTCCTGCTATGAGGGTAAGAACGTGGAAGAGTTCCGTTTTGCCTGCGGCAAGAAGATGGGAGAGCGAGACCGGGCGGAAGTGGATTGTGCCTGTGGTATACCGGATTCCGGTATTGGTATGGCTTTGGGGTATGCGGCAGGAAAGGGAGTACCCTATCAGCGTGCCATCTCCAAGTACACTCCTACATGGCCCCGGAGCTTCACGCCGAGCAATCAGGAGATGCGTTCCTTGGTGGCTAAAATGAAACTGATAGCCAACCGCGACATGCTGAAAGACAAGCGTGTGCTTTTCTGCGATGATTCCATCGTGAGGGGGACACAACTGCGCGACAATACGAAAATCTTATTCGACTATGGAGCCAAAGAGGTGCACATGCGTATCGCTTGCCCTCCGTTGATTTACGGTTGCCCGTTCATCAATTTTACGTCGTCGAAAAGCGATATGGAGTTGATTACGCGTCGGCTGATCAAGGAGTTCGAGGGGGATGAGAACAAGAACTTGGAGAAATACGCGCAGACGGGGTCGCCGGAATACCAACGTATGGTGGATACGATAGCCGAACGCCTGAACCTCTCCTCCTTGAAGTTCAACACGCTGGAAGACCTGATAGAAGCCATAGGCTTGCCTAAATGTCAGGTATGTACGCATTGTTTCGACGGGAGCAGCCGCTTTACCTTGGAAGAGGATAATACGGATGAATAGCGCTTGTCCTCCGGGGACGACGGATGAACGTGGTACCGTAAGCAGAAGAGCTGTATGAGTGCATTTTATATCATACTGACAACGGCTCTTTATTTCCTTCTGCTGTTTGCCGTCTCCCGTAAGGCCGGTGGGGCGGGGGACAACGATACGTTTTTCCGGGGCAACAGACGGTCGCCTTGGTGGGTCGTGGCGTTCGGCATGATAGGAGCTTCGTTGTCGGGCGTGAGTTTCGTGTCGGTACCGGGAATGGTACGGGACGTGGATATGACCTACATGCAGATGTGTGTAGGTTTCTTTTTTGGGTATCTCGTAGTGGCTTTCGTATTGTTGCCTTTGTATTATAAGCTGAACCTGACCTCTATTTATACTTATCTGGATGTCCGGTTCGGCAAGACGGCCTATCGCACCGGAGCTTCTTTTTTCTTGTTGTCTAAAATGTTGGGAGCCGCTGCCCGGTTGTATTTAGTGTGCCTGATTTTGCAAAATTATGTGTTCGGAAGCATGGGCGTTCCGTTCGAGATTACGGCGGCCGGAACGGTATTCCTGATTTGGCTGTACACTTTCAGGGGAGGCATAAAGTCGTTGGTGTGGACCGACGCTTTGCAGACTTTATGTCTGATAACGGCATTGGTATTGATTTTGTACCAACTGTGTCGCTTGAATGATTTTACGGTAACTGAGGCGATACGGCATGTAACGGAAAGCCCTTACGGCCGTTGGATAGAGTGGGACGATTGGACTTCACGGCAGCATTTCGTGAAACAGTTCTTCAGTGGTGTTTTCATTGTGATTGTCATGACGGGATTGGATCAGGACATGATGCAGAAGAACCTCACGTGCAAGAACCTGCGTGATGCGCAGAAAGACATGTGTTCGTACGGTTTTTCGTTCATTCCTTTGAATATGCTGTTTCTGGGGATGGGCATCTTGCTGTTGGCTTTGGCATCGCGCGAGGGCATAGCCTTGCCCGTGAAGGGAGACGACATTCTGCCCTTGTTTTGTGCAGAAGGCTATTTAGGGAATGAAGTGTTGGTGTTGTTTACTATCGGTATTATCGCGGCGGCGTTCAGCAGTGCGGATTCCGCACTGACAGCCTTGACTACCAGTTTTTGTGTGGACATTCTGGACGTGGAGCGGAGGTTTGCCCGTCCGGAGGCGGTAAGAAAGAGGGTACACGGAGTGATAGCTTTGCTCTTTGTCGGCTTTATCCTGTGTTTTGAAGCCGTAAACGATTCCAGCGTCATCGATGCCATTTATGTGGTGGCTTCTTACACTTACGGGCCGTTGTTGGGCTTGTTTGCTTTCGGTATGTTTACCCGGCGCAAACCGTGGCCTGCGGCTGTCCCGTGGATTTGTGTCACGGCACCCGTGTGTTGCTACTTGTTGGACGTCTGGACCGCTTCGGTCTACGGCTATCGTTTCGGATATGAGTTGCTGATGTTGAACGGATTGTTTACGTTCGTGGGGTTGTATGCTTTTTCCAAGGCTTATTCTCCGGGTATGGACAAACGGTAGTAAGATTTTCTCTGCATTCCGTTTTGCGGATGTTCGCATGTCGGTGAGAATTTGTCCTGAAAATAATGCTCCGGCGGGCACAAAACAACTTTTTTGTGCCAACCGGAGCAAAATCGTATGCCCAACCAAGATGCCTTTTTGTAAGATCTATTTCAGTTTAGCATATTCTTTTTCGTCCACGGGTTCCAACCATTCGTTGCTGCTATCCTCGCCGGGAACTTCGATGGCAAGATGGGAGAACCAACTGTCGGGCGCAGCTCCGTGCCAATGTTTTACGCCGGCAGGGATGTGGACGGCATCGCCGGGCAGGAGTTCCACCGGGGCCTTGCCCCATTCCTGATAATAACCGCGTCCTCCCACACAGATGAGGGTTTGTCCGCCGCCTTTGGAGGCCTTATGTATGTGCCAGTTGTTGCGGCAACGCGGCTCGAATGTGACATTGGAAATGTTTACCTGCTCTCTCGAAACGGGTGCAAGATAACTGTTGCCAATGAAATACTGCGCGTATGCCGTATTCGGTTCACCTATCGGGAAAATCATCTCACGCTGGAAAGCTGTTTTGGCATCCTCACCAACAATATCTTCAGACCATACTCCTTTTGCCAAATTGAACGCCGCCCACGCCTTCGGCCAACCTGCATAGAAACCTATGTGAGTGATAATCTCTGCGATCTCCGTACGGGTGATGCCGTTCTTTTTTGCCGACTGCAAATGAAATGTCAGCGAGCTGTCGGTAATGCCCTGACTGATGAGCGATGTAATTGTAACCAGACTGCGGTCGCGCAAGCCGAGCTTATCGGTACGGCTCCACACCTCACCAAAAAGGACATCATCGTTGAGTTCCGCAAATTTTGGGGCGAACTCACCCAACTGGTCGCGCCCTGCGGTTTGTACAATCTTTTTCTGTGCCATGACATTGACTGTAAAAAAAGTGAATACTGAAATTAAAATGATTCGGTTCATAATTCTCTATTAATGCATAATTCATTGTTGCAATTCAGATCTCATCCTTTGTCTCATTTCAAGTGCTCCTTGAAAAAAAGCTCTATCTTATCGAAAGGAATAATGTCCATACGGTCATACAAATCCGTATGCACAGCACCGGGAATAATCATCAGCTCCTTGTTATCACCTTTCAATTTCTTGAAAGCATCTTCGCTGAAATACCGGGAATGAGCTTTCTCTCCATGGATAAGCAATACGGCGCTACGAATTTCATCACTATAAGCAAGGATTGGTGCATTGATGAAAGCAAGTGCCGAAGTCTGGTTCCACCCCAAACCGGAGTTAATGGAACGGGAATGATAGCCTCGTTTCGTTTTGTAATAATCGTAATAATCTTTCATGAACTGCGGTGCATCTTCGGCCGGTTCAGGATTCATTGTCGTGCAGGGGTAAGTACCCGTACGATAATCTTTTGTGCGTTGCGCATTGAGCTCCCGACGCATCCGGTAGCGTGCATCTGCATTGTCCGCTGCATCGAAATAACCGTTGGCATTGGCGCGGCTGATATCGTACATGGTAGAAGCCACCGTAGCCTTGATGCGCGTGTCATTGGCCGCTGCATTGATAGCAAAGCCTCCCCAACCGCAAATGCCGAGTATGCCGATACGCTCCGCATCCACATCGGGACGTGTGGCAAGGTAATCCACTGCTGCCGAAAAGTCCTCCGTATTGATATCGGGTGAAGCCACACTGCGAGGTTGTCCGCTACTCTCACCCGTAAACGACGGGTCGAAAGCAATGGTCAGGAAACCCCGTTCGGCAAGTGTCTGTGCATACAGTCCTGACGATTGTTCTTTCACCGCACCAAACGGGCCGCTGACTGCAATGGCCGGGAACTTATCGGCAACAGCGATTTTCGGTACATACAGGTCTGCAGCGAGCGTGATGCCGAAACGATTGACAAAGGTCACTTTACTATGGTCCACTTTGTCGCTCTTCGGAAATGTCTTATCCCATTCTTCCGTAAGTTTCAACTTTTCCATATTCCTGTTATTTTGCATGTTTTGTGCACGACTCTCCATCAGGCCTAAGAGAGAGAGGAAAGCTGCTGTAAAAAAGATTGTCCGTTTCATAACCGATTGATTCTTTTGATTACCAATGTTTTCTTTTCACATTGCAAAGTTACAGGAGATTATAGAAAGGATTGGTAGATGAATTACAGATGTTATAACCTCAATTACAGAAAATCTTGCGGAATAGTTACCGCTTATGCATCCGGGGTGTCTTAGCCAAGAAGAGTGCCCGGAAAACAGCAACTTTCTCATCAGTGTGCGGAAATCTTTCAGCACACTGATTCTCTCACCCTCGCCGACACCGGAATTGCCACTGATTTCTTTGGCAACTCTTCCGTCAGCATGGCTGCCTGTCCATACTTGTATGTGATGGTGAGAAAAACTTTCTTTGCAGAATTCTTGTCCGACAAGTCAGTGAGACGGTAATGTTTACGATACAAAATGTCATAATGTTCTTTTTATTAATGAATGCTTTGGTTTAATTATCTCTTTGTCAGCCGATTTAATAATATCGACTTGGGATGATTCATCAATGATCAGGTAGTCAAAAAGATATTCACCCAAAATACATGTTTTCAACGATAATGTAGAACTTAGTATTACAGGATAGCGTTTAAAAAGTGATTAAACTTATAACAATAATCTTTTATGTTCTAACGGGTTACGATTCGCCAACTTGCAGATTTCTTTAGATTGCTCTGATTTGCTTTTTCAAATAACGCTTTTTATCCGGTACAAAGATCACAATTATTTGAACCTATGTTATTTCGTCTTTATTTTTGTGGCCGTTTTTTAAACATGGGTGTTTAATGCCTAAATCACACCTGCCAGTATATGATAAAAGAATAGCAATAGTATTGCCCCCATTCGTAATTTATGTTATAATGAAAGAGACGTTTTCGACAAGATCATAATTATAGAAGACAAGGCCCCCTTATTTAAGTTTGCATTTAAAATGATTCCGACTTTTTTCCTATTCCAAGTTTTTTTGTACTTTTGCACCGGATTTCTCAATCAATAATGCCCGAAATTCTGTTCTCATTTTTTAATATTCCCTGATGAGGCAGTTTGTAGCGCATTGTGGCAGATGTTGTGCTGTCCGGACTCTTATGGTTCATTAT
>OOIF01003084.1_pt1 | contig 10306 bp, 7 predicted proteins | sample 1691961 | NCBI WGS metagenome assembly OOIF01 (sample SAMN06348146, study PRJEB24527) | human gut metagenome | biome: human gut; feature: ankylosing spondylitis patient; material: feces | host: Homo sapiens | place: China | collected 2015-10 | reverse complement strand
GAGCCGACTGGCTGCTGTGTGAGGCGTTCTGCTTGTATGAAGACCGGGAACGGTTTAAACCCTACGAGAAGCATCATAGCACGGCTTTGGATGCCGGACGGTTAGCAGCTCAGCTTGGAGTGAAGAATCTGCTGTTGTACCACACGGAAGACAAGACACTGGCTACCCGTAAAGAGCGCTATACGGCAGAAGCAGCTTCGCAATTTAGCGGCAAGGTCTATGTACCGGAAGATTTGGAGGAAATTTTACTACGTAGTAATGAATGAATTACCGCGTAGTAGTCGGTCTGTTACTACGAGGTAACGGAGGAACTACTACGTAGTAGTTTAAAGGGTATTTGAAGAGGTTTTAAATGAAATAAGAAAGCCGTTCCGATTGTGTGGACGGAACGGCTTTCTTTATGAAGGGATATGTTTTCTCTTACTTCATTACCTTGACAAAATAAGTGAGGGTCGGCAAGTGGTCGCTGAACCCATTCTGGAATGTAGTACCCGAGAATGTACGAAGTGGATACCCTTTGTACTTTCCTTCCTTTTGAAGCAGGAATGGACGGTTGAATACTTCGCTCTTCCAGAATTTCAATGTGCTGCGGTCTTTGCCAATCAGGTTGCCCGATATAATCTGCTGGTCGAACAAATTCCATTGGTTCTGGTAGCAGAGGGAACCGATACCCTGATCGTACAATTTCCAGGTAGCATTGTAATATCCGTCAGGTTTTACCTCCTTGATGTTCTTTTTAGCGCCCAGTACCTCGCTACAGCTCTTGTTGAACGGGTCATCATTCAAGTCACCCACAATGAGCACTTTTGCTTCCGGGTTCTGTGCATGGATAGAATCGCCAATGTGTTTCACGATGCTGGCAGCAAATTCTCTCAGCGGAGAAGAAGCGGAGCCACCGTAGCGTGAAGGCCAGTGATTTACAATCAGGTGAAACGGTTCCCCGGCCAGTATACCACTTACCAGCAGAATGTCGCGGGTTTTATAGTGCGGCATATCCGGCTTGTTGAAAGGATAGGTTCTGGCATCAATCAGCTTGAACAGTTTCGGGTTGTACAAGGCTGCTACGTCAATACCTCTGTGGTCGGGCGATTCGAAATGTACGATTTCATATCCCGTTCCACTGATGGGAGCTGTTTTTGTCAGGTCTTCCAATACTTTCCGGTTTTCCACTTCCGAGATACCGATGATAGCAGGGCCTGCCGGACAATAATCTCTTCCCAATTGAGAGATTACCTTGGCAATATTCTGTAACTTTTGTTCATACTTGGTCTGAGTCCATTCATACTTTCCTTCCGGAGTGAAGTCATCATCCCCTTCGTTGTTAGGGTCGTCCACCGTATCCCAAAGGTTTTCTAAATTATAGAATGCGGCTGCATAAACACCCAGTCTGTCTTGTGCAAACAGACTGGTGGTATATACACAAGTAATGAACAAAGTGAAAATAAGCAATCGTTTATTCATAACTTTCATGGTTTGATGTGTGCATTAATTGCTTGGAGTGGGTTCAATGGTTGTACCTCCGTCACCACCGGTGCTGCCACTTCCACTTCCTGGAACATAGAGTTTGACGCTGTATAAGCGTAAACCATAAGTGTTTTCTGAGGTTGTACAATAGAACTCTAAAGTTGTATTGTCGGATATTGTTACATTTTCAATCGTCATTTTGAAAGGAGTATTTCCTTGTTGAGCATCACCGGTAACTTCTTTGCTTGGAATACTTAATTCTTGTCCATTGCATTTTACTCTCAAGGTTTTTAAATCTTGTTTTTCTCCTGCTTTGTATACATTGGAGCCTACTTGATATTCTAAAGTAGCAGATGTATTACCTTGTGCATTGATATTTTTGATAGCAATTGCTACATCTTTTGTTCCAGGGAACCAGACATTCGTAAGATTACTTACAATACGTACAGATGCTTTTTCTTCAGATGTGTTCTCAAACATGCTGGCAGGATTATCAAATCCAGTATAATCACTGAAATATGGCCAGTAGGTTCCGCTCTTCTCTGGAGTTCCAAAAGATTCTTGGAATAAAACGGTTTCACCACTCGGGGTTTCTCCGCCTTCATTTCCACCTTCTTCTTCATTGCTTCCGGTAAAGTCGCTTACGTCATTAGCAGTACGTAAAGTAAGCTGCCAAGTACCTCTGAATCTTCCTAAGATACCTGTTACATTACCTTTTCCTTCTGGAAGTTTATTACCTGCAAAGCTGGCATAATTGCTGGTACGAATCATGATAGTATTTCCATGACTGTCGGTAATGTTTTCTTCACCATAACCATCTTCTGGAGCAAAGATACCCTTACCACCGTTCTGGAAAGTAACTCCGGTAAATTGCACTAATTTGAATTTATAGTTATCGGGAGCAGCGTTGATGGTACTGATGTCATCAATTACAACAGGCTTGGCATTTTCTGGATTAGCCCATCCGTCTTTGCTGACATGTTTTTCGAAATCTTCCCACGGTGTGCGGAATAAATATCCTTCTGGATGTCCTAGCTGTTGTTCGTCACCGTATACAGAAATACTCAATCCGTTCAGGTCTACATATACAGTCTGACCTACCGGATAATAGTTGTACACACTGCTTTGGTCTACTTCCATTTCAATGGCACCCGTTTCATCCTGCAAGTAGATTTTTTTGAAGATGTTTCCTGATTCATCATTACCCGTGATAACGGCTTTAAGCACTTGGTCTTGCGTAATGATGATAGGAGCCTTGTCAGCTGCTGCCGCATTTTCTGTGCGCAATTCTGAAATCGTGATATTGGCTGCCGGACCTGTGTATTCAGGTTCTGTCAAGAGAGGAGCATCATAGTCTCGTTCACATGCAAAGAGAGCGAGTGAGGCAATGAGTGGCAGACTGATATTTCTTAAAAGTTTCATATATTCTGAGTTTTATGTAGGTTAATGATTAAAAACGGTAGCTCACATTCAGGAAGCAGTTGATGCCCTGCATGTAGTAGTATTTTCCTCCAAAGCGTTCCGGATGGTCAAGGTCAAATCGTCCCTGTTCGTATCCTCCGGTACAAATATCTTTCTTGTTCAATACATTGTTCAGAGAAAGATTGAAGTTGATAGATTGTCTTCCAGGCAAGTAGAAAATTTTTCCGATAGACAAGTCTAATGTATAGGCTGCCGGGAAACGTTCTTGTGTGGTCAACTGCTTGAAGGCATCGTAATACTGGTTATACGGAGTTACTTCTGTGTAGCTTGAAGCCAGACGGCGGAGGGGAGCAGCTTCGATGTAGTTGCGTGCAAATCCGTTCAGGTTGGCTCCCAGGAACCAGTATTTGATGAAGTAACGGATTCCGAATGTACCGGCAATCTGTGGAACTCCACCTACGTAAACATCCTTCATGTATACTTGTTCTCTTTCCACTATCTTTCCGTTTTCGGAGTTCTTGATACCGTCAGGGTTGTTGCTGTAATAATATTCACCTACGGTTCCTGCCAGGTCGAAGCTCCAATGGTCATCCAGTTTGTAGGTAGCTCCCAGCTCAATACCTCTGTGAATGCGGTTTACTCCATACAACACGTGGTTGATGAATGTTCCTTCAATGCCGTCATAGTAGCTGCTACGTTCCATCTGGTCATAGAAATTAGTCTGGAACACTCCGATACGTCCGGCCAGATGAGGAGTAGAGAAGATGTAGTTGATGTCGGCAGAGAGAACCCGTCCGCTCTTCATGTCATCAATGGTACGGTCTGTGATACGCGGTGATACGTATGCTTCGTTGGGCAGCGGAGCTTCACTTCCATAACTGATGTTGGCGTTAATCATGTGACGTCCGTTGAACTTGTAGGTCAGTCCTCCTTTTACCATTAAGTCTGTGGACTGATGGCGCGCACCTTTGCCGAAAGAACTGTCCGGATAACGTCCGTTACGCATTTTACCATCACGCTGGAAGCTGGTATAAGTCAGCTTCATTCCGTAATAGTAATCCCAATAACGTGAATGATACTGATTCACTACCCAGGCATTCAGTGAGTAAATGTTCAGGTTATAGTTGTAACCGAAAATTCCTTCTTCATATACTTTTCTCTGCGGGCGGTTCAAGTCGTTCTGAATTTTGTCCGGATCACCAGAGAAGTCTTGTTCTGCAAACTTATCAATATCCAGCACATATTCTGCTCCCAGCAGGTCGGCCACGGTCTTGAACTGGCGTGACTGAGTGTAGCGTGCACCGACTCCGGCTGTGATGTCGAAATGACGGCTCATGCGTGCGTTCAAAGTAGAGTTGAATGAAGTTTCCAACAGGTCACTGCGACGTTCTTCCAGCATGTAAACAGCTGCTCCGTTACCATTACGAATGTTGTTGGCATTAGCCAGGTAGAGGTCATCCCAGTTGATTTGTGTAAAGCTGGTCTGGTTAGTACGCCACAGCTCTTTGTATCTTAGTTGTACCATTTCATCTTCAAAATACGAAGGCAGGTAGCGGTAGTAATCCGGGCGAGGGTCAGGAGCATTGTACCAGTTCAGGGCCGTATTACCGTAGCGGGCATAATGTGCTCCCACACCTGTAGTCAGCGTCATATTATCGTTGATTTTCCAGATGTGCGAAATGATGGCAGTCGGGTCGAATGCCGTAACCACCTTTGCATTTCTTTTCTCTCCGTTCTGGTATCCCCAGTTCGGGTTGTAAAGGTAGTTCCCTGTCAGTTCATACACTTCGCGGTAAGAACTACCTTGCTGTCCACGCTGTACCGGTGATACGAAAGCTACCATTGACAGACTATGTTCTCCTCCTTTCCATTGCTTTTCAGCAGAGAAGGCGAAAGAAACGTTCTTGTAGAAAGTTCCGTCGATGTTACCTTCATTCGAATAGCGTCCACCAATAGAGGTGGTGAATGCCCATCCGTTGTCCTTCAGTCCGGTAGAGTAGGTAAACATGCCACGGAGATAATAATTTCGGTTGGTATAGCTTAAGGTTAACTTTCCTCCAGGAGTATAGCTGCTGGCACGCATATTGATGTTTTCCGTACCTCCCAACTCACCAAAAGTAAAGGACGAAGGAGCTGTGAAGTTGGTGACATCACCGTTACGTGTCATGTCGTTCAGTGCGCCTACTGCTGCATAGTTGAATACACCTCTGTTCTGGTCGTTGAATTCCACGCCATTGATGTATTTTACCTCCTGTGTGCTGTTGTATCCACGTGGAGAGAAGCGTGCGGGTGAAAGTTGATAGGCAGCTTTATTCAGGAAAATATCATTTGACAGAATCACGGTAGAGCTGACATCCTGCCCGGAGGTCTCCACGTCGTCATCCACCATGCCGGCATCAATGATGCCAATCATGGACACGTCTTCGTTTGCGTTAAGTTCAGTTACTCGGATAGGTTTTAGTTCAGTTACGCCTAAGTTTTCTACTTCAATGGAGACACTCTTGGGCGTAATCAGTACGGAGTTAAGCTGAATGACGTAAGTTCCCGGCTGAATATTTCGGATGGTGAAGTTTCCGTCCGCGTCGGTTGTGACTTGGCGGTTCAGTTCTGTCATCGTCACAATTACACCTGGAATAGGGTCATTGCTTACTGCTCCGATCACACTTCCTTTCACGCTTACATTTCCTTGTGCAAAAACAAGGCAAGGAAGGAAGAATGCCATGAAGAACAGTAATTTGTGTTTCATAAAAAATAATTATTAGTTTAGTGTTATTTTATAGGGGGTGAAAGAGAACATGAAAAAGTTTTATAGAGCTTTTTCATGTTCTCTTTAGTAGTGTGTTGATAATGAGTTGTTATTGGATTTCAACTAATTCCATGTCATCATAATAAATGTATCCACCACTCTCATTACTATCCATATTGCGGTAGGTTCTTACTTCGTAGCGCATTTTTACAGTACCAGCAGGAGCGGTAAATTCTATTGTAACTTGTTGCCATTCTGTGTTGTCTGTAGAGTAGTCGTTTTGTTGGATTTGTTTGTTTATGTCATTGATTGTTTTTCCGTCACTACCTACCATGGCAAACCAATAACGACTGCTTGCTTTTGTATCATTGTCAAGGAACCAATAAGAGATTTTGTATTTCTTTCCAGCTGTGATAGCAACTTCTTGTTGAATTTTATTTGTTCCACTGGCTGAAGTTTGTCTTAGTGCATTATTCCCACCATGTTTGATACTGGTCTCTTTTACAATTTCTCCTGTATTATATGTAGCATTGTCCCATGCAGTTGGCAATTCGCTGGTCCAGTCTTCGAATCCAGGGTTAGTTAATAAATTAGTTCCTTCTCCTGGTTCAGGATCGACTGTTCCTCCTCCTTCTCCGTTGGCAACTACTTTCACGTTTTTGATTTCCCAAGTACCGGCTGCATCAGTTGTACTTATATATTTGAATGCAAATTTGATTGTTTTTCCAGCATAAGCCGATAAATCAATGGTTGCAGTTGTGAATTTAAATCCACTGCCATATTTATCAATTGTCAATTGTTGCCAATTATCTGCACTTGTTTCAGTAGCCCAAAGAGTAAATTCTTCTTCAGCTGTTCCTGCATAATTATGGGCATGATCGAATGTTAATGTTGCAGTTGTTGCCTGAGTTAAATCTACAGGAGGAGAAACTAACCAAGATTCGGATGCATATTTTGTTTCGCCAATATAAGCACTGGCTTTCATGAATTTATCATCATTAAATGAACCAAGGTTCCATACAAAACTGCCTTCTCCATTTGGAAGTTGCTTATTATCAATAGTAAAACTTCCTTGTCCAGTTGCAAATGATTCATCCAATACCACAGTTTCTCCACCTGGTTGAGTTCCACCATCGAAATCAACATTAATATCTCCACCTGGTTTTTCAGTCCAATTGCTGATTGTTGCATTTCCTACTGTAACAACCGGTTTCCCATTGTTGATGGATAGTTTTGCATTAAAGCTTACATTTGTTCCTTTTTCAAAAATACTTGCGTCACTAATTGTATGGGTGAATGATTGACCGTTGAGGTTAAAAGTCAGGTTGAGTGACGTCTGGTCGGTGCTTGCAGCTGTTGGGAGAATGATGGCTGTAGCCGTAGCTGTTGTACCTTGTGCATCTATGTACATCGCTACATCTTTATTGTTGGTTCCTGCTGTAGCAGTCAGTGTTCCGTCAGCCAAGTTAAATTCACCTTCTGTGCTGATACCCTTAATGTTTACACCCAATCCGTTAAGAGTTTCAATCGTTTCATCTTTGGTTACATTCAGGGTGACTTTAGTCAGTTGGTGTGTAAATCCCAGACTAATAGTGGTGGCAGTAGTTGCTGCTACTCCTTTAGTACCGTTAGAATAAATCAAGTCGATGGCAGCCGGATTGCTCTGGTCGGATACATTTACCGCAAGCTTATTGCCGCTTACACTTGTGGTATAAGGATAATATGCAATGAAGTCTACATTTCCGCTTTCAGGGAGATAAATGCCATTACCAGGAGCAGCCGTCAATGTGCCGTTGGTCTGTGCAATGTACTTTTTGTTTTGTGCGGTTGCAGCCTCAATTCCACTACCTGCGTTCATCATGTAAATACCTACTTCGTCGTTTGCATTCCAAGTGTTACCTGAAACTCTTGACTGAATAGCTGTGGTAAATACGATGCCTTCACTTCCGTACCATTCGCTGTTGTCGTCATTGTTTGTACAACTCATTAGAGCTAGGGTTGATAATGCCCCCATGTACAGTAGATTCGAGATTTTCATACTAATTTATTTTTGAGAATGTGATTATTCTATTACCAGGCTGTCTTCTGGCTTTTAATGCTTTCTGTAATTTCCGGTCTGTCAGGGAAGAAAGTAAATCCGGTCATTTCTTCCAGCTCTTTAACGGACATAATTCCCTGATTATAGTTTCTATCATCATAATCTCTATTGTCAAGTTTATAAGCTATGGTTTGGAATTGTCCGTTTACTTTTCGTGCCAAAGCCTTGAAATAATATTTGGGAATTGCTATTTTTTTACTATCAATGTCAGTAGTATATTGGATAGTTTGGTCTGTAGTGGTAGTAGGCATAGCTCCTGTTACGACGTATAGTGTATCTGTCGCACTGCTCCATCCTCTGACTGCCTCTTCCAAATCTGCCCAAATAGCCTGATTTAGTTTTTTACCTATTTGAGGAGTCATGTTAGTGTAGTAAAACGTTTGTTCGTTTATGGCGTTTGATTGTAAGCGGTCACCGCTTGGCAGTTGATGTCCTCGGTCGTAATTTTTGGCAGGATATGAACTTGATAGGTTGGCTTGTAGTGATTTAGATACTTGGGGGTCGTAGTCCCATTTATCAGTACGTTGTCCATTTCCATTTATGTACCAGCTGCACAATGGATAGGCTACCCAGTATGCTATCTTTAAATCCGTATCATACAGTAGGCTGTAATTGCGAATCGGAATATTTTTGAGACGACTGTCTTCATAAGTCTCTCCTGTGTAGTGGGTAATATACTTTATATTTGATTGGGCTAATTGTGACTCTGTAATCAATGGAGTTTCTGTCCATCGTGTATATTTAGCCTGAGGATCGGTTGTAATCTCTCCCCCCTGATAATTCACATTTACATTATATATATATTTGCTACCTTGCTCAATGTTTCCAGAAATCTCAGTCTCAATTTCTTTGCTCTGTCCGTTCTGTTCCAGTTTGATTTTCAGTTTTCCGCTCAAGTCTTGAGGCAACAGAATGGCTTCTGCTTGTGTGGCTTCCTCATTTATAAATAAGGAAAAGGTTGTAGCTTCACCGGAAGGAGTAATGGTACCGTCAGAAAGATTAGCTGTTCCTTTTACTTGCAGTCCGCTGATAGAAGCTTTGATTCCTTTCAGGGAACTCCCGGAAGTAGATTTCAAATTCAGCACCAATTTAGCCAGCAGATGCTTGAATTGCAGGTTACCTTGTGGAGAAGTTTGGTCACGGCCTGTCAGGTTTACTGCAGTCATCAAGTCGATGGCGTTTTGTTTGGTCTGGTTACTCAAATCAATGGGATAGTTAGTATGGTTACTAATTGCTTCATTATAAGGATAATATGCAATGAAGTCGACCGCACTATTGTCTTCCGGATAATATATAGGACTATTTTGGCTTACGAAATAGCCGTCTCCTTTAGATGTTGCATAAGGAATGTTTGTAGTCAGTACATTTTTATTACTATTGGCTAGCATAAATACACCAATTACGTCATTGGCTTCCCACGACGTATCGTAAGCTCTGGAATTTTGTGCATCATCTATGATAGAAGAGAATGTGATGCCTTTGTTATTCACTTCATTCTGGATGATGTTTGTTTCGTCATTCTGGCAAGATTGCAGAATACTTAGGGAAAGTACAATCCCTAATAGTGATTTCATTTTCATATTAAGAATAGTTTATTTTATGTTTTTAATTCATTCAGAATTATATTTTGCTTATATTTTATTCGGGTTAACAAGGTGCAAGAAAGTTTGTTTCTTGAATTTTGGCTTTAATTTAAGATATTTTCTTGGAATAATAAAATATTTATACGGTTATTTTTCAAAAAAATATCAAACATGGCTTGGTTGCGTGAAGATTTTACAATCGAGTGAAATTCTTGTGAAAAATTGAAAGAAAAATAAAAAAAGAGGTATCCATGGGTGAATGGATACCTCTTGTGGTAATAAAATTAGTTTGAGTAAGCTGTTTTTATTCTTTTTCTTTCCCGGAACTACCATCATAAAATAAATCACTACAAACAATAGTACCGCATACAATAAAATCATCATCTGTGCATTCATACTCTTATCCTGCCTTTTTTGCTTTATTATACTACTTCAGATAAGCTTCTACAATCTTTACAAACATTGCTGATCCTTTGTAGAGCACGTCTTCATCTACATTAAAGTGTGGATTATGATGAGGAACATCCGTATGCTTTACCGGATTAGAAGAACTAAGGAAGAAAAATGCTCCGGGTACTTTCTGTAAGTAGTATGCAAAATCCTCTCCTGCCATATTTGGTGCCGGAACTTTACTTACAACATCCTCTTCACCTACAACTTCTTTTGCGGCTTCAGTTACAAGTGCTGCCATCTCATCGTTATTGATTACCGGAGGTGCTCCCCAGTCCATCTCAACTTCTGCTGTTCCTCTGAATGTTGCTGCTGTACTCTTTGCAATCTCTTCAATTCGTTTTGCAAGGTACTGTCTTATTGGCTCTTCCAGTGCCCGGATCGTTCCTTCGATTTCTACTTCGCTTGGAATTGCATTATAAGCAACACCACCATGGAAATAACCAATTGTTACAACTGCAGCTTTTACTGCGGAAACTTCACGTGCAATGATTTCCTGCAGGTTAATTACAATATGAGACGCCATTGTAATCGGGTCTGTTC
>OOIF01003079.1_pt1 | contig 10322 bp, 6 predicted proteins | sample 1691961 | NCBI WGS metagenome assembly OOIF01 (sample SAMN06348146, study PRJEB24527) | human gut metagenome | biome: human gut; feature: ankylosing spondylitis patient; material: feces | host: Homo sapiens | place: China | collected 2015-10 | reverse complement strand
GTACAGAAATGTGCATGCCTGGTGATAACGTAGAAATGACAGTTGAACTTATCCATAACGTAGCTATGGAGCAGGGTCTTCGTTTCGCTATCCGTGAGGGTGGTAGAACAGTTGGTTCTGGTGCTGTTGCAACAATCATTGAATAATTATCGCGAAAGCAATCGAATAGCTGCCTGAAAAGGCGATGATAATAAAAGGGACTTACGTGCTTGCACGTAGGTCCCTTTTTGGGTTCTTTGTCAAGGGTGGGGGTAAAATCGGTTCTTTGCTCTTATAATTGAAGATAGAGAATAGGAATGTTATAATATACATATACGGTATTGTGAAATTATATTATAAGGAGAGTTATATGCATAAGCTTATTATACTAAGAGGTAATTCGGGAAGTGGCAAGACGACAGTTTCCAAGGAATTACAGAAAAAGTTTGGCAAAAATACTATGTACATATCTCAGGATATGGTAAGAAGACAAATTCTTATGGTCGATGATGGAAATGATACACTGGCTTTGCCTCTTATGAAAGAAATGCTGTCATATGGAAGCAGGAATAGTGAGGCGGCATCAAATGAGAGATAAATGTAATGAATTTGGTGCTGAAGCTATGAGAAAATGGTGGCGGGAGAAGGATTATTCGGATGTGCTGGATGAAAGAATTATTGGGCAGGAATATGATAAAGATAGTATAGTCAATAAAATATATTGTGATGTGATGGGAGTGTAACGATTGATGAAATTAGGAAAGTATCATTTTATTATAGTAGGTTCGGGCTGGCGTTCACTTTATTATGTAAGGATAGCCAAAGCAATGCCGAATGTATTCTGTCTTGATGCAATGTACTGCCGTACACAGGAGAAAGCTGATAAAATGGCAAAGGAATATGATATACATACGACCACCTCAATAGAGGAATGTGTTGCTTATAAACCGGATTTTGCTGTTATAGCAGTCAATAAAGCTAGCATATGTGATGTTTCAATAGAGTGGATGGACAGAGGGATAACGGTGCTTTCGGAAACACCAGCGGCAATAGATATAGAGTCACTTAAGAAACTGTACAGATACCATATGACGGACAATTATAAAGTCAATAAGCCAGAAAATAAATCGGCAAGTGAATGTTTGGATAAGCAGATAGGTAAAATAAATAATAAATCTTTAGAGATATATAATAATACAAAGAAAAAGCAGGTGGTTGCTGAACAATACAGGAGGTATCCATCTAACAGTGCAATGCTTAAGCTTGTGGACAGCGGACTGATAGGCGATGTAAGCTGCGTAAATATATCGCTGGCTCACGAATATCATGGATTTAGCCTTATTCGAGCTTATCTTGGCATAAAACCTGATGAAAACTATATTGTGTCAGGTAAAATTTATGAATTCCCGACAACTCAGACATTTACCAGATATGATAAGCTCTTGGACGGTCGGATATCCGATAAAAAGAGGTGTGTTGCGACATTTGAATTTGAGAGCGGTAAAGTGGCATGGTATGATTTTGACTCTGAACAGTACAGGTCTTCTATCAGAAAAAACACCATAAAGGTGCAGGGTGTAAGAGGTGAGCTTATAGATGATACGGTGTATTACCTTGATAACAATAATGAAGGTCAGTGTCAGAAAATAGTGACAGATGTGAATATAATGCACACCAAAGATACTAATCCTAATCTGTCGACTGTGCGTGAAGTAAAGAAAATATCATTTGGTGAGAATGTACTGTATGAGCCGGAATCAGGGCTGCGTGGGTTGTCAGAGGATGAAACTGCCATAGCTGCTCTTATGATAGATACGGCAAAGTATAGCAGAGGTGAGGGAGAACCACCATATAGCATGGAGGACGCATTTGCAGATGCTTACGCTGCCATACTGCTTAATGAAGCGGTAAGAACTGGAAAGAAAGTAAGGAGTTGCGACATAAATGGTCTTACGTAATATGGTAAATCAGCTTGTTTATAGATGATAGGATAAAATAATATAATGCAAATAAAAGCTGGTAACAATAACTGAGCAGATTAAAAATTATGCAAATATCAGGGTAGAGTGCTATGTGGCAGTGGTACCTGTTTAGCATGGACCGAAGCGGATTGTAGACGTGGGAGTGCGGAGCACGGAACAATCTGTAGGTATCAAAGTTGGAGGCTTTTGCCCCGACATCATATAATGGGTTATAAAAATTTATATATCTAATACTTAAGAAAGGACATCATCTTATATGCAGAACAATATATTAAAAACAGCACTTATAGGGGTAGGTAATATGGGGAGGAAGTATGCGGAAATGATAACGGCGGGTGAGGTGCCACATATGAAGCTGACGGCGGTTGTTATCAGGAGAGATGAGCTTATGGAGTGGGGTAAGTCGCTTGTGAATACAGATGGAGAAAAAGTAAAGATATTCAGAAGTGCAGAAGAACTGTTTGCTGCTGAGGCAGAAAATATAAATGTAAATATTATTGGTAATTATATTCAGAAATTAAATGATAAGAAGCCAGAAAAAAGTAGCGATAATTGCAAAGGAAATGAAGAAAATACAAATGATTATAAAAATAATAAAGAAGATAATTATAAAATACATAAAACTTCGTTATTCGATGCGGTTATAATAGCAACACCACATAAAACCCATAAAGAGCTTGCATTAAAAGCATTTGCACTTAAAAAAGATGTACTGTGTGACAAGCCGGCAGCGGCGGATATAGGTGAAGCACTTGAAATGAATGAGGCTGCCAGTAAGAGTAACAGAATATATGGGATGGTATTTCACCAGAGATTATATCCTAAGTACGTAAAGATTAAGGAAATGATTGATAATAATGAACTTGGTGAGTTAGTGAGAGTGAACCTTATCAATTCAAGGTACTTAAGGACAACGCATTACCATAAGTCAGGTTCGTGGAGAAGCAGCTTTGCAGGCGAGGGCGGAGGTGCGCTTATTAATCAGGGACAGCATATTCTTGATATGTTCCAGTATCTGTTTGGGATGCCACGGAGAATATTTGCGGTAATTCCATTTGGAAAGTACAATAATTTCGCGGTTGATGATGAAGACACAATTATTATGAGTTATGATAATGGGATGACGGCATCATTTGTGCTTACAACAGGCGAGGCGTGTTATGAGGAAAGACTGGAGGTTATAGGAACAAAGGCAAAGCTTCTGCTTGAAGATAACACACTTACTATCACAAGGCATCAGGATGTAAGGGAATATATAAAGACCGAAAATGTTAATTCAAGGGAGAATATGCATTTTACACAGGAAATAATAGAATATGAAAAAGAGCCAGAGCCATATACAAGACTGCTTGAAGGCTTTGCAAAGGCATCGCTTGAACAAAATTCGGATTATCTGGTAGCAAGGGGAGAAGAGGGAATTAACTCACTTATGCTGTGCGCAGGAGCGTATTATTCTGCATGCAGGGGCATACAGGTTGAGCTGCCGTTGGATGCGGATGAATATAGGAAGCTTATGGATGAGCTGATATCTAAGGAACAATAATTGTTTATTAAGGAATTAGCGTTTTCAACAATTTCATCCTGTGCAACCAGAGTAAAAATCAGGTGATGCAGCTTCTTGGGTAACTATAACAAAAAAGCTGGATGTGTATTATAATACATGTCCAGCTTTTTAAATTAAACTATAAATGAACGAATAAAGAAAAAAGTACAAAAGTAAGTTACCTTTATTTGTGTATAGATACATTTCAATAGATTACACAAAAAATATGTCTTTGTAGCGCAGACATAATTGAACAATATTTTAAATTCTCTCATTTATAGTTTATTAATACTTTGGATTGTGCGCATACGTCAACAAGCTGATTAACATAATCAGAAATTTTTTAGTTTATTAATACTCTGAACCATACGCATACGCCAATAAGTTAATTAACATAATCGACAGGTTCTTAATTTATTAATACTCCGAACCGCACCATCTTCCAGAAGCTCCGCAAGGAAGCACAAGTCCGTTGGATGATACAGGAAGTCCGACTTCATTAGAACTGCAATATCCGTCAAAGTCTTTAAGTTCAGTACTTAACATATATGTAAGAACTGCTGGCTGGAGACCTGTTGTGTATGAGTTGATGAGGAAGAATAAAGGCTTGTCACAAAGAAGCTTTGTACAAAGCTTTACAAGTGGATGGATAGCCTCTTCTATCTTCCATATCTCACCCTTAGGACCTCTGCCGTATGATGGAGGGTCCATGATAATAGCATCATAGTGGTTGCCACGTCTTATTTCTCTCTCAACAAACTTAACACAGTCGTCAACTATCCAGCGGATTGGTTTGTCGATAAGACCGGATGATGTAGCATTTTCCTTGGCCCATGCAATTATACCTTTAGAGGCATCTACATGTGTAACATGGGCACCGGCAGCAGCACATGCAAGAGTTGCGCCACCTGTGTATGCAAAAAGGTTGAGAACCTTTATCTGTCTTTCAGGGTCATTTTCTTTGGCTTTCTTTATAATTCCAGAGAACCAGTCCCAGTTAGCAGCCTGTTCTGGGAATATACCAGTGTGCTTGAAGCTGAATGGCTTTAAGTTAAATGTGAGAGGTACATCAAGGGAAGGACTCTGATAGTTGATAGTCCAGCTCTGTGGAAGGTCAAAGAATTCCCATTCACCGCCGCCTTTAGAACTTCTGTGATAGTGACCGTTCATATGCTTCCATCTTTTATCGTCCTTAGGTGTATCCCATATAACCTGAGGGTCGGGACGGACGAGGATATAATCTCCCCATCGCTCAAGTTTTTCACCGCAGGATGTATCTATAACTTCGTAGTCTTTCCAGTTATCTGCAATAAACATATATTATGTAATTCCTTTCGTTATATAATTGTAGCTGATTATAAAATACTTATATGATGTTGGGGTCAAAAGCCCTCAACTATGATACCTACGAATTGTTCCGTGCTACGCACTCCCACAATTCTACCCAATATTCGCATATCGTGGGACTATCATCCCACGATATGCGAATATTGGGGCGGATCACAAGGTCATTCACCCACCTATGAGCAAGCTCATGTGGGTTTAGACCTTTAGACCCTGGTATCCTTATATAAGTATATAACATTCCATATGATAAGGGCAAGGAAATGTTTTTAAGCATGGCTATGCAGGTATTTTTGTGAAAAGCTTGTTATTGCTTGGAACCAACCACCAAAATGCCATGCATAGGTTCTGTACAGTAACATATTGTTAAGACAAATTTTATTGAAAAATCCATATTTTTACTGTAACATAAACGGATAAGAAAACATAATAAGGAAGGGGAATATGCATTTGAAGAATATATCTTTTAAGACGGCAAAGAACGATATTATAGCAGGTATTATTGTGGCGCTTGTGTCAATACCTATATCTATGGGATATGCACAGATAGCGGGACTTCCAGCGGCGTATGGTCTGTACGGCTCATTAATTCCTGTGATTGTGTATGCACTTACAACAAGCTCACCACAGTTTGTATTTGGCGTGGATGCAACTCCGGCAGTGCTTGTCGGCGGAACACTTGCGACACTTGGAATAACGACCGGTTCAGATGAAGCTATGCGACTCGTGCCCGTTATAACGCTTGTGGTTGCGGCGTGGCTTCTTATATTCAGTCTTATAAAGGCTGGAAGGATAGTCAACTACATATCAACTCCGGTTATGGGAGGCTTCATAAGCGGAATTGGAATAACAATTATACTTATGCAGGTTCCTAAGCTGTTTGGTGGGGCGGCAGGCACAGGCGAACTTATAGCACTGCTTCTACATATAGCAGACCAGCTTCAGTACTTTAACGTATTGTCAGCGGTTCTTGGTTTTGGAACAGTTATAATAATTCTTGTATGCAAGAAATATATGCCAAAGTTTCCGATGTCGGTCATGCTTATGGCACTTGGAGCTATGGCAACAGCATTTTTACATATAGACAGATACGGTGTAAGGCTACTTCCGCACGTTGATGCAGGCTTTCCTAAGATTGTTATTCCCGATATTACATTACTTCGTAATAATACATCTGATATAATTGTTCTCGGACTTACATGCGCACTTGTCATTATGGCGCAGACATTGCTTGCTACTAATAACTATGCTAACAGGTACGGATACAAGGTCGACAATAACAGGGAAGTTCTTGCGTATTCACTTGCCAATGTTGCATCAGCAGTTTCAGGAAGCTGTCCGCTTAATGGAAGTGTATCACGAACGGGTATTGCAGACCAGTTTGGATGCAAGTCACAGCTTATGTCTGTTACGGCGGCGGTAACTATGCTTGTTGTTGTTCTTTTTGCAACGCCGCTGCTTGAGTATCTTCCCGTTCCTATACTTACAGGAATAGTCGTTGCGGCACTTATCGGCATAGTTGAGTATAAGCTTGCGGGTAAGCTAAGAAAAGTCAACAGGGCAGAGTTCTTCATATTCCTTGCAGCTATGTTCGGAGTGCTTTTATTTGGAACGATATACGGAGTTATTATAGGTGTTATCTTATCATTTATTGCAGTAATCATAAGAGCAGTTGTTCCTCCTAGGTCATTTCTTGGATGCATACCGGGGCACGAGGGCTTTTATAATCTTAACCGTAATAAGAACGCGCTTGAGATAGAGCATACTCTTTTGTATAGGTTTAGCGGTAATCTTTTCTTTGCAAATGTGTCTACATTTTTGCAGGATATTGAAAATGCAATTAAAGACGATACAAAGGTTGTAATAGTTGATGCAAGTGGTATCGGAAGTATAGATATAACGGCAGCAGACAGGCTTGTTTCCTTTAATAAGCTGCTTAAAGATAAAGGGATACATTTCTATATAACAGAGCATGTTGACAATGTTAATGACCAGCTAAGAAAGCTTGGTGCAGGCTGTCTTGTGGAAGAGGGTGTTACGCGAAGAACAATATCGCTTGCCCTAAGAGATGCAGGCGTTGACAGACCTTATCCGCTTGTAGGCACACCTGAGCAGACAGAAGTACATAAGGACTTCATAGAGGACAATGAAAGACTTGCTGAGATAGAGTGGGCATTTGGCGAGGATGCATCTGAGTGGCTTGATAAGTTTGCGGTGCAGATGACTGATGATATTACACATATGGAAGAAAACAGTGAACATCTCACGGATAATGTACTTATAGAAGCTGAAAGTAAAAATGCGTGGGGACGTATCGGTCTGTTTGATGAGGATGAGCTTCTTGAAAGAGTTGAGATGCATTTATCAGAGCTTGCACAGAATAACAGTAACGCTGAAGAGTTAGAAGAAAGAATAGAGGAGCGAAGATTAAGACTTGAGGCAAAGATTGCGAAGCTTAATCCGGATGCCCTTACGCATCTTAGACAGCACAGAAAAGAAGTTATGCTGCATTTCAAGGAGAATAATCCTGAGGCGTATAAGCATATGATGGAGCGCAGAATGGAGCATATAAACAAGCTTGAGAAGGAAAAGCCGGAGCTTGCTGTCAAGATGAAGAAGCTATATAAGCTGGATGATGTTGGTGAAGATTATATAGGTGATAAAGCAGTTGATATAATTGATGAAGAATAAGAGAGCAGATAGTTTATATAAATGATAAGCACTTAATTATGATGTAAGTGTCAAAAGAGAATATTATAGAAAGGTTATAGTTGTGAATATATTAAATGTAGAAAAAGTAAGCAAGACATTTGGCGAGAAAGTTCTGCTTGATAATGTCACACTTGGAATAAACAAGGGCGACAAGGTTGGAATTATAGGTGTGAACGGAACTGGAAAGTCGACACTGCTTAAGATAATAGCAGGGATTGAGGAACCAGATGAGGGAAATGTCATAAAAGGAAGAAATGTTACTGTTACATATCTTGCACAGTCACCAGACCATATAAAGGATGAGACTGTTATTTCTTATGTATTAAGAGGAAAGGCGAATGCAAGTGAAGCAGAGGCAAAGGAGATACTTAATAAGCTTGGTATAGGTACATTTGATGCACCTATGGATATGCTGTCAGGCGGACAGAAGAAAAGAGTTGCACTTGCAAAGGCACTTGTAGAGCCAACAGAGGTGCTTATACTTGATGAGCCGACTAATCATCTTGATAATGATATGGTTGTGTGGCTTGAGCAGTATATTAAGGCATTTAAGGGCGAGCTTCTTATGGTAACGCATGACAGGTACTTCCTTGACAATGTAACTAACAAGATAGTTGAGATAGACCATGCCGCACTTTATAGTTATGAGTCAAACTATTCCGGTTTCCTTGAGCTTAAGACTGAAAGAGAGCAGATGGAAAGGGCAACCGAAGCTAAGAGGCAGAATACCTTAAGACGTGAGCTTGAGTGGATAAGAAGGGGCTGTCAGGCGCGTTCCACAAAGCAGCAGGCAAGAATAGACCGTTTTGAGGATATGAAGGAGGCCTCCCGTGAGGCAAGGGCTAAGTTTGACAAGAGTCTTATGGATATGAGCTCTGTAAGCAGAAGGCTTGGCAAGAAGACGATAGAGCTTAACAACATAACCAAAGCATATGACGGACATACATACATTAATGATTTTTCGTACATTTTCTTAAGAGATGACCGAATTGGTATAATAGGAAGCAACGGCTGCGGCAAGTCGACACTTATGAAGATAATAACAGGGCAGATACAGCCAGACAGTGGAAATATTGAGATAGGCGATACAGTACATATAGGTTACTTTATGCAGGAAAATGAGCCACTTGACGAAAATCAGACTGTGCTTGAGTTTGTAAGAAGCATAGGCGAATATGTGCAGACTGTAGATGGCAAGGCAACGGCAAGCCAGATGTGTGAAAAGTTCTTATTCTCACCTAAGCAGCAGTGGACACCGATAAGAAAGCTGTCCGGAGGAGAGAAGAGAAGACTTTATCTGCTGAGCGTGCTTATGAGTGCGCCAAATGTGCTTATCCTTGATGAGCCGACTAATGACCTTGATATAGAAACTCTTGAAATTCTTGAGGATTATCTCGATGGTTTTGCAGGAATTGTCATAACAGTTTCGCACGACAGATATTTCCTTGACAGAACAGTCGACAGAATATTTGCATTTGAGGCGGGAGGCCACCTTACACAGTATGAGGGAGGCTATTCTGACTATAAGGAAAAATGTGTTTCTTCTATATATAATGTGTCAGGAAATGGAATATCGAAAGGTGCAGCATTGTCAGGTAATGGTTTGGTATCAGGCAGCGGTGCGGCAGCAGGCGGTATGACAGGAAGTAATGGCGATATATCTACGGACGGTACACAGAAAGCTGCATCGGGCAATAAGACACTTACAAGTAAGGAGTATAACAAGTCAAGAAGTGAAAGACTTAAGTTTACTTATAAGGAACAGAAAGAGTATGAAACTATTGACGATGATATAGCAGCGTTAGAAAGTGCTATAGAAAGAATTGATAACGAGATGGCTAAGTGTGCAACTGACTATGGAAAGCTTAACGACCTGTCCAGGGAAAAAGCTGAAAAAGAAAAACAGCTTGAGGAAAAGATGGACAGATGGGTATATCTTAATGACCTCGCAGAAAGGATTGCTAATCAATAAAATTGCATAAATGAGTGTATGGTGGTAACTGTATATAGTTTCTGTGCTCTGCGTGGTTTATAATGTGGCATAAATGTTTATAAATATTCATAAAATAATGCATATTTGTGGATAAAGGGCAGCAAATATGGATAAAAATTTAACCAGAAAAATGTTGCTGAATTGTATTAAAAAAAATACAATAAAATAATATTTTTCTGGTTGATTTTATATTAAGTGTAGTGTATATTAATACTTGCTGTGACATTGATAGCGTAGAAGCGTGAGGTTGCTGCTCATAAGAGCAGGTTTTCCGTGGAGCGAATGTCAAGGCCGGTAAGAGACCGGCGAAGAATCTGGCGACAAGTCACTGTACCTAATATCATCTGCAAGATGCAGAAATGACACGTTGGTAATCGGGATAATCCAACAGGTGATTCTCGATACACGTGGGAGTGTGTACAGTCACCGCTTGTCGTACTTAAACAATAAAGTGCGAAGGAGGCGACTTTTTTTATGGCAAATCAGGTAATAAGAATTACACTGAAAGCTTATGATCATCAGTTAATCGATCAGTCAGCTAAGAAAATCATCGAAACTGCTAAGAAGACAGGAGCAAATGTGAGTGGTCCAGTACCTCTTCCAACAAAGAAGGAAGTAGTTACAATCCTTAGAGCTGTTCACAAGTATAAGGATTCAAGAGAACAGTTTGAACAGAGAACTCATAAGAGACTCATCGATGTATTATCACCATCACAGAAGACTGTAGATGCATTATCTAAGTTAGAGATGCCAGCTGGTGTATTCATCA
>OOIF01003074.1_pt1 | contig 10346 bp, 8 predicted proteins | sample 1691961 | NCBI WGS metagenome assembly OOIF01 (sample SAMN06348146, study PRJEB24527) | human gut metagenome | biome: human gut; feature: ankylosing spondylitis patient; material: feces | host: Homo sapiens | place: China | collected 2015-10 | reverse complement strand
GCCTGCATTTCCCATCACTCCGGAAACGGAGGAGATATTGATGATCCGTCCGCCTCTCTGCTTTAACATCTGGCGGGAGACATGTTTGATGCAGTTGAATGCGCCCTTTAAGTTTGTGGCAATAACTGCGTCAAAATCGTCCTCGGACATCTTCATGATCAGGTTGTCTTTTGTGATTCCGGCGTTGTTCACAAGAATATCGAGACGGCCGTATTTCTTTACGATCCCATCGATCATTTCTTTGGATTTTTCGAAATCACTGACGCTGCACTGCATGCTCTCCGCCATTCCGCCGTTTGCTGTAATCTCGTTTACGACTTCCTCTGCTTTTGCTGCGGAGCCGTTATAGTTGACGATGACGGTCGCGCCGTATCCAGCCAGTGTCAGAGCGATCTGACGGCCGATTCCGCGGCTTGCGCCTGTCACAAGAGTAACCTTCCCTGTTAAATTCATGTTTCCCTCCGTGTTTCTATCAGTCAGCCGCCAGATTTTTGTCTCTGACGACATTATTTACTAATTTCTCTTTCGATCACTTAGTTCAGCTTCTCCAGATCATCAAATTTCTCAATATTGATGACTGTCGCTTCCCTGTTGATCTTTCTGATAAATCCAGCTAACGTCTTTCCCGGTCCGATCTCAATAAAACGGTCAACACCGTCCGCCAGCATGGTCTCCACGCTCTGCTGCCATCTGACAGAAGAAGATACCTGACGTGTCAAAAGCGGCTTTACATCCTCCGCCTTTGTCACATAAGCGGCTGTCACGTTCGCCACATACGGGATCACCGGCTCAGATACCGGAATATTTTCCAGGAATTTTCCAAGCTTCTCTCCGGCTTCCTCTAAAAGATAGGAGTGGAACGGACCGCTTACATTGAGCGGGATCACGCGTCTTGCGCCCGCCTCTTTTAACTTCACCGCCGCGGTCTCCACCGCCTCCTTCCGGGCCTGGTCCAGGTCAGCGGGCAAGGCGCGGATCACCTCCAACAGATCGGCGCTGGTGATGGTGAGGCTCCCGGCCAGGGAGGCCAGGGCCGCCTGGTCGGACAGAAGTTCCGTCAAGGCGCTGTTCTGTTCATCCGTGAAAGCGTAGACGGCCCGCATTTCATCGGCGGTCTTAGGGGTAATGGTGATATGCAGGATGGATTCTGTCCACCCCTCACTGTCCTCGCCGCCCGGATGGTCTATGGTCTCTACTTTAGATGTGATCTCCGTCATGTCCCAAAATACAGCTTTCAAAAGGTCCACCCGGTCCTGGTCCAGCGTGGCCACATCCACGCCTGTGTCCTTCCCAGCCGTATGGACGGCGAACACAGCCAGGACCTCGGCCCAGTCCGGCCCCTGACCGTGGATCACAATATCGTCGTCCCCCCCCGCCTGCAACGCCTCCAGCTTGGCGTTGTATTCCACATTGACCGCGGCAACCGCCTGTGAGACAGAGACGGTCTCCGGGGCGCTGGGCTCGCTGGTAAAGAATATCCCAAAGGGGGAACTGGCGATGGCGGCAATCAGCACCACGACAACGAGAACGATCAAAACAACAGCGCCGCCTGCCAGCCCGATCAAACTCCCCATCATAGCGGCCACGGCCCGGACCACCGCTGCCGTCAGCCTCCGGCCCAGCTCGGCGGCTCCCTTTGCGGTGCGGGCCGCCTGCTGGGCCAGGCGGCGCTGGGCGGACTGCCGGGCGGCCTGGGCAGGTTTTTGGAACGCTTGGACAAATCGCCGGGCAGGCTTCTCGGCTCCCCGGACCTTGGGCCCCAGAGGCGCCTTGCCTCCCGGCAAGGGCGCGGCGCGTCCCTTCGTACCTGGGGCTCCGGTCTTGGGGGTTGCCCCGCCCATGACAGGGCGGCGAACATCCTCCCCTGGCCTCCAGACACCCGGACCGGACCGCCGCCCCTCGCCGGGGCGGCCCTCACCGCGATATGCGGCGGACCTGGGCCCGCGGGCTGGCTCCCGCCCCGCCTTTGCGGAAGGTGCTTCCGTCGGCAAGGCATCCGGGCGCGCCTGTCCCTGGAGGGCCTTGCCCCGCCCGCGCTCTTTTGCCGCCATCCGGGGGCGCTCCCGGATGGGGACCGCCTGCTGTCCGCCTGGGCTCCGCTCCCTGGGGACTGTCCCTTGCCGCTGGGGCCTCTGACCTTCCACCGGCCTCCGCTCCTTGGGGGCGCTTGTCGGCTGTCCCTGGGGCGGGACCTCCCGTTCCGGCCGGCCGTCTCTATTTTCCTTTGCGCTCTGCGTATTCCCGGCACCGGATTTCCTCTTGTGGTTTGGCCGGAGGGCCTGTATAAATTCATCCGCGCCCTGAACTCCGGCCTGTTCCACCTGGTCCACAGCATAGGAGCCGTTTTCGGCCTCCCGCTCTTTCCGCTGGTCCACTTCCCGGACCAGCTTCTCTTTCATCAGCCGTCCGGCCTGTCTGGGCGGACCGGCGCTTTTTCGTCTGCCCTTCGGCTTGCCCGCCTTGGGCTTTTCCTTGATCTCCGGCATGGTTCCTCCTTACTCGATACATTAAAAAAGAACTCCCCTCAATTTGAGGGGAGTTTTGACATGGCTTCACTTGTCTGTGGGAGTGGTGTTCCACAGTTGATACAGGGCCCCGGTCCGGGGAAACTCGTTGGCAAACGGGACAATAGCGCCGCCGACACGGAGCAGGCCGTGACCGGCCTCCGCGTTGGTGACATAGCCCATCTGGTTTTCCGAGATATTGAGCAGTTTCGCCAGCTCCGCCCGGTCTGTGGCGGCCTGGTTGAGAAGCACCAGAAACTCACTGTTGGCGAACATGAGCCGGGCCGTCTCGGAGCGCAGGCACTCCTCCACATTCTGCGTGGCGGCGGTCAGGGCCGCGCCGTACTTGCGAAACCGCTTCCATGCCTTGTAGAGGAATTGGGCGGAGTAGTAATACTTGAAAAACAAGTGGGCTAAACTATAGACGCCTTACCGCCTCGCGGCGGCGGGTTTTCCATAGCTCGCCCCCGAACCGTACTTACACCTCTCGATGTATACGGCTCTCTATTTATCCACCCTACGAATTTGTGATTGTTTTGTAGCAGTCCTCGCACACAATCAGCGTCTTGCGGCGCTTTTTCAACATAAATTGTTCCCAGGGCTCGTTGCCGGAAAGACTTTTCAGGTTCTTCACCTGGTAAATCATAACCGGGAGTTCATTTTTACAGCACAGCTCACAGTATCCGGTCATAAATCTGGCAATGACTTCCTTGGGTCGGATGGAGTATCTATAGTCCGGCGTTGTGTCCATGTCTAATTTAGACGGCGCACTTTTCCGGAAACCGTTATGGTAGAACTCGGCCCGTTTTATCCCGTGTTTTGTTTCGTATTCTATGCCAAATATGCGGTCTCTCGTATATTTCTTCTTGACTTTCGCTGCGGAGCACCGCATTTTCCTTGCGATAGTCTTATACATGCTGTACTCCATGACATAGCAAAACTTGTTCAGGACAGATACATTCCGTGCCAGACGATAATAGTTGTAGATACCCCGGATTTCTCCGTTGAATTGTGCGAGGATTTCAATAGGTTCTTTGTTTTGCAAGCCGTTCCTTGCCACAGGCATCCAAATTTCTTTCACCGTGCCATCCTTTTGTATATTAAGCGCCCTATACTCTTGCAGTTTACCCATCCATTTTTCCTTTGGAAGCAGGAGGACAACGCGCCCATTATAGGCTCGCTTTACGCCGCCCTTTGTCTTTTTGACCGCCTGATTCTTGCTGATGGTGATGTCGTATCCCAGGAATCTTGCCTTGTCATGTCCGTGGGTAATCAGGGTTTTCTCAGGCGACATGGTGAGGTTCAATTCCTGTTTCAGAAATTCACTGACGGCGGTCTTGATTTGTTCGGCGTCCGCTTTATTTCCAATCACGCCAATTAGAAAATCATCGGCGTAACGGACATATAGAACTCTGCGATAGTTGGGGTCCATTGGCTCCCGACTGGGGGTAGATAGCAGGATTGCCTGTAATTTCTTCTGCATGACTTTGGCGTCTTTCCGTTCTTCTTCGCTCATGGTGTTCCATTTTTTGGCGTTTCGTTCTCTGGTTCGCGCATAGTGGTGGTTGGCATTGACATAGTCGTTGCTGAACCGCCGCTTGTCGCCCTTGCCGAATTGCGCCCGGAGCTTTTCCATGAACAGGTCCAGCTCGTTCATATAGATATTCGCCAAGAGTGGACTTACCCCGGAGCCCTGCGGCGTGCCACTGTAGGTCTGGTGCTTCATCCAGTCCTCCAGATACCCGGCCCGGAGCAGCTTCCAAATCAGGTCTATGAAAGCCTCGTCCTTTATCCTTCGTTTCAGAATGTTGACCAGGATGTGGTGGTCGATGTTGTCGAAACACCCTTTGATGTCGCCCTCCACAAACCAGCTGACGCCGGTGAAGGTTTTCTGTATCTGCGACAGGGCGGTATGACAGCTTTTTCCGGGCCGAAAACCATGAGATGTGCTTTGAAAGGTCGGTTCATAGATGCTTTCTAAAATCATGCGAACGGCTTCTTGTACCAGTTTGTCGTCTGCCGCCGGGATACCCAGCGGGCGCAGCCCGTTTCCACTTTTCTTGGGGATGTACTGCCTCCTGGCGGGGTGGGGTTGATAACTGCGGTCCCGCAGTTTTTTAATCAGGGACTCAATTCGCTTCAGGCTCATACCGCTGAGGGTAGCGCCATCTGCTCCAGCCGTCGTACTCCCCTTGTTCGCATATAGGTTCTGATAGGCCAGAAGGTAGAGCTGAGGGTTATACAGGTTGCGGTAAAGACGCTCATACTGGTAATGCGCTTTCTGCGCGTGCTTTCGTAGGGTTTCCAATACTGTCTGTGGACTTCTCATAGTGCCTCACGCACCTTTCCTTTTCAGTATCAGGGGATAAACTGCCACCCTTCGCCATGTGGACGCCATTAACGCCCTCGGACTACTATGGTGGCTCCGTGACCGTGCCGGATATTCAGGCCCAGGCCATAGCTGTTTCCAGCGTTCCGGTTTAGGTCATCTCCGGTTAGAACTATGCAAATTGGCCTGTTCTGCTGTCGGATGCGACTTCCGTCATTTCCCGCTGACTGCGGGCGGCTGATATGGATGTGTACGCATTTGGCGATTTACCTTCACCACTTGCCCATATCACACGGCGCATATAGTCATCTTTTCGCCGTGGCGGACGATAACGCTCCTCTGACTATCGTTCAGGCAGTTTGGCTTTCATCCTCATGCAGAACTTTTCATCTTGGCACTCAGTCGCAGCGTGATGACTGGCTGACTTATGCCTTTTCCGGCGTGCTGTGTTCCCCTTGGGATTTCTCTTGCGGGTAAGCCGGATGATGACAGGGTTTCAGATTTCACATTTTCCCTTCCACTTGCCAAAGGTGGAATTTGCATAGTCCCGCGCTGCCTGCGTTGCTTCAGGCGGCTTCCGGACGCACGTACACCTCATCCACGAATACCCAGGTGTATTTCCCGGCCAGGCGGTTGGTGGCTACCCGGTTTTGAATGGTCTCCATGGTGACGTTGAGGGCGGTGGGCTTCAACTGGTCCCCCATCTCGTAGAGGTCAAAAACAATGATCCGGCTGTCTATGTCCACGTTGGTCTCATGGGCAAACATATTTAAGGAGCCCTCCACGAACAGCTCGGAGGCCAGGGCCAGCTCCTGGGCCTCCCGTTCCGGCTGGCGCTTGATCTCGTTCCTCCAGTCGGAGAGGATGGGCTGGCGGGCCTTGCCGCCGCTCTTGATGAAGTCGTGGTACACGCTGGCGGTGCAGCGGTCAATGATGGATTTATGGAAAGCCCCCAACTGGCCCTCTCCCATCTGCTGTTCGCAAATGCTCATCAGCAGTTCGGACTTGAGGGCCACCGGGTTTTCCCCCATGCCGTAGCCTCTGGCGATTTCCAGAGGATTGATGTGGTGGCGGCTGTTTGGGGAGATCTCCAGGACGATCCCCCGGAGGGCCCGCACCAGGTCCCCATACTCGCGCTCGGCGTCGATGATGATAATATCATCATTGGTAGACAGGGCGATAAAGGTGATAAACTCCTTCATGGTGAAGGACTTGCCGGAGCCGGAGACGCCCAGGATGAAGCCGTGGGGATTGAGGAGATTCTTGCGGTTGCAGATCAGAAGATTTTTGCTGACGGCGTTGACGCCGCAGTAAATGCCCCCCATGTCCTGAATCTCCTGGACGCGGAAGGGCATCAGGGAGGCCGCGGCCTCGGTGGTCAGCGTGCGGGTCACGTCGATGGAGCGCAGGCCATAGGGCAGGGCGGTGTTAAAGCCGTCCTCCTGCTGGTATCTGAGAATGGAGAAGTCACACAGGGACTTGGAGAGCAGGGTCTCCGTGTCGGCGTCGAGCTGTTCCAGTGTGTCGGCCATGTGCAGCAGGGTCACATTGGCATAGACCATGCGCTGATCCCTGGTGCTCAGATCGTCCAGAAATTCCTTGGTCTCCGCCCTCTGCTGTTCCAACTCATAGGGGACCACGGCGGTAAAGTTGTTCCGGGCGTTCTGCCTCTGCTGCCACCTGGTAATATCGCTCTCAATACCCATGATCTGAGACTGCACATCCCGCACCGCTTCGTCGGTGGGGACCGGGAGCAGGTCGATGGACAGCACCAGCGTCCGGGGGAAGTCGGCCATACTGGTAATCATGTCGTCCTTGATGTAACTGGAATACTTCCGCATGAACAGCACCCGCCCCACTTTGCCGCCCAGTTCAAAGTGGTCGGAGAGAAACTTCATGCCGTCAGGGGCGATGTAGTCTTTGAAGCTGTGCCCCAGGCGCATGGAGGCGTTCAGGTCAAACTTGTAAAACTGTTCCTCGCCGGGCCGGAAGAAGTCGTGGAGGATGCGTAGGCGCTCATAGGTGTCCAAGGCTTTCGCGCCGCTGTCCAGACGCCCCAGGTTTTTCGAGAGGTCGGCGTCTACCCGGTGGAAAAATGCCCTGGCCTCCTCCGCGTTCTTACGGGCCACGGAGACGGTGATGTACTTGTCCTGGATGAGGTTGTTGCTGGCCGCCGCCTTTTCCGTGAGCACCCGGTTGTATTCCCGGCGGTACAGGTCCAGGTCATCCCCGCACTCGCGCATGAGGACGCTGTGCTGAAAGTCGGAGCTGTTGAGGCGGCGGTTGTGAATGGTGATCTTGGTCACGGCGTCGGTGGGCAGGCTGTTGAGGACGCCGCAGTAGGATGTGAACATATCCCGCTGGTCCTCGTAGGAGGCCAGGGAGTAGTTGATGTCCGCAAAGCGCCAGGTCTGGCTGAATCTGCCGTTGACCTGCCAGATCCCATCCTGCCAAACCCGCTGGATGGGGATGGACTGCTGTACGCTGCGGGGGATCTTAAACGGGACACGCTCGCCCCGGTTGGCCGCGGCAAGAGTTTTACGCATGGCGGCGCGCCCCCTTTCTGACTGGGGCCGCATAGGCCGGGAAAAGGGAGAGAAATTGCTTTTTCATAGGGACCTCCTTCAAAATGGACGGAAAGAGGCCATGACGGTCCGGCACCCAAATCTGCCGCGCATCACACCCCTTTCCGCTGAAATCAATCGCCGCTGCTGCGGACTGAATTGGAACACGATGGGGGGAGCCGCCAAAAGTCCCCTCAAATTGAGGGGACTTTCAGCCGTTCCCGGCGCTCAGGGTTTCTTTCCTGCTCCCCATATCTTTCTCTGCTCCGGCATGGCCTGGAGGTAGATATTCTCCGCCCGGTACACACGGGGCCCGGCGCACAGGACCTGGGACTTGAGAAACGCCCAGACAAACCGCTCAAAGGTCAGGCCGTTGTAGCGGAAAAAGCCGGTCACAGCGATGGGGGCGGCTGCCAGGATGCACAGCCAACTGGCGGCCTCCTGGCCCACAACGCCTTTGAACATGAGGTAAACCCCAACCGCCGCGCCTACGGCCAGGGCGGAACAGAGAAATTGCCGCGTGGACAGGCCGAAAAAGATCGTCTCCCGGTGCTGGTGGACTTCCTTTGGAATTTTGATCTCCATATTGCTATCACCTCGAAAATGGATTTTTTGACACGTTTTTTGAAATATGAGATAATATTTGTAGGAAAAACCATACATTTCAAAACAAATAGAGGAGGATTTTTATGTTTCGGAATCTGACGCTGGCACAGCAAATGTTCTTTTTCGTCCTGGCCGTGTTCCTGATCCTGCTGGTATTCCGCATCCTAGTAAAGCTGAAACTGGCTCCTGTACTGCTCTACGCCGCCTGCGCGAACCTGATCTTCCCTGAATGGGTGGCAGAGCAGAAGGCGCTGTACTGGGCCATCCTGGCCGGTCTGGTGCTGGTGACGATCTTCCGCTGGGTCGGCCCCAGGCTGACCGCGCACATGGAGGAGCAGCGGATCATGCGGGAGATCGTGGAGCAGAGCCGGGCGGCGGAGGCCATGGGGTATCGGAATGACCAGATTAGTTTTGAGGTCAAGGAAGGCACTCCGCAAATCAAAATCAGGCAGTAAAGCAACAGGGGGATGGGCTGCAAGCTCGTCCCCCTGTTGCTTTGCCGAAAGTCCCCTCAAATTGAGGGGACTTTTTATAGGCCGAACAATTCTCGCACAATACGCTCGGCACCCTTTACCAGGCCAACCAACACCAGCATATTGAAAATAGTCTCCGCGATGTACTGCCAGGCCATGACCACGGGGGTCAAGTTGGTGTCCAGAACCGGGGAACCGCTGGACATGAAGGCGGAAAAAATGAGGCAGGCCAGGACGATCACGGCCCCCTCCATGCACACGCCGATATAGGACTTGATGAACTGCTTCCCCGCGAAACTGGTCCCTTCTCCGGCGAAGGTCGCCAGAGGGATCGGGGCCAGGGCAGTAAAAATGTAGAGGCGGAAAAAGCGGCCATAGACCGTCATAATGAGGATGAAGGACATCACCGTGATAAACAGGTTGCCCAGCATGGCTACCAGCCAGAGGGGGATGCTGGCTAAAAAGCCGACGTTTTCAATGGCGTCCACCATCTCCTGGGGCACCGTCACACCGGCGGCAACCATGCCGCCCATTCCGCTCATCACAGACTGGACAATGCCGCCGCAGATGGAAAAAACCACGGTCATGATCTCCATGGCGGAGCTCACCGCCACCTTGGCGGCAATAAAGCGGATGAAATGGCGCAGGGCGTATTCCGGCCTTTGCAAGTCCCGGAAACTGGCTGCGGACTGGAAGATTCCCATGGCGAAAAACAGCACCAGAAGGCCGTAGCCCACGGCCTTCAGCCCCTCATTGATGCCGACAATGGCGTTCCATATATCGCCGCCCCGGAACTCCTGGGGCGTGGTGGTAATCAGGGACCATATCTCGGTCAACTTGTCGTTCCAAATCTCAAAGGCGGATTGCAGAGCCTGCACCACCCAGTTATCGCTCACAGCCCCCACCTCGTTTCTTTCTTGGAGGGGGCGGCTGATTGAAAATCAGCCCCGCCTCCTTGTCAAAGTCAGTCGCCCGTACCTTATGGACCGCCTCACGCCGGGAACAGCCGAAGTAGGACCGCACATGGATTTGCTCGTTTGGTGTCTGTACGGTCATCTTCCATGCTCCAAAGGGTGTCCTGGTACAGGAGAGAATTTTGTTGTACTTCCGCATGGCAGGTCACACCACGCCGATAGCGGACAAAATCTCCTTGGAAAAAGCGATGAGCAAACCACCGAATACGCAGAGGATGCCCTGGGTGCGCTGGGAGGCGTCGTGAGACTGGATGGACATACCCAGTTGGACGATGCCCCAGCCCAGCACGATCACGCCGACGGCCTTAATGCACGAAAAAATGAAGTCGCTGAGGTTGTTGACAATGGTAAGGGGATCGGTGTCGGCGGCCAGGGCCGGGCAGGCCAGGGCGGCGCACAGGGTCAGCATGAGGACGGCGGAGAAATAGAGGCGGTGGCCCCTTCCGGTCCGCCACTGAGAAAGGGTATTCGGCTGGGGGTGTTTCTTGTTCAACATGAAAATCAACCTTTCTTATTCCAGAATTTCGATGTAGTCCAAACTCTCAAAAGGCACGGACAGGTCGGCCTGGGCGTAAGTCAGTCCGGGGTGGTGAACGTAGGGCGCTGCCCCGCCGTCCTCCGTCAGTTTGATATAGGGGTGCTTGAGAATGTCATACTTCTTGTCCATCACAGGGCGTTCCCCCCGGATGAACAGCAGGGCGTAGTCGTTGTCCAGGGTCCGCACCTCGTCGGGAGTCATCAACTCCCGACCCGTCTGCTGGTAGCTGACGGAACTGGAGCCGTGGGAGCCGCGGGACACGCTGCGGTTGCGGGTGTCCAGGGTCTCCTTGCCCAGCAGCTCGGAGATATACTTGTGGGTGGACGGCTCATTTCCGCCCAGATACACCAGCGTGTCG